>ERZ724508.1225-NODE-1225-length-15829-cov-5.512742_pt1 | contig 15829 bp, 8 predicted proteins | sample MGYA00376041_ERZ724508 | MGnify/ENA primary metagenome ERZ724508 (study PRJEB28724, sample SAMN07190887) | wastewater metagenome | isolation source: effluent of sewage treatment plant in Hong Hong | place: USA: Christiansburg, Virginia | collected 2016-03-01 ...
GTTACTTTATCAAACATAACTGATAAAGTAGGTATTGGTACTAACACGCCTTCTGAAACTCTAGATGTTAACGGAAATATTAATATTCCAGTTTCTACATCTTCTGTAGGTGTTATAAAAATGGCTGGAGCTAATTTCATTTCTGCTCCTGGTACAGATAATTTATTTGTTGGCAAATTCTCAGGTAATATTGCAACTTCAGGTTTTAATAATGTTGCCTTTGGTAATAATACTTTCCAAAATTTAACCAGTGGTGCTAATAACGTAGCCCTTGGTTATCAAGTCATGCCTGTTTTAGGTTCAGGTTCTCAAAATATTGCCATCGGCACAAATGCTTTAAGTTCTTTAAACATTGGTAATAATAATACAGCTTTAGGTTTTCAAGCAGGTAACGTTATCACTAATGGTACTAATAATTTATTTTTAGGATACAGAGCTAATGCTAATTTAGCCACTTTAACTAATGCATCTGCAATAGGAGCTTTAGCTAGAGTTGATGCAAGTAATAGTATGGTATTGGGTTCTGTTAACGGTATTAATGGAGCAACAGCAAGCACTAAAGTGGGTATCGGAAACACTTCACCTAGTGCTATATTGGATATTGTAAATACGTCTACGGTTTCTGAAGGCTTATTAGTAACGAACAATACAACTAATAATGGAATTAGAGTGATTCAAAGTGGCTCGGGTTCTGCTGGTTCTTTTGCAATAACTAATTCTACAAATACAGCTGCAGCATTATATATTAGTACAAATGGAACCGGTAATGCAATTTATGCAGCAAACAGTAGCTCAACAGCTCCAACTGCTGATTTTGCAAATTCGAGCGCAGATGTTGTTAGAGCAATTTCTTCAGGTGGTTTAGGAAGAGCATTGGTAGCTTCTTCAAACAGTAACGGAACTAGTGCTGTAGATATTACAAACACAGGAACGGGATCAGCTTTAGGAGCATATAAAAATGCAGGTTCTACGGGTGGTAATGTTGCTAATTTTGCAAATAATTCAATTTTAAATGGTGATGATGTTTTAAGAGCACATAATACAGGTACTGCCGCTGCTATACATGCTTCAAATAATGCCGTTGATCCTACATCTGCATTAACTTTATGGGTTGAGAATGGACACATTAAAGCTACGCAGGCAACAGCAGCTGTGGTGACTACTGTTACAGCAACGGGTGGTTTAAGCGCTACTGGTGTTGCACTTACATTAGGCACTTGTAATGATGTAAAAGGTTCTTTAACTGCAGTTTGTACAACTACAGGAATGATAAATCCCGGAGGGCAAGTAACTTTCAGAGTGTCTTTTAATAAATCTTATAGCGTAAATCCTACGGTTGTTGTTACACCAAATACGGATCCTGGGCAAATGTCTTATTATATTTCTAACATAAATACTGGTTTTTTTAACGTTACATTTAAGAATAACACAGCCTCTAACTTAACAGGTCCCTCTTTTACTTTTGGGTTTAACTATATGGTAATTGAATAATATGAAATATTTAATAATTTTTATGTTCATTTTTGGGATTGTTGGAAAACAGTTTGCTCAAATTTCACCACAGGTCATAAATTCCGCAGGTGGAGGTGGAGCTGTTGGATCAACTGGAGTAGAGGTGTATTATAATATTGGCGAGCCAATAATCACAACTGTTAGTAATAGTAATCATGCTATTACTCAAGGTTTTTTGCAACCCGATATTGTAGGCGTTTTTAGTTTAAGCGTTACCCCTTTGTTTCAAAGCGAAAGTTGTTTAAATAAAAAGGATGGATTTATTTCTTTGATATTAAATTCTGCGCCAAGTACTGCTTCACAAATAGTTTATGTTTGGACACCCGCCAGTGTTTGTCCTGCACAAAATTGCACCAGTGTCGACAGCTTACAACCAGGAGCTTACAGCATTTCTGTGAGAGCTATTAATTCAAGTAGTGTTGTGATTGATTCATTAGCTTTTAATTACACGGTTACAGCAAGCACAGAGCCTTGTGAGATCACCGTTTATAATGGTTTTACTCCTGATGGAGATGGATTAAATGATAATTGGATTATTGAAAACATCGAAAATTTTTCAAGCAATACAGTCACTATCTTTAATCGATGGGGCAATCGAATTTGGAATACTACTAATTATAATAATACCGACAATGTATGGAATGGTAAAACGCAAGGAGGTAATGATCTTCCAAGCGGCACTTATTTCTATGTGATTGAATTAGAAAACGGAAACGGTATTAAAAAAGGTTGGGTGGAGTTAACAGGAAAATAAATAAAAGATGAAAATTAAATTCTACATAGTTTTATTTTTTATTTTAGGATTTGCGCAATTGCAATCCCAAAATAACTGTAATAGTCCTATACAATTGTGTTTTAGTAATAATTCTTCAATTTCATTTCCAGGAGTAATCACAGGAACGGCTCAGGTAGGGCCTGCTTATGGATGTTTATCTTCTCAGCCAGCTCCCACATGGTTCTATATTCGAACTAACGCAGCAATCACTAGTTCTGTTACTGAATTTATAGTTTCTTCATCTGTTAATTTTGATGTGGATGGTATATTGTGGGGGCCATTCGCTTCCAATACAGCTTTTTGTAGTGTTGCGAGTAATTCAGCATCAATAATTGATTGCAGTTTTTCAGTCGCTTCGACGGAAACATTGACTATCCCTAATACACTTCCAAATCAGTATTATCTATTAATGATTACTAATTTCTCTGGAGCTGCACAAAATATAAATATTTCCTGTGTTCAAGGAGGTAATAATATTTTTTGCCCTCCAACATCACCAATTGCTGATTTTTTGATGTCTAGTTCAGTAATATGTCAAGGTCAATCGGTTTCACTTACTGATGCGTCTTCTCCTGCAGCCTCAATTACGGCTTGGAATTATAATTGTGCGGCTGCGATTCCAGCAAGCAGTAATATTCAAAATCCCACTTTAACGTTTAATACACCTGGCACTCATACTATTTCTCTTACAGTTGGTATTTCTGGATTAATGTCCACGATAACAAAAACTATTCAAGTTGTTCCTCTACCCTCATTAACTATAACACCTGCAAATCAAACAATTTGTGCCGGTAAAACAGCTACTGTAAACGTGTCTGGGGCGTTAAACTATTTTACAAATCCTGGTAATATAACTACACCTTCTTATACAGTGAACCCAACAAATACAACGGTGTACACAATTAGTGGTACTAATTCTTTTGGATGTATAAAAACCATAAATGATACTATAAAGGTATTTTCACCACCATCAATTGGATCTAATGTTAGTTCAAATACAATTTGTATTGGTTCTTCTATTACATTTACAAATAGTGGCGGAGCTAGCTACACATTAACTCCGTCGGGATTAACAGGAAATACAATCAGTGTTAATCCTACTGTTTTAGGAACTACTGTTTTTACAATTACAGGAGCCGGACCATTTGGTTGTATTAATACAAAAACATTAAGTATAACAACTTTTAGTGTTCCAAATGTTTCAATCACACCTTCTAATACAACTATTTGTTCTGGTCAATCGGTGTTATTAAATGTGAGTGGTGCTAATACGTATACTTGGACAACTGGCTCCTCGCTTAACGTTATTTCTGTGACACCTACAGTATCTACTTCTTACTCAGTGTTGGGGGCAAATTCTTTTGGTTGTCAAAATTCAGCAAACGCTACAATTAATGTTTTAAATAAGCCCGTTGTAACTATTAATACGCCATCAACTAGTGTTTGTTTTGGATATACGATGATGGTAGTAGCTAATGGAGCATCAAATTATAATTGGTCAACAGGCGCTACAACTAACACAACCATCATTCAACCTTTTTCAAATACAACGTTTAGCGTGGTGGGTACAAATGGTGGCTCATGTTCTGATACTGCTTTTTTATCTTTAACTGTTTTGCCATTGCCTTCAGTGTCAGCATCTGTAAGCAATACAATTGCTTGCGTGGGGCAAAGTATAACTTTAAATGCAAGTGGCTCACTTGGTAATAATTATTTATGGCAACCAATTAATTTAATAGGAGCATCACAAACGGTGCAAATATTTACGCCTACTACGTATACAGTTTATGGACAAGGAAGTAACGGTTGTGTTTTTTTTAGTACCGCTTTTGTGGATGTTCAAAATGGGAATGCGGTTATTCCTGTAGTTACGCCTAGTGCTGTTTGTGTTGGTGACACAGCTATACTATCCGTTATTGGAGGCACAATTCCTATGTGGAGTGCAAATGTTATTCCTAATACTAGCTATGTTACTCCCTCCTCGCCAACCAATTATACGCTTAGTGCTATAGATTTTAATGGCTGTGTATCGGATATCGTATTTACCGTTGATATTAATTCGAGTTGTGATGTGATTGTGTATAATGGATTTACACCAAACGGTGATGGAGTAAACGATTTTTTTGTAATTGATAATATTGAGAAATATCCAAATAATAATGTTCACATTTTTAATCGTTGGGGTGATAAAGTATTTACCACCTCAAAATATAATAATACCAATAATAATTGGGATGGAAAATTTAATGGCAAGCCTGTTACATCAGGTACTTATTTTTATTTAATTACGAACGACAACGGCAAGGTATTGAAAAAAAGTTGGTTAGAAATTACAAATTAAAAGAGATTATGAGAAGAATATTTTTAATACTTACATGTGCGCTGGCTTTGCCAATGATGGCTCAGCAAGATCCACAGTACAGTCAGTACCAATTTAATCAAATGGTAATTAACCCTGCTTATGCAGGCACGAAAGATGCATTAAGTGCAGTGCTTGATATTAGAAAACAATGGAGTGGGTTTGATGGTGCACCATCTACGCAATCCTTTAGTTTTCATGGGCCATTAAAGAAAAAAAGAATTGGCTTAGGCTTAAGCGCTTATAATGACGCCGTGGGACCGAAACGAGTGACGGCTGCTTATGGTAACATTTCTTATATGTTACCAATTAACAGTAAACTAAAATTATCATTTGGCTTAAGAGCAGGTGTTGTAAATTATGTATTTGACTTCAGTAAAATTAATTACAGAGATCCAGGTGAAATTAATGCGATGGCAAATATTTCAACTAATAAATTAAAGCCAGATTTTGATGCAGGTTTATTTTTAAAATCAAATTCGTTTTATGCAGGTTTTAGCGCTACGCATTTAAATGCCGCTTATGTGTATCAAGATAAAATTTCTTATACTAATGTTTCTGGTTCACAAACCGAATACGATTTAACGTACAGATTAAGTACTCACGTATTTGCTATTGTTAGTAAAGGTTTTGCTGTGAATGATAATTTTGTGATTAATCCAACTATTATTTATAAAGGATCTAAGTCAATTGGAAATATAGATGTGAATTTAAATTTTTTAATCAAGCAACGTTTATGGTTGGGTGCCTTTGCGAGATCTAGTGGTTCTATTGGCGCTTTGGTTCAAGTGATTGTCACGGATAATATTAAAATAGGTTATTCATTTGATGCTGGATTAGGAAAAGTGCAAAGGAAATTGGGAAATGGGCATGAGATTATGATTGGATTTGATTTAAATACGTTTAAATCAAAAATGTTATCGCCCCGTTATTTGTAAAAAATTGATTGAAAAAATTGTATGAAAAAAATTAATATATATATATCCACCATTTTTTGTTTTATTGCCTTGGTGGGTGTAGCTCAAATGAAAAAGGCTGAAAAGCACTTTTCGAAATTTAATTACGCTAAAGCGATTCCAGCTTACGAAAAAGTATCTAAAGGTAAATCTAATGACAAGCAAGTAGCTTTGATTAAGTTAGCGGATTGCTATCGTATTTTGAATAATTATACAAAAGCAGAGAGTTATTATGCGCAAGCGTTGAGCATGGGTAAAGTGCCAACCGAAGTAAATTATAATTATGGAAATGTTCTTAAATCAAATAATAAATACTCGGAAGCTTTAAGTCAGTATTATGTGTATTTAGAAGATAATGAAAAAAGCGTAACAGCTAAAAATGCAATTAAATCATGTCAGGAAATAAAATACTGGGAATCAAAGCCAAAAGAATATGAAGTAAAAAATGTAGAGTCCATCAATACAAAACGTTCTGAATTTTGTCCAATCATCATCAACAATAAATTAGTGTTTGTTGCTGAAAAGATAAACGACATTGTTGACTTCGAAAAATCATTAACAAACAATCAACCTTTTCTAAATATTTTTGCTTCTGAAATAAAAAACAATGAAGTTAAAAAAGAAAAATTATTATCTAAAAAAGTAAATTCTAATTTTCATGATGGGCCAATAACTTTTTCAGGAGATGGTAAAGTTGCCGCTTACACTCGCGTAAATTATATTGTCAATAAAAAAAATAAAAACTTTATTAATAGAGCTAAAATTTATTTTAGCGAAGTTAATGGTAAGTCCTTTTCAAAAGCAAAACCATTTGTCTATAATAGCGATGATTATTCATGTGCTCATCCAACTTTAAGTTCAGATGGGACCGTATTGTTATTTTCTTCGGATATGCCTGGAACGATTGGCGGACAAGATTTATGGATGTGTAAAAAAAATGGAGATACTTGGGATAAACCAGGTAATTTAGGTTTTGATATCAATACAACTGGCGATGAAGTATTTCCTTCTTTTAAAAAAGACGGAACGTTATACTTCTCATCAAATGGTTTACCTGGCTTTGGTGATTTGGATATTTTTTCAGCTAAGCAAGTACAAGGTAAGTGGTTAATGCAACGCAACGAAGGATTATTCTTAAATAGCAAATCAGATGATTTTGGAATTACCTTTTTAAATGATTCTGTTGGTTATTTTTCTTCTAATAGAGAAGGTGGAAAAGGTGAGGACGATATTTATTGGTATAAATACACTAATAAAAATATCACTATTGATGGAACTATATTGTTAACTGAGAATGCAAATGATCCTGCTAAAGGCGTTAAGGTATATTTATTAGATGCAAATGGGAAGGCTATTGACTCTACAAAAACAAACGATAAAGGATATTTTGCTTTTAAAAATCTAGATGCTGATAAAACCTATATGGCTGAGGTAGAAGGATCAGATGTAAATTTGAAAAATAAATCGAGGTATTATTTAGCAGATAAAAATTCAAAAATCGCTCGTATTACACATAATAACGGGCCTGGACAAAAATTTGTATTTAAAAATTTGCCTGTAGATCCAAATGGAATGCCCGATTTGTATAATAATGATGATTTGAGCTTAGCAGGTAATTTATTGTATGGCGAAAATCCGAGCAAACCAATTGCCAATAAAAAAGTAATTATTAGAAATGAGTTTGGAGATATTGTTGAAGAAACGACAACAAATGAATTTGGAGCTTTTGCTTTTAGAAATTTGCCACTTGATCAAAATTACTCTTTATCGGTTGTAGATGAAGATTTACCTGCTGATGCAAAAATAATTTTAACTAATAAAAGCGGTAAAGAAGTTAAGTTTGCTCGTTCTGATGCGAAAGGTAATTTTAAATTCTCTTTATTAAGTATTGATAAATCAGCGATTGATGATTTAAGCGTAGACGATAAAGATTTAATTATGGCATTAAATGGGTATTTATACGATCAAGATAAAAAAGCAATTGGCAATGCAAAAGTGACAATTTTTGATAAAGCTGAGGTTATAGAAAATATTATCACCGACGAAAAAGGAAGGTTTGCATTTAAAAATTTAGGTGCTGATAAAAACTACTTATTTAGCATTGATGATTCTGACCCTCGTTTTACGAATATTACAAAAGTATATTTGGCTGACTCTAAAGGAAGAATATATAGAGAAATTAAACGTAATTCTAACGGTAAATTTCAATTTGATTTAATTGATATAGATAAATCGGCCATGGGTGGTTATTCTGTAGATGATCCTTGGTTAGAAGTGTTGAATATGAAGAACAAGCAGAAACAAGAAACCATTACTATTATTGAAAGCTTATATTACGCTTACGGTGATTATAAAATTGACGCGGCTGGACAAAATATTTTGGATAAAGTAATTACAGTTTTAAACTCTAATGCTAATTTAAATATTGAGTTAAGTTCTCACACCGACTCTCGCAGTTCTGATTCTTATAATTTATCTCTTTCACAAAAAAGAGCAAAAGCAGCTGTTGATTATTTAATTTCTAAAGGAATAAACAAAAATAGATTGAAAGCTGTTGGTTATGGAGAAACACGTTTGTTAAATAACTGTAAAAATGATGCGCCATGCACCGAAGAAGAGCACGCCAAGAACCGAAGAACCGAATTTAAAATTGTGGAGGTGGGAAAATCATAAGATTTTGGCATAATAATTATTAATTTTGAACATAGGCCTTTTGGTCTATGTTTTATTATTTTAAACAAAGTACTCAAATGAAAAAAGTTTATTTTTTATTAGCATTTTCAATATCGCTTATTAGCATTTCTCAAAAGGACTATTCTCGTTATTATAACTCGTGGCGTTTGGGTCTGAACCTTGGCGGGGCATGGCAAACGGCAGATTATAGAAGTTGTTGGGGAATGGCTGGAGGAATAACCCTTGAAAAAGGGTTTCATGAAAATGCAACTAACATTTTTTCATTTGCTATTCGAGGGCGATACTTAGCCGCTAATACATACGGAATGGATTACAATCGTAATTACGACGTAAAAGCAAACGATGCTTATAACGGGAAGTATGATCCTAACGTAAATTTTGCAGATAGCGTTTCTTTTGCAAAACAATATGTTTACGATAACTATAAAATGAAGTTAGGAGAAGGCTCACTGGAACTTCAAATAACCTTTAATAGATTAAGAGAACGCACGCATGTGTTATTTAATTTATGGGGAGGCATAGGCTTTACAGCGTATCAAACCAAGTCCGATTTATTGGATGGTTCAGGGAAAATGTACGATTTTAGTTTAGTTGACTCAACGGGCAACAAAACAAAAACACTAAACTCATATAATGGTTTGATTGATAAAAAGTATGAGTCTTATGCTTACGGAAGCAAAAATGGAAATTTATATACCTTTTCTCCATCTTTGGGTGTGGGACTAGGTTATCAGTTTTCGCCAGGCTTTTCTATGTTGTGGGAATACAAAGTCACTTTTCCTCAAGGTACTAATGCCGATTTGTTAGACGGTAAACTAGCGACTAATGGAGATTTTTTTGGAAGTAATGATTACTACCATTACACGGGATTGAATTTGCTTTTTACTTTGAGGGGCAAGAAGAAAACTACTAAACCAAAAGATGAAACAGTTTACACTAATACCGTTGTGCCAACGCAAACTGTTGTTGCGCCTACTAACTCTGTAATTGCGCCGCCAACTAATACGGTTGTTACCAATACACCACCAACTGTTGCAGCACCGAAACCAGTTATTAGTTTCATAACACCCCCAGTAAGCGGGCATATTGTAACAGCTGCTCCTTATAAAATTTCTGCACAAATCTTAAATGTTGCTTCTGCAAATCAAATTCAATTTAAATTTAATGGAGTAGTTTATACGAACTTTAGTTTTAACACGCAAACACATATTTTAGAGTATAACAGTACATTAAATAATGGAAGTAACTCTGTACAAATTATTGCAACTAATAATGCAGGACAAGACAATAAATCAACAACGGTAGTTTACGATCAGCCAAAGCCAATGGTCAATCCTCCAATTGTAACATACATCAATCCTGCACAACCTGGTTATGTTTCTCCCACTCAAAGTTACACTGTAAAAGCACAAGTATTGAATGTAACTGCTCAAAACCAAATTTCTGTTTATTATAACGGTACATCAACCCCATTTATTTATAATGCTAGTGCAAGTCAAATTGTTTTTACAGCAAATTTAAACCCAGGCTCAAATGCATTGAGTATTACAGCTAGTAATACAAGCGGAGTTGATACTAAAACAACAAATGTGGTTTATACTCAACCAAGTCCAGTTGTTAGTCCTCCAATTGTAACTTATATTAATCCTGCTCAACCGGGTTCTGTTTCTTCAGTGCAAAATTATACGGTAAAGGCACAGGTATTAAATGTAACAGCTCAAAAACAAATTTCGGTTTATCATAATGGTATTGCAGCTCCATTTAATTATAACGCTGCAACCAAGCAAGTAGAGTTTGATGTAAACTTATTCGCAGGTACAAATACAATAAGTGCAACTGCTTCGAATGCTAGTGGAGCAGATACAAAAACTACTTCAATTATATATAACCCACCAGCTGCCGTTGTTGAGCCTCCTGTGGTTACTTATATAAATCCTAGTGTAGCTGGCACCGTTGTATCTTCATTAACATACACGGTTAAGGCACAAGTATTAAATGTAACGGCGCAAAATCAAATTGCAGTATATTTTAATGGTGCAGCTAAAGCATTCCAATTTAATGCTGCTTCCAAGCAAGTTGCATTTGTTGCTAATTTAAATCCTGGTTCTAATGCAATTAGTATTACTGCTAATAATACAGGTGGTTCAGATACAGAGACATCTTCTATTGTTTATAGAGAATTAAAAACAGCGGGTGTTTCGCCCGTAGTTAATTTAATTAATCCAGCAAGTACCATAAATGCATCAGATGACGCGAATTATAATTTCAAACTTGGAATATTAAATGTATCTGCAAAAGCAGATATTGAAGTGTTATTTAATGGAGTGGCTCAAACTAATTTTAATTATAATACAGCCGTTAAAGAAATGTTTTTTAATACAAATTTAATTCCCGGTAATAATACATTGTCAGTGAAAGGAACAAATCAATATGGTTCGGATATCAAAATTATTACGGTTAATTACACGCCACATATTGAGTTAAAAACGCCGCCTATTGTAACCATCACTAATCCATTAAACACAAGTACAACATCGAATAGTAATTATAACTTTAAAGCAACGGTTGCCAATATGCCAACTAATGCAGGTATTGTTGTGAAGTATAATGGGGTAGTAGTTACAAATTATAGTTATGATGGGTTTAATGTAAATTACAATGCTTCTTTAGTTCAAGGTAATAATACCTTTGAAGTAATAGCAACCAACAATGATGGCACGGATTCGAAATCAGGAAACGTTAATTATAAAATTAAGACAGTACCAGTTTTCCCAATTGTAAATTTAATTTACCCAGCTTTACTTACAAATTCTAGTAATATGGCAAACTATAATTTTAAGTTGTCAGTGCTAAATGTAAATTCAAGTGCAGATATAGAGGTCGTATTTAATGGCGTGGTACAAAATAGTTTTACGTATGATGTGAATTCTAAAGAGCTGGTTTTTTCAACAAACTTAATAGTTGGAAGCAATACTTTAATTGTAAAAGGTACAAATCAGTACGGTAATGATAGTAAGCAAATTGCAGTTGAATATACTCCAAAGATTAAATTAAAATCTTTACCACTTATTACCATTTTAACGCCAGTAAATGGTAATGGCAGTAGTCAAACTAATACCTATAATTTTGTCGCAACTGTTGATTATGTGCAAAGCGCAACTGGTATTATGGCAAAGTATAATGGCGTTGTTATTACTAATTTTACTTACGATGGATTTAATTTTGGATACTCTGCCGTTTTAAATACTGGGGCTAACACTTTAGAGATTTCAGCAACAAATCAAGATGGTAATGATGTTAAAACAGCAATTGTAACTTATAAACCAAAGGCTATACCAAAACCACCGGTAGTCACTATTTTGCAGCCAACAGCAACACCAACGGTTGCCATAAAGCAATTTGGCTTCTCATTTAAAGTAACAAATGTTACTCAAAATCAAGTTCAAGTATTTTTAAATGGCACAGCGATTACACCATTTACGTTTGCAAACACTGCGGGCTCGTTTGTAGCAAATTTAGTAAGTGGTAATAATACGTTATTAGTAAAAGCTACGAATGCCGATGGAACTGATAGTAAAACGGAGTTAATCTTTTATAAAGAATCAGCTTCTACTTCCGATACAACTACAACAACCGCTGTAGGTACAACAACCGCAGCTGTTATTACAGGTACAAATAACACAAATCAAACGGTTGTTGTTTGTCATAAAGTTTCAGGTGCTGAATCGGTAACAAGAACGATTCCTATAAATATGTTATCTTTACATTTGGGTCATGGTGATACACAAGGGGCGTGCCCCGCAAAAACCGATAGCGTTATTGTTAATCCAGTAAAACCACGAACTATTCAATTAAAAAATAATACTACAGGAGAAACACAAGACAGTACACAAAAACCAACACCAGCAAATACACCACGAAGACCTCGCTAATATGAACTATATTTTATTTGATGATCACACTTGGCAAAACTTATTGCCACTAACCTTTACAAAACCTGTTGCCGAAATTCGCATTGGTATTTTAACAATTACCGAAAAATGGGAACAGTATTTAAATGGAAAGTTAACCTTTCAAACTCAAGATTATTTAAAACATAAATATAAAGCAAGTTATACCAATAATGCTGTTTTTATTAATGGCAAAATTTGTCCTACTCCTGAGCTGTTAGCACAAATCAATCAGTTAGAATTTAATGCCGGCATAAAAAAAGGAAATACATTAATTGCTTATAGAAGTAACACGGCCTCCCCATTAAATATTACGGAAGCATTAACAAGTTCGGTTGAAACTTCCACTATGTATACTTCTGTAGAAAATGTATGGGATATCTTCTCTAAAAATGGTGACGCCATTAAAGCTGATTTCGATTTAATTACACGAGGAAGAACATCACAACCATTATCTACTTCAAATACTGTTATTGGTGATGCAAAACAAATCTTTTTAGAAGAGGGTGCGATTGTTGAAGCATCTATTTTAAATACAAATGCAGGTCCAATATACATTGCTAAAGATTCCGAAATTATGGAAGGCTCTGTAGTTCGCGGCCCATTTAGTTTAGGTGAACATGCGGCATTAAAGTTAAGTACTAAAATATATGGACCAACTACTGTTGGCCCACATAGTAAAGTTGGCGGGGAAGTGAACAACTCTGTTATTTTTGCTTATAGCAATAAAGGACATGATGGTTTTTTAGGAAACTCTGTTATTGGAGAGTGGTGTAATTTAGGTGCTGATACCAATAACTCGAATTTAAAAAACAATTACGGTAACGTAAAGTTATATAACTACCCACAAGATAAAATGATAGACACTGGTTTACAGTTTTGCGGTTTAATTATGGGTGACCATAGTAAGTGCGGCATTAATACCATGTTTAATACAGGAACTGTTGTAGGTGTAGGTGCTAATATTTTTGGTGGTGGTTTTCCTCCAACGCACATCCCAAGTTTTAGTTGGGGTGGAGCCGATGGTATGGAAGAATACAAATTTGATAAAATGATTGAGACTGCCAACCGAGTTTATGCCCGACGTAACTTAACGGTGGATGCCGTTGAGAAAGATATTTTAGAAAAGGTATTTAAAAATACAGAAGCGACGAGATAGTTTATCGTATTAGCTTCCCAATAGTCGAATAAATTTCTATTGTAAATAATGCAGAGTGGCTCACCTGGCTTTCTTTCTTCCTCATAATTTTATATATTTACTCTTAAAAAAAAGATAAGATGAAGAAAATTCTATTGCTTTTGGTTTTAGTCATTTCTCTTACCGCCTGCAAAAAAAAGGATGTTGTTACCGAGCTTGCCGGAACTCCAGTTGCTGGAAATGGGTTAGTAGATGTATTATGGACACTCGATAAACCACACGGGAGTGTGTGTTGGGAATCTAATTACTTAGATTACTCTGTTGGTAAATTAACGGGCCGTTTCAATAATTATGGTTTTTCTCCTAAATTTATATTTGACGAGGCTAATCTTTCTAACTGTAAAATTAACGCTTGGGTTACTTTATCTTCCGTAGATTCTGGTGAACCACTGCGCGACGCTGTTGGAAAATGTATTCGCAATTACATGGGCGTTACCTATTTAGATACACTTAAAACCATTGTAAATCCTGCAACTGATACTGCTTGGTTTCGCAGCACATCTGTTGTAAAATCAGGAACGGGTTATGTGGCTATCGGTAATTTTTATTTTAACCGTTACCGTTCGCCTAGTGGTTTTCCTGATGGAACACCAATTTCTAAACCTGTTAACTTGTATTTTAATTATAATGGCACATCCGATTTTGATACAGATGGCGATTTTATAAATGATAAATACCGAGCATCGTTTACGGGGCATTTTTCTTTTTTACGATCAAACCACATGGACGTAAATGCAAGCATTAAGTATGTACCTGTGCCAGCATTAATTGATTTACCTGGTAATAGTATTGCAGCTAATAATAAAACATATGGTGAGTGGACAACCAACATTGCCGATGAAATGAATTTCACCTTGAACCTTCAATTTTTTAGAAATCACTAATCATGCGTATGAAACAAATTATTATAGCTTTTATGGTTTTAGTGTTAGTGTTGCCAGCATGTAAAAAGGAAGCAGGAATTGGAGGCAAAAAAACGATTTACGGCTCGGTAACTTATAAAAACGGAGTAAGCTCTGCTTTCGAAAATGCAAGCACCGCCATAGTAAATATTGCTTATGGAACAAAAACCACTACTTCATCTTTTGATCAAAGTGTTGCTGTTGACGAAACAGGGGCTTACCACTTTGACGGGTTAAGAAAAGGAGACTATTTTATCTCTGCCGAATTTACCGACGAAAATGGATTTACATATACAACTGCCGGTTATGGTGTAACAGTAAATAACAAAAAAGAGAAACTGGCGGTTGATATTAAGCTTCAATAAATTTCTTATCTTTAAATTATAAAAAACAATAAATATCTACACATGAAATAGCCATGTGCCAAAACGCACAAACACCAATGAAGATACATGGCGTATACCATATGACAATAAAAAAAACAATAAATATCTACATATGAAAAAAATCTACTTTAAGTTTATCGCTGTTTTTATTTTATTTGGATTTTCATCTTTAGTTGCACAAGTGCCTACTTGGCAATCGGCTTTTTCAGCGGGCTATAACGGTAACGAGTCTGTATCAGCAATAGCTGTGGATGCATCTGGCAATAGCTATATAACAGGTTCATACACTTCTTCGTACATCAATTTTGGAACGTTTTCATTACTAAATAGCTTTTCCGGCACTTCGGATATATTTTTAGTGAAGATAGATCCAACAGGGACTGTTGTTTGGGCAAAAACTTTTGGAGGCGCCGATGGCGATCAAGGAAACGGCTTAGCAGTGGATGCTTCAGGAAACGTAATTTTAACAGGATGGTTTGCAAGTGCCAGTATAACTTTTAGTGCAACGGTTTTAAATAATGTTGGAACTGCAAGTAGCGATTTATTTATTGTTAAATACGATACGGATGGGAATTTAATTTGGGTAAAAAGTACGGGTGGAAGTGGAAATGATCGCGGTTATGCTGTAAGTTGTGATGCAAACTCTAATGTTTTTGTAACAGGTTGGTACACGAGTGCAACCATTAATTTTGGAACTGGTAATTTAACTAATGCAGGTTCTTCTACAAATGATATTTTTATAGTTAAATATGATGCCGGCGGAACTACTTTGTGGGCAAAATCAATTGGTGGTAGTAGTGCAGATGGAGGCCGAGCCTGCGCGAACGATGCTTCTGGAAATACATACGTTTTAGGAAGTTTTTCAAGCTCATCTGTTAATTTTGGAACTGGATCACTTTCTAATTCAAGTTCAGGAACCTACGATTTGTTTCTTGCTAAATACGACCCTTCAGGAACAGCATTGTGGTCAACTAAAGTAGGTGGCATTTATGATGAAATGGGAAATGCCATCGCTGTTTCGGGAAATAATATTTACTTAACAGGTAGTTTTACAAGTGCTAGTATAAACTTTGGCAGTTTGCCAGCATTAACGAATG
>ERZ724508.1227-NODE-1227-length-15818-cov-6.394531_pt1 | contig 15818 bp, 23 predicted proteins | sample MGYA00376041_ERZ724508 | MGnify/ENA primary metagenome ERZ724508 (study PRJEB28724, sample SAMN07190887) | wastewater metagenome | isolation source: effluent of sewage treatment plant in Hong Hong | place: USA: Christiansburg, Virginia | collected 2016-03-01 ...
AAGACTATTCTGATGGATTCCAACCTAGAGAAGGTCTTCCGGCTGTTCGACAAGGATGAGAGTAGAACCATAACAGTGGGCGAACTCAAAGAAATTCTTGGTTCTAGCAAATCGGTCAACTTGCGTGTGTGGGAGTAGCTCATGAAGGAAGCTGACTCCAATTCAGATGGCTCCATATCGCTGGACGAGTTCAAGGATATGATGAAAGCAATATCCAAGGCGAAGTGATGCTTCATGGATTCACAGACGATGAGTCAAGCGAGCTGGTCAGTGGTGGTCCACTCACCGTTGGATTCGCGTAGCACTACACTTCGGTTGCTATCTTGTATGGAGGCGACGATAACGTTGCCGCTCATGGATTGTGAGAGTCTCACGATCGGGTGAGGCTCTGAGAGAATTGTCTTTTCAACCACCTCGCCGGTCTTTTTAATAGTAAGAAGCTTGACTGTACCGTCCTAAATCATATGCAATGCTTACCTCAGAACAAGAGAACAGCTCGATATAGTCACATGCAGTCCATGGCTTTCGCCAGAGCACGTTCCTCACTGCATCTTTATGTGCTACGTGTGTCAAGATCTTCTCGTACTGCCCGAGTTTAGGGTTGTGCTTCCAAAGGCAAACACTCCGGTCTTTTCCTCCTGTTGCTACCAACGGATATTCCTTGTCCAGATTGTCCTGAATGAGTTTGTTGCTTACCGTGTCATCTAAAAGGCTCTTCCTTTCGACAGCTAGACTGTTAATCGACATATCCTGTAGCGTGTAAAGCTGTGCACACCACGCCTGCCCCCGAACCTCAAGTACCGAAACATTTCCGTCACTGCTACACGCAAACAACCTCAGCCCATAATAGCTAGGTGCCCACTTGACCTCGTTGACGGATCCTTCATGCAGCGAGTGGTAAGCGACTTCCTGCCACTCATTATTCTTCTGCTGGAAGACTGCTACGCGTTTGGTGAAGGTCGCCACAGCGAGAAGCTCACCGAACTTTGGATGTGCCCATGCAACCTTCCAGATAGCTCCGTCTGCACTATACTAGCTTCTAGGTGTACGCTTTGATGTCGGATTGGAACCGGAACTTCCCCTAATTATCCTTGTGATAGACGGCAACATTGCCATCAGAGTCGGATACTGCGAGGCGATTGCCATAGGCATCATACTCATAGTCGTTCTGAGTAACCAGCTGTTGTACAATTTCATTGAGCCCCTCCACCTTGAACTTGTCCTTGGGTGCGAGGTTGTGACTGCGTCCCTGTTGCATCCTGCCAGCGATATTTTAAAGTTATAGTGCTTACGTGGATCCAAACTACTAAATAGAAAGTAGCAGACGCAACAGTACCATCATGACTACTCGTCCACCTCTGTTTCCATCAGGCCCTGGAACTCGTTGTTGTAGCTGATTACCTCGCTGCGTGAATTGCTGATTAGCGCGAGATTCTTTTTGTAGTAACGCTCGATGAGCTGATAAGTCTATTTGAGGCGGGTGCAAACTCCTATGTGGCTTTGTTTGGTTCGCTCGACCGATTCCTCCTCCTCGCCGTAACTCAGGTAGTTTTGATTAAGCACATATACGTATTCTTGGAACTTTCGGAGCATGCTCTCTAGCAGACTGTTCTTCTTGAGAATCTACTGTGAAAGGAACTGCTAGCTCTTAATCATCGTCATGAGCTGCTAGACGGGCACAGCGTTGCGGGACGGCCTTGGCAGTTCTATACTCGATTGGTGGCGCTATTTTAACTGTCTCTCAAGTCGAAGCTTCTCTTGCTTTTCCTTTATTATCTTTATCTCCATATTCTCGATCTGCTAGTTGTAGTCTTTGACGTTGGAAACTCGAGAAAAATTAGGCTTTGGTGGTTGGTGCTCCTCGCTCCCGTCTGTCAGTTCATACAAGTCGAAGGGTCTGAAGGTCTGCTCCATACCGCCTACCATGTAGGCTTTAAGGATGTCAATTTGGGATGTGCTAGTGATTGCCATGCTGTGGCCATACCTTCCCAACGGACCGTCTTTCGGCCTCACTTACTCGAGTTTGGTCGCCACTACATTGAACCGTAAAAGGTCGCCACAGACCTTCCCCGATTCAACTTCTAACCCGCCGTAAATGATCACATCACCACCGTAGCTGGCAGTCGAAAAGTAGATTCGTTGCGGAAGAGTTTTCTTCGGTTAGATTCTTCGCCAGCTAAAGGTCTCTACGTATTGTCTTAGATGGTACCAAGGGAAAGGCAATAGATTGTGAAGTGCGTGTTCTTGTCTTTAGCCTCCCCACCGAAGATGTAAAGGCACTTGCCGTGAACCTAAGATTGGTGGCCCTTCCTTCCAGGCGGTACATCGCCCTTGGTATATTGAATGTCGCAGCTACCGCCTTGCATCTCGTGCACTTGTGTGGAACTCTGTAGGTTCGAAAGTCCTTTAAAGATCCACACATCGTTTAGTAACTGTCCGCTGGGCATGGACAGACCTCCAAATATCACTCGACTTCTTTCCTGGTTACCTGTGTTCGAAACTAATCGGTACGCATATCGGTCATGGTGTGTAAATGCCGTGCAGGTGGAAACTGCATCAAAAACAGTTTCTTCCACGTCCAATTACGCAGTACGAGAACGTAGAAGTCGTCGAGGCTGCGTCCCTTCTCAGCTTCACCACCGTACACCATGTATAGCTGAAGATGCTCTACTTTCGAACTTGCTCTTACCGTCGTACAATGCTGTGTGGTGACTGCGATGATTAGGTTTACGGCCCTCGGTTGCCTGCAGCGTCCAAATGTTGTTCTCTGCATTACGCTACTGTTTACTGATGCTGTAGAGGTAGACCGCGTTGAGTCGAGGGTTGCTTACCCCACCGTATAGCAACAACGAATCCAGATGACGGATGTATGTGAGAGTATGGCCCTCCCTAAAGTGCCCGTGATCTCCCGTAGTGTTGGCTACCTTGCGCCAATTCAAATCCATCGTAGATAATAATAAACGTTGTAAAAAGTCCTGTTACGGACGGACTCGCCAACTTTCTAAAGTCAACTATTCGTTGCCAATCTGAGTGGAAGGTACAGGCGTGAAAGATCAGTGCAGCAGGTAGTCAGTGGTAAGAAACTGCGAACCAAATTCACGGTGTTCTTTCGAGTTTGGGCGTACAAGCTTGCAGCGAAGCTCTTAAAATTTATTTTGAATTTTGCTGAAGGCCTTGCCGGTGCGATCCATGGCATCCCTGGAGAACATCTGAAGGCTGCCTGAGGAGGTTGGTAGTGCCGAGGCGTCAAGCTGTTATTAGTTTAGAGCATCGACGAACCTCGACCTTTCGGTCATCTCGTAGTCCACGAGGTGGCTGTAGATGTCCTCGTTGTCATCTGCGTTAGGGAAAACTGTACTTAAGATGTATAAACTATTGATAACACTGAGGTGCTTAGGCCGCTCCTTGCCGTTTTGGTGCTAGCTGGCAGAGCTCGATTAAAACTCGTTGTTTTGCTGCGGCGACTGTTTCTCTGACGCATCGCCTTGTGGTTCCGAGGTAGCCACCTTCACCTTCTTGCGCGGCTTCGATGGAAGCGGCGCGGGAGCTTGTTGAATCTTAGGCTTAGGTTCCTGCTTAGGTGTCACGTTCTGAATGGGCCTTGGAAGTCCCTCCATCTTGTTGAAAAGGCGCATAGCCATCTCGTTCTTCTTCTCCTCCCGGCTCAACTTCTTCTCCTTCAATGTAATTTCCTCCAGTCCCCAGTTCACATCATCGACAGACATTCCCAGCGCTTGAGATTTAAACACCTAATATATTATTCAATAAATTGTGGTGGCTGGCCTGCCTTTGAACTTCTCCACAATCCACCCATTTCTTAGTCGAAAACGCCTTATCTCAACATTGTAGTTTTTCACCCGCTTTAGCTTCTCATAGTCAGTGGTTGGCGCCATCACGAGCTCCACATCAGTAGCCTTCGGCGGTAGTGCCAGTATACTTTGCGCGTGCAGCTTTGCCAGTCGAGCTTCCCTCCTGAGATTTGATTGTCAATATTTAATTCAATTATTGTTTCTAGAGGGCCAGTCCCATGACAATGCAGCATCATCTCAGCTTCTTCTCCACCAGCTCCACCGAACGATAGGAGGGCTCGACTGGAGCAAGTCGGTTGTTCTTGAGATTCAATGTCCGCTAGAGGTGGCGACGGTACTCCTCGATCACCGGGGACGTGCCGTTGGGTTGTTTGGCTTGGTCGCGTTACCATTGGATATCATCGGCATATTCGGCAGCGGCTTTATAAATGTCCCAGTCGGCTTGTTCCAGATAATAACGAGCAACCTTGTATGATCGGTCTTCGTTCTGCAGTTCGTTCATGAAGCCGTTGATAGCATACTCCTGTTTGAGCCTCAGCAGTTCGGCTGGGTCGATATGCTGACCTTCGACATTACATGTCGGGTCGGGAATTACCAGCTCCTTGAGAAAGTAGATGTCGTTGCTGTGTAGGTTGTTGCGCTGCTTGATTCGACCCACTGAAACTCCATACTGCAACGACAGTCCATCCAAGCTGTCGTCCAGCAGAATCTTATGGATGATCTCTTTTTGAAGGTCTTACTCGCTGAAGTGTAGTTGTGGAGTGGCTGATGCTGCACCTTATGTGGGTTGTTCGGCTTGCTTTTGCTCATCGCTGCGAATATTCAGCAGTGGTGCGCCCTAATCATCGTCGTGATGCATTTCCGTGAATGATAAGAATTCTTACGATTGGCTACGAGCCCAGATATACTGAATGCATAAAAGTAACAAGAGTCACTCGAGTTCCTCCTTTATGTAATCGTCGTACAGTTTCTTCGTCGGGAGGTTTTCTGATAGCCACTTGGCAGTGTAGTGACGGAACTTGGCATTCTCAGGCAACTCGTTGTTAACGACTGTCTTGTTAGCATCAAACTCCAGGCCGTGCGACTATGGTTCGACCTTGAGCGAGTTGGTGTTAGAGAAGCTTGTGAGATCCTTGTAGGTGTGATGCATCACGTCATCGTAGAAGAGCAGATCACGCAGCACGTTGAAGCATTTGGATTTCATGCGCTGTGTTGGCTCACCAGTGAGCACTTCCCGAACCATCTCCAAACCCTTGATCCGGATGAAAATTCTTTTGGCTTCGAGGTTCTCTCCACGGATGAGATTGCTGACGCAACTCAGGAAGCTCTCTTTTACTTTCGTGTCGGATTCCTTGCTAATACGCTCAACAAATTCGAATGCGCCTATCCCGATAGAGTCATTTTGCACCTTAGCATCGTTTTGGTTTGCGAAGCAGAACACCCTCGCAGCAATCACCCGATTTTCAGTGTACTTTGAGTTGAAGATGATGTTCAGAATGGTGTACTGTCCACCCAGTTGATACAGAGTTTCTCCGCGTCCCAAGCTTTCCACCAACTATTCCAACTCCTCCAGCATATTGTTACGACGCGTACAATCTTCCTCGGTGCCCAGTTCGGGCCTCCTGAGTTCTTCCAAGAGTTCTTGTATGCGCCTGACCTCTGCCATGGTGTAGTGAGTGATTGCTTCCTCCAGCCACTTCTTCCTCTCTGGATCCATCTCCGAGAAGTCACTCTTGTGAGTGCCATCCGAATGGGTAATGGAAAACTTCAACAGTCCGGGCCAGTCGACCATGTATGCTTGGTTAATTAACTATAGCCATGCGATGTGGCTTTGAAGATTACAGAACTTTCTAGAATGGCACACAGAACTATAATAACTGTTCTGGAAGGACCGTAAAAGTGATGTCGGTTAGCCGTTGAAGAATTTGTTTTTGAGTTGGCGGTAGAGTCCCTAAAGACCTGTCCAACCCATCGAGTAAGGTTCATGCTGGTCACAGAGTGCTATGTGGGGTGGTTTGCACCATGCTTTACACGTCATTTCCGCAGGTTATAACAGAATTCACCGTGGCTATCTATAATAGATAATTCAATGACCCGTTCGCACTAGGAAAGCCAGCCAACCAAACGACTGCCGGCCCGTAAAAGCAAGAAGCTCCAGATTACTACTGTGATCAACTGCACCAACGACTAGAAGTTTCTCGTGTTGAAGGAGAAGAATCGCGAGTCTGCCCAGCGGAGTCGAGACAACAAGAAACGCTACGTTATGAATCTCGAGTCGAAGATATCAGAACTGCAGCTGGAAAATGAGTACCTGCGAAACCAGCTAAGCCTGTGCCATTGCAGTCGTTAAGAACAACCTGATAACACTGCGGCTGCCAGCTAAGATGATCCAAAGATCGCTGAGGAAAGTCCAGAAAGTTCCTTCTTCGAAAGGGTCAGCGTGAAGAGCTTTGCTTCATGTTCCAACTTTCTCATCCTGTCGCTGGTCATGATGTTCTGCGTATTCGGTTTGGTGGATGTGACAGGAGACGCCGACAAGCCACATAATCAACTGTATAGCCACCAGAGCGTGATGACTGCGATAGCCAGGTACTCCATACCCGACGGCAGTTGCGATGGTGGTCAGGTTCCTGTCCCGCCAAAGCTTCACAGACCCGATGGTCGTCCTGCTATCCAAGTGGGCAATACGACATTAGGCTAACCGGATATCATAGACAGACCGCGTGCACCCTAGCTTGACACTTCCCGACTGGCTCTCAACGCCTCTCGGTTGGTGCGTTCCAAGTGAGACTATTGATGATTGTGCTACCTCTATGCTTTCCTTATAATTGGCCTATGGACATTCAAAACCTCATCGAAATCAACAACGCGAAGAAGTCGTTATTGAAGAACCGCGAAGCCAAGATAAACAAAAAGATCGTACAGCTGAACAAAGACAAGCTGGCCACCAACCGCCCTGAACGCCAGAAAATACCTGTTCATGTGCGCAGCAAGATCATCCAAAAGAAGAGCTTCAAGACAGTGCAGGAAAAGGTCAAGAGCAAGTAGATCGAACTGCAGGATAATATTACAGCCTCTACCTTCATCTACCGTTCCGAAAAGTTTCTGCGCATTGTCGATAAGACTCGAAAAGCATTGAACCTTAACCAAGGGAAGATTCGATAATGCTGCCAAATGCTTATTGGCTTTGCGAAGGACCGTTTTAAAGAGAAGAACCTATACCTAAGGGTAACTTTCAGCCAGGAACTCAATTGCATGCTGAGACCCATACAAATGTACAGTATTGGTTGAATTACAGGCAACTTCCACACCACGATCCTGCAGCCAACGGCAAATGCATACTCATCACCGAATTCGGCAAGACGAAGGAGCAGGACTTTGACGAGCTGCGTCATTTGAACATTGAAGTGGTGTCACTGGCCGAGTTTCGCAAGCGCTTGCACAACCATGAATTCAAGAAGTCAGCGTTGAAACCAACAACCAAACTATTCTGCGACTTCAAGATTTACTCACATATCGAGAATACACCATTGTTCAGGGATATTCTCAGTCGTACCGTAATCTTTCCAATTGAAAACGGTAAGGTTCCGTTTGGTCTGCGGGATAAGTTTGGGAGCTATGCTGAGTATGTGGAGGACCTTTGCAGACACAGTTACTTCATCACACGCTCACAGCAGGAACAGTAACAGCATCACTTATTCAGTTTGGTCAGGGTGTGCAGATTGCGAGGGTTGACTATCGGTGAGCTCTCAGAGAACGCCGATTCGGGAGCTCTGCAGATTGTTTCAAGGCTATTCGAAAAGAACAAGCTTAAGAATGTGCGGGTGCAATCAATCGAACTTCGCACGGACACCTCGATAAACCTGCCAATTTACAGCGCAGAGTGATAGAATGATGTGGATAGTACTAGGACAGTAATCAGCGTTCGGTAGCTTCTCTCTCCAGCAAAAACTGAAGGGTCTGTACAATGAAACAACCCAGTTGTTGCGCAGATTGCTCTGTTGTTCGTGGTGCGAGCTGCACAACTACAGACATGTCTGGACGCACCCGTATCTTTAACAGATAATCGTGGGTGTTCATGGCAGTGACTGCTGCACAGAGTTTGTATTCTGTGTAACTTTTCTGCTGAAGGAACTGCTGGTAGTCCGTCAGCTCGGTAAGCTCACTGAGATAACGGCGTAAAGTGCTTGGTGGAAGGCTGCGGCTCAGCCGAAACGCTGCAGTTCGAAGTGCATCTCGTTTGATGGGGGTGTAATTGCGGTAGAATTCTTCCGTGTCCATACGTTTGAGCCTAACGAACTTCCACACCGTGACAGGTAGAGCTATTACATGTCTGAAGACCTCTCTCTGAAGGGTGTACTTGATTTTCATGCTAATAAGTCCAAATGGAAGTTAGATAGGCACAACGAGAAGTTCCTGCTTTGCCTGAAAGCCAGCTTCAGCTGTGGGATCAATTTTCTGAGGATTGGCATACACCAAACACGCTATGTTATTAGTGAATGTACTTCGGTCTCCTTCGAATTCGACGCTGAGATGCGTCATTGCTTATTCTGTTTTGTTGCCAAAGAACATCGCAATTTTGAGACATTGTTTGAAGTGATCAGGAGCATCGTAATGCGCTGTCGACTTAAATCCTATCTGCAGATCACGATGCTCTAGCAGCAGACTTTTCTGTTTGAAATTAGACGCTTTGAAGCGGCGAGCACCATGCACCTCTGTGATATCCAGTAGCTGTCTTGCGTAGTCAAGCTGCATCGGCACCACTCGACCCGAGTACTCTGTACGACTCACCACTACGTCAGGGAATAGCTCGAATACAGACACTTTAGACTGACCTAAAGATTATATAGTAAAGTACTAAGACTGCTGTTGAAATTTTCCTCGTTGCGTGAGCGACTACGGTAGTGATCAACCGGAGTATGCGAACGGTCTCTGTTACGCATCACTTTTGAGTGATAGTGAGTGGCCGCACCTTTTTATTTTTGTATGTCCACTGAATAAGACAGTTTGTACCTTTCAGTGAGCTGAATCCACCGCCACCACCACCTGCAACAGACGCCGATAGCAGTTTGCGAATGTGCTATTCTCCCTCTACTGCTTCTCTTTCTAGCTGATGAACATTTATCTATGGCTGCTTAATCTTCGACCCATATTCACGAGACTATCTTACCTCACGAGGCTCACGTGCTTCACGAATCTGACCTGATTCGCGTTTCTACATGATCTTGGAACCAATGGGCTCCCGAGGTGGTGGTGGTTCCGGTTAGTCATCTCGCTCCTAAATTCGTCTCCGAACTTCCTCTGATTCAATTTTGTGAATGCTGGTGCTTGGCGGTGGCAGTGGTTTCTCTCCTTTCTCTGGCTTATCAGTACGGATCTGTGATTTGTTGCTTTATTTCTTAGGGGGGTCCGGAATCGAGGGTTCTCGGTTAAGTTGTGGCTCAGACTACTTGGATCCCTTTCCACTAAAATGCTTGCTGACCCCACTGATCTCGACCTGCGCAAGGTTAACGTAGGCTAGAACATCTTTGTGCTCCTCCATGGACTGTTTGTAGATCTCCCCTTCATTATGGTAGAATTCCACGATTTGCATGTAGATGTTTATCCAATCTTCACTCAGCGCCTCCATGTACTGGTTGGAACTACTCTGGAGCTTCTTCATGTCTTCTTGGAAAGACTTGTGGTATTTCATGCATTACCGCATAAGCTAATCGTCATCTTTGCAGCTTGTCACGAACGACTGGAATCCCTACATCTTCGCAAGCGAATGTTTGAGATGGCTCTATGCGCTGCCTGCAGGTGGTTCTTTTGGTTGTGGGGTCTCCTTGGGCTGTTCGGACTGCTTCTTTGAGTCTTCCTTGGAAGTACTTTCGAAGTACATGAACTCTTTTGGTAACACGACCTTCCTACTCACAAGCTCATTGAAGGCCAGCATGAACTTCGAGTCATCCTTCTTCGAAGTCTTCGGATACCTTTCACTCCACACTATCAAACACTCCAGGATGAGAGTGATGTACCGGTTGCCCAACTCTTTGTTGCTAGGGAAGAGGTTGCTACCCTTATCAACTACCTTCTTTTGTGGATCTACTTATTTAGCCAACTTGAGCATATCCTGGAGCAACTGCGATGAGGCCAAAAGCGATATGAATGTCCCCATTTTCCTGGAAGTGAACTATTTGGCGATCTACCCTAGTCTCTGACAGTACCATAATAGTGTAGAACTTAGAGTTCGGTGGGCGGTCAGCCGAACTGACGATTCGAGACATTGCAATCAGCAGTTCCTTGACGAGCTCCTTCTGGACGTTACCGCTGTCGTCCATGAGCATTGAATGCACCATCTGCAGCTGATCGGGATAGTCTTCACCCCGTTTGATGGCACTAATCACCTGCTCGAACTGTTCCATTTGAATAATAATTTCAGTAAACACCAAGTTATTCATGCAGGAAGTCACTACGCTTTGACTCGGCAGGGTTTTACTTGCGGTAGTATCAGCACTGCTTTTATTGCTCGAGGGCTGTTCTCGTAAGCTACGACTTCTTGGATCTGTCCGACCCTTGCTTCGAGTGCTCTCAGCTTCGGGTAGGACTGTATATGCAGTGGGAACACCTCGGCCACATAGTGGATGAGCTCGTATATAGAAAAATCGAACAGACTGAGATTGCCCAGCATCCATTGTTTGTCACCAAGAAAGCTTTAGAGCGCCTCCATTTTGTCTTCTACAAGCTCAAGCCAGAACCGTTCCTTCTTTTCGCTGAGTTACTTTTTGGTGCCTTGCGCCCACAGGAGCACTGCCAATCCAATTCCCATGCTGTCTATCGACCAGCAGTACATGTCCAACACTGCTGTTTGCTGCAGACTATTACCAAGCATGCTGGCTGGCCCATACTTATTGATGATGTAGTAGCAGATCGGAACGGTTGATGTGAGGCGAACATCTCCATCGATGAGGTATGGCAGATCCACCAACGGCCATTTCTTTATATTTTCCTGGCGATAGGCGAGCCATTCTGCCTTGGTCTTGAATAGTTCGTCTTCGTAAGGGACCTTGAGATATTCCAGCAATAGACGAGGCACTTGCGCTCTCCCTCGTAGCGCAAAGTAGCCGATCTTAAGCTTGGGTTGTTGGGAAGTTCCGTTTGTTTATTGGCTGTTGCTTTCGGTCAAGCTGTCCATCGGATTATCAGAAAATTATACAAGGACCTTATCAGAAATTTCTCGGTTTTTAAGGCAGAAAATTCAATTGGCAAAGATAAGGTTACTATTAGGTAATATTGATGCCTGGCGAGCTGATCATTGCTTCTGGTCGTCTTTCTTTGGAATCATAAAAGGGCGTGGGGGTGGCTGGTTCCGCATCATGTCGTAAGTACCGGGAGGTGGAGGGGTTTGCATGTGGCCCATCATTTGTGGGTTGTAGCCTTGAGGGGGGTAGTAGGATGGTGGAAGTTGAGTAGGATTGTTTGGCATAGGTGGGCGCATAGTTGAATAACGGTTCCCAGTTAACGGAGGTGGAAGACCCATCGATCCCATTGATCCCATAGGGTTGTAAGAGGGCGGGGGGAGGCCCATCGAATGCTGCGGAGGAGGCATATGCATACCCATATGCTGCATACCACCTATTGGTCGCTAAGTGGAATAATTTCTTACTTGGTTGTTGGGGTTGATAAGTGGAGGAGGGAGCTGATGTTGCATCCTTCCAGTTGGCTGGTAAACGAACGATGGTGGTGCCTGTGGCATTGGTGGAGGTCTCATTTCTGGTTGCGATAGGAAAGGCGATGCAGGTGGTGGGGGTGGTATAGATGGTGGTGGAGCATCTTCTTCAATGAGTTTGTTTATGGCCTCAGGGTTTAGACTCTTGAGGAAGTTTCTTATATCAAAAGTAGATTTCGGTTAGGGTGTCGGTGCTGGTTTTTTTGCTCCAGAGGCCTCGTCAGCCTCGTCTTCTGAAGTGATTGGGGAAAAGTTTTTGTTGCCCTGCTTCAACGTTGCTGGATTGTCTGGTATATTCACATTTACGTCCATTCCCCAGCCTTCGATATCGATCTTCTGGCGATAGTCTTACTCTTGTGGCATCGGAGGCAGGCGTAATTTCGGAAGGCTCATTGACCCCATCATACTAAGACCCGTAGGAGTTGAAGGAGAAATGGTCGTTGGGGTCATCACTAAAGGTTAGGTGGAGTACCTGTGATCCAGCCCGATAAAGTAGTCGGGTTGTGGTGTCGGCATAGGAGGCCCGGCCACTTCAAAGCCCATGTCTAATGGTGTATATGGGAACCCTTTCATAGTGAACCTCATTTCATAGAGTTTCTCCGTAAAGAACTGCATAATAAACACCATGCGACGTTCCCCGAGATGCTTCGAAACTGACTCACTGGTGATCTTTAAAGGAGCCACTAGCCTATTGTTAATGAGATCCTTGCTGACTTGTCTCGAGGACATAATGTGCATCTTGACCAGTTCGTTTTGAATACCATAGATACGCTTGCTGTCCTCACACTCTAATGCGAGATCCTTGAGGTTTTCGTTGTCTTCCAGATTAGTTGCTTCGAACCACCCAACGAGGTTGCGGTACTTCTTCTTTGAGGGCTTAGCGAGATAGTCGAGAATATCTGACTCTTTCTTGTCCTTGCGAATCACTATCTTATCGAGGTTCGGATCGCAGAATTATTTCACCCGCTTGACATCCTCGACGGTGTACATTGCTCCAGTAATCACTACCTTTCCTTTGTTGCGAGTTAAGAAGTCCAGCTCACAATCTTTTAATTTGATGACTGTGCCGGAAGGTATCTCTTTTTCTTTCTTAGCTGCGTTGTTCTCCTATTCATCCGGGTCAAACAACACAGGCTCGGGTTTCGACTGGGTTTGAACAGTCTGGTCGAATTATTAGTAGGCCCCTCGAATGTTATACTATTTCTCGAGATAGCTCGGCATTGAACCAAGAGCTTGTTAGGTTTGTGTGTTGGCCTGCTGAGGGGTTGACTCGTCTTCTGAGAAGCGAAGTTCCTCCTTGTCACCTTTCTTTTCTCTGCTACGGCTACGAGAGCGTTCCCTTTCTCGTCTTTTTTCTCTTTCACGATCTCGATTGTGCCGCTTCTCGTGGCGATCACGATCTCTCGAGTCCTTGTAATCTCGGCCGTATCCTCCTCGATCTCGATCCCTTTATCTTCTTTCGCGATCTTTTTCTCGCTGTTCCCGTTCTCTTTGCCTTCGCAACTCATATATCTGGTCAATTTCCTTTTTAAACTCCAGTTCCTCTTTACCCTTTTATTCAAGTTGTTGCAGGGTTTACTGTTGCTGTTGCTCCTCCTCCTTTATCCTTCTTGCCTTACTCTGCAGCTTGTCCTCACTGTCTGTGATTTGATGGAAGTTGTCGACAAGCCCCTTCAATGTGAGGAACTCAAAGTTCTTTCTTTTGACTTTCGAGGAAAGTAATGGGCATTCTTGGAGTCGGATAAACAGCGCCTAGAAATTTTGGGAAACTTCAAGGTATTTCTTTCTATTTTGAATCCAGTCTCCGAATATTTGATTTTCGATCATCTTTGCATGATCTTCAGCACTCACCTCCTTGAACTCCCCGTTCTTGCGTATCGTTCTAGCAAGGATATCTCGTATTTACTTGCGATCTTATTCTACGACGCCTTTACTATCGGTGCGGCTCGGCTGTTGTTGCAAAACTGGAGTTGGGGGTAATACTGACGCTGCGGACGAAAGATGAGAATCCTCTCGCTTGAGCTTCTTACGCTGTTCAGACTCTTATGAGAGTAACCCGATTGGCTGCCTCTTAACTGCGTCTCTTGGAGGTTCTTCACGCTTACGTTCCTCTGGTTGTCGAGGAACTTCATCAGCGAAGACACTCTGAATTCTGTCGAACTCCTGGTAGAACTTATGCAGATCACTGTATGGACGTCTAATACGGATATCCACCAGAATGTTTCTACGATCTTGGAGTAGAGCTTTACCTTCGTAGTAGATTTCGGTAATGTCGATCACTTCCAATGGTTGGAGCATACTTTCATCAATCATCTTTGTCTTGTTAATTCGATTAACAAGATCAAGCACCCTTTCCAACATCCTTTCAAGACCTTCAATGGGATCTCGGAGCTTCCTCACCAGTTGATCCTTGGCAGTTGACGGTGTAAGTGCTTTCCTGAGTATCTCATACAGCTCATTCAGTAGTCCCTTTGCTTTGAGGTAAGACACAGTCAGATCAGGCTGTGGATACTTCATGATATTGACCCAATACTCTAAGAATTTGACTCTGACCGACTCATACTTATCGCTTGTGCGTATCGTTTGACCAAGTCCTTCCCAAAGCTCCTCAATCTTTTCAGCACGGGAGATATCAAATTCTGTAAGTCCTTCATTCTGTTGTACAATCCACCCACTGATCTAATCGAGATGCTTGCAGTCTGTCATGTAGTTATTTTTGTCGTTTTCGATGGCATCTATCTTTACTTAGAGTTTGTCGTATTCACCAACAAGCCGTTCGACAGTGTTGCCTGAGAGAGTATTCCATCGCTTGACCAGTTGACAACTTCGTTCAACCATGGGTGCCATCCACTGTAAGGCTGAGAGTTCCACAGGTATTCTTAGGCCTTCGAGATAGACATTCTTTAGTTATTCGTAGTGAGGTCGACTTTGAGAACGAAGACTGGCAGCCTTTGTCTCGAACTTCTTGGCACGTTCAGCGATACCCATGATAAGTGGTGAACTACTCACCTTCAGAGGGTGCAAGTTCATAGATCTACGAAGGTTTGCTAATGAAGTAAAAGGGGGAGTGGATGCACCACGGTTGTATTCCCGATTGAGCTGTTCCTCCAGATTCTTGAGCATATCAAGTTCCTTCTGCAACTGCGTTCCCTGCTACACTTCTGTGCGCAGCCTCCCATACCAATCTCCAAGCTCTAGCTGGATACTCTCCTAATCTGCGAATTTCAGTAGTTTGCTGAGCTTATCAAGATCTGATGGAATGAAGCCCTTGAAGGACATGATGATGCGCGATTTGATTTCGAAGTGGTAAAGGTCGACCTGTTAAGCACCGAGGCAAAGTGGAGCTTCCACTAGTATTCTCTTGCGGAGTTACTAAGAGTCCTTCTTAATCCCGTCCCAGAACTACCTGCTTTGAAATTCGCCTAGTACACTCCCAGACATAAACTGGTGCGTCTTTTCAGCTATCTCGTTGGTTACTGAGATGTACTCATCAATAGTCTCGATTTCGGAGGCGTAATCGACTGGCGACTGCTTCATCTGATCTACCAAGGCCTTGGCTTCACGCATGGTTGGCTTATCGCTGTTCGATTTAATCTGTTCTTTACGCGGTTTTTTCCATTTCTCCTCTGCCTTGAAGGCGTCCAACTTATCTTGTGCCTTTTTCTGGAGATTTGAGTATTGCTGCTGGATGAGGTTATTGGAGGTCAATAAGTCGTTCAGTCTTTTGAATAGTTGACTGCTCTTTGGAAACTTTATGGCATCGGCTTAGCGGAACATGTCCTTGATGTTCGCCATTTTAATGCCTGTTTCAGCAAGCTTCCCCAGAAGCCTTCCTGCAAAGTCAGCAAGTAGTCTTTTCTGGTTGATGCCAGCTAACTCTTTCTTGGTGTTTAGCTGTACATCGGTGTAAAAGGTGGTTGCTTGTTCAAGCTTCTCATAGAGCAGGTCAAGCTGCAAGCGATCGTCAAGGAACTTAGTGATGCCTGGTTCAGCAAAGAAGTGCTAGTATTCTCGATGGTTGCTCTCCCATTGGTTGTACAGTACGCTTACCTTCAAGAAGTTGTCGTCGTAACTCGGAAGTTACAATTTAACGCCCTCCTCGTAAAGTACCTTCAGTTGTTCAGGGGTGATGTTATCCTTGGTGAGGGTTGCCACCTCGTGGTCCCACACAATTCGGTTGAATCGTAGGTACACATGATGCATCTTGGGGTTGCTGAAAATGTTGTGGTTTTTCAGCTGTTGAAGGACGCCTTTCAGATCTTTGGAAACCTTTGGCAAGTCAATGGTCTCGAGCACTGCTA
>ERZ724508.1230-NODE-1230-length-15807-cov-6.592052_pt1 | contig 15807 bp, 3 predicted proteins | sample MGYA00376041_ERZ724508 | MGnify/ENA primary metagenome ERZ724508 (study PRJEB28724, sample SAMN07190887) | wastewater metagenome | isolation source: effluent of sewage treatment plant in Hong Hong | place: USA: Christiansburg, Virginia | collected 2016-03-01 ...
TTATATATAATTATAAAAAAAAATCCTTATCTTGAAACATTATAAATTTACTAAGAAGAAATAATTTATTAGTTTTTGATGAAAATTCTTTTTAACCAAATTAATAATATTGATCTAATTAACAATGAGCACGAGGAATATATCTATATGATAAATAGTCTGTACCAATAGTCTAACTAACAAGATACTGCTATAGAAATTATTGTTTAAATTTTACTTGAGTTTTTTGAAAATTAGAAAATTTTATTTGAGTAATTATTTTAAAACTTTTTAAAGCTTTGTTAAAATATCAGCACATAAACCATTGACTATTTGTTTGCTCTATCTTTATTTAGAAACAGACTTTACGAGCAATAGTTTTAAAATGCTCTAGATTAATAACTTTATTCCATACAGATTTATATCAAATAAACCTCCATTAAAGATCAAGTAAAATTTCTTTATTTTTTAGGAGAGTATTTTTAAATAACAAATTTAAATGAAAATTTAGATCTTAAAAAATAGCTACTTCTATTTATACTAGATGCTTGTATGTCCTCAGGGACATTATAAATCTATGCTGTTAATATACTAGATACTTTTAATTTTGTTAAATTTGACAACAAAGAATTTCAAGACCAAATTATTTTAAAATACTTAGAAGTTGTTCTACAAAATTTAAATGCTCAAAAAAGTAGCATTTGGATTTTTTCAAATCTTGAAATTTTACTCAAAAAGCTAACAAATGATTTCTTAGTTCAAAATTAACAATTTACAAATATTTTAATACAAGGTCTTGTTTAGACTGTAATCAATTAAGAGCAACAAAAAAATATTCATGAAAAGATCAAAAAAATCAACAAAATTTTTCATATTTTATTTTCAATAATTGATAGTGAAATAGTTAGGTATTTAAATATAGTTTAGCTAGAGTAGTTTATTAGCCCTTTAGTAGAGATCTTATCAATGAACAGAGCTTTTGATTGGGACGAAGATGTCATATTGTTATTAACATACATTTATAAGTACCATCCATTTAGCTAAATATTTTAAAGCAAGGTTTTTATTATGGTTAATAATTTGATACAAAAAAACAATGATTAAATAGCCATTGTTTTTCCATATTTAAAACAACTCTTAGAGTAAAAAAATAGAAATGTATAAAAGACAATAGTCTAGCAAATATTGTTCCTAGTAAAAAAATGACTCTAATACGATCCTCAGTAGTCTGAACTAGTTTTTGTAAGCTATATAGACGAGCCTCTCTAGCTTCTATATACTATGTTGATTTATCATAAGGAAACATTTTGTGAAGAAATTCGAACAGAAGTTTTACAGACTTTATAATTTATTTATCTAAAGCTTTGAGAGTTTATCTCCGAAAACAATTAAAACAAAAACATAATACAATTAGCCTCCGTTTATTTAGAGTTATTAAAGATTGAGGATTTTAAACATTTAGATAATTATTTAGAATTTACAGGTGCAGCTTTATAAATCTTTTTTGATTATTTGCATTTTTATAGCTAGCAAATATTCTGCTAGATAACAATTATAAGTCTTGTAGATTTATTTAAGCATATTGTGATTTAATAAAAAGCTTAGTATTTTCAAATGTCATGTAGAATTTTAGGTTTTTTGACAAATTTATTATAGTATCAATTTTATTCCGCATTGAACTAAAGTCTTTAAAATACCAAGGTAAGATTATCAAAAATTCATAATGATTATTATGAGCATTATTGAGAGCTGTTTAAAATTAATGATAACAATAATGATTATGCTTAGTATGGAAAGTATTATGACATTTAATTTGATCATAATTATGAGCTTTAAAATGAGTATCTTTAATTTAAGAATGTTATTTTAGAGCTTTAACATATAAGATAGGATTATATGTAATAAATTTATATTAATCTTAATAAGTATTAGTAGTAACATTTAAATGAGCTTGTATAATCAAGATATATAACAATAAGACAAAAGGATAAAGAAAACAATTACTAAATTAGAAAAACCATATCTTTAGGAATTAATTAATTTTATTAACAAATTTTTATTATACATTTATAATTTGATCTTTTTAAAAGATTATATTGTCTAAAATCTAAACACTGTTTTTTCTTATATTATTAAACAGATAATTTTTAAATAATAACAAAAGTTGCACTCAAATAACAAAGTCTAAAACTAATTACATTATTTATTTCATTATAAATATAAATGGATCAAATTAATCAAATTTTTGTTTGTGAATATTGTCAATAGATAATAAACAATAGTGAGTATTAGTTTGGCAATATAAATTAGATAACAAGCAATAATGATTCTCTTAAAGACCTTAATATAAATACCTTAATAAATATAAAACAACATGTTGAGAAAATATGTTAGCTTTGTTTAGGGCAGCTATAGATACTTTATCATTAAGTAACTATTGATAAACTAGAGAATATATTTAAATAAATTAAATATATACCACATATCACTATTTCATTATGCCCAAGCTCTATACTAAGAATATAATGGTATTTACAAATTCTTTCATTATAACAAAAATTTGATCTTAAACAAAAATTTTGATAAATTTTAGACCAGCTTATAAAAACAAATTTTGCTGGCTTTCAAATCAATGAACAAATTTCTCTCAATATTTAATTTTCCAATCAAGAAGATTGCGAATAAATTTTTCTGAACTTTTAATAATTTTTTGAGTCTCAACACAAGTAAGTTAAAATCAAGAAAAACATCAAAAAAGATCCTAAAACAATGACTCATCTTACTACTACTGCTGTAAATTATATAACTTCATTTAAAGGAGAAAAAATTAAAGACAACATTAATATTACTCAAATACAAAGCTCCTATGAAGAAACTACATTATCATTTAACATAATCACTCAGAATATTTTTCTCAAAGGAAACTACAATAAATACTCAAGATATATAAGTTAAACACCTTGGTCAATTGACAACAGAAAAATGGTAACGTAAAAAGCTTGAAAACTCCATAGAGGAAATAATTGTGGCTCCAATTTAGAAAATATTTAATAATCCTGTGTACAAGTTTCATTCTGGAGGACGTGAGGATATTGATGTAAGAATGCTTGGCAAAGGATGACCCTTTATAATAGAGATTATAAACCCTTGTTTTATTGAGCAAAATATAAATGAGGTTATTAAACAGACAGAAGATCAGGTAAGCAATGGCCCTTATAAAGACTTTGTTTAAATTAACAATCTCCAGCTTGTAAATAACGAGTCTATAAAGCACCTAGAATCATGCGCCAAAGATAAGATAAAGATGTACTCCTGCTTGGTCATCTCCAAAGAGGAAATTCAATAGGATATTATTAGCAACATAAATAATATGTAAAACATAATAGTATAGTAATAGACACCAATTTGAGTGCTCCACAGAAGAGCTCCTTTGATTCGAGAAAAAATAATCCACAGACTTCACTTGACTAAAATAAATACTCAAAACTATTTATGTAACTTAATAACATCTGCTGGCACTTATGTAAAGGAGTTTATTCACTCAGATCTAGGAAGAACACAGCCAAGTCTATGCAGCTTAACTAAACAACAATTAGATATTATATAACTAGATGTTCTTGATTTGTTTGAATTATATGACTCAAGTGTAGATAAAGAATTTAATCTCAAAGTCCAGTCCTTAGAGCAGAAATTAAACTAATAAAATTTATAAATAATATAATATCTTACTGTGTATTTGTGGCTTGTTTTTTCTCAACTAAATAACTTAGACTTTGTTGTAAAATAATCTATTCTTAATTTGAAAGACAGTTTAACAGTTGTTGGAAAAAGACAATGTTTTCTCTTTCAATCTACACGAGTGTTGATTGTAGAAGAATTAGAGGTTCAATTTGATCAAAAGGAGAACTGTATAAAATATCTTCCTCATCTTCCTCAAAACATTCTTATTCGTTCCATGACTAGAGATCATCATGAAAATTCCTCTCTTCATTTTGCTCATCATTTTCCTCTTCAAAATTTTCTTATCTGCCACATTCTTCAACAAACTTTTGAAGCTGCTTGACTAGCTCTTTAATAACAACTTCAAGAGAGACTTCAATAATATTTTTTTGTTGGAAAATCTTCAAAAATGAGATGCTAAATAAGATAAAAATATTGTATTCATTTTCTTCCTCAAATTTATCAGCGTTTCCAAACAAAGCATAGATTATATTTGTTGTTATTTATAGCTAGTCCCATATATTTAAGACCCCGATTGGATCCAAAAACAACATTTTTGATAAAGTATCCAAGGTATTTGTCTTGACCAAAATTGATCTGTTTAAACTTAGATAATAATTACAGTATTTGCAAATGGCTTCTAACAATACACTTTGTTAAGCTATTATAATGCCTAAATTGTTTTCAAAAATTATCTAAAAAATCTTGTTTATGTAAATAAAGTTTATGTCTATTTGTTCTTAAGAGGCGTTGTTCTAGAGTAGATCTACAATGTCAAACAAATACTCTATATTCATAATAGAGAATTAATCTCTTTAGAAAACAATATTATTAAAAGCCTTCTATATATAATTGCCCATTATCGCTATCACTACATTTAGATTAACATCATCAAGTTCAATCTTTACTAAATTCTTCTAAACCAAGGATAATTAGCTCTCTGATAAATCCTATCTTGTTATTTGAACTTAGAGATTTTTTCTTCCTCATATAAACTAACACAGAATTGAGAAAACAAATAAATAATCTTGGTTGAGTTACAGGCTATTATATACTAAGGAATTTAGAACTTTAAATACATCATTTTGAAGTGAATTGAAGTTTTTGTTTGTCAAAATGCAAGCAAGAATTTCTGTGTACCACTCAATAGATTATAATAGAAATTCTTGATTAAGACCACTGCATATGATTTCCTATATGGCATACAGTACTGATTCTAGCTAGTCTATCTGGTCAATATTCTCAATTTGATCATCATTGTCTTATTGATCAGATTTTTAAATTTGTTCCCAGAAACTCTCAAGCAAGGTATTTGTTAGTTAAAAAGCATAAGGTTGTATTTGCTCGCTAAATAGACCAACCATAACTTGAATAGCGTTGTTCAAATTTTTAACTTTAATCTTGTCTACTATTTAAAATAGTGTCTAAATAATTACAGGAATTTAAGGCTCAAAAAAGGGTCAAAACTCATCGACTGTTAACAAAAGACTTATTGCCAAGATGCTATTGTATTTTAGAATAATATTATTTGATTATGAGAGCTGTATTAAAATGCTAGCAACTTAATAAAGGGTTTCAATTTTTTCAAAGTTAACTTCTTCAAAAGTTGATATTAACTAGCATGCTCAGGACTAAACTAACCAGTTATTATTGGCCAAGCAGGGAAGAACTATTTGTATTATGAAGCTGTCAACATCATTGTTAAGATCCTCAAGTATTGGCAAGATGCATCTTTTGAGACAGAATATTATACCTTCAATATACTACCAGTTCTATTGATAGTTTTAAATCTATTATGAGCAATGGCTGAGAAACTCTATAACAGGCTTATTGTCTTTCTTGAATATACAATTAATAAGATCAGCAGCATTGTATTTAACTTTGGTAATGTTTTCATTTTCTATATTTTGCTCAATATAAATGTACTCAATAGGATTGTCTTCTATAACAAAGAACTCGGGCTATGATAGTTGACAATATGGTAATGAGATCTCTACAGTAAGTCATCAAATAAGATCCTGAGGAATAAACTCTTGTTAGTCATAATGTATTTAAATAGTTAGTTATAAAAGCTGGAAAATTTATACCAGAATTTAATGAGGAATTTTGGTCAAACTAAACTAGATATTTTGATGAAGAATTTGCAAAAACTATTCCATAAATGATGGCAAAATTTTTATGAACAAGTCAAAAACTTAAGGTAATTCTTCAGCAATTTAATTTTAAAAATAACAGATTTTATTTAAGCACTTTAAGCTCTTAATAAACAATCAAGCTTATGGTATTCTTTTGCATTCAATTATATCCTATGGAGACTATATATTAATATCTAAACTAAATAAATCAAAGCTAATAATTTACTTGAAAAAAATCATCCATATCTTTAGCTCCTTTTCTTAGAAATATTAATTAAGTCCAAATTAATTTATTGAATAAAAAATTTTAAGAATCAAAATTTTCTCTTTTAAATTTTGATCAATTTGAGACTTTTAAAACTAAGCCATTTTATATTCTAAAAATGGTAGAATTTCATGCAGCAAGTTTTAATAATAGATATCTGTTTTTTTGCTGTCCATACTTTGACTCTACATGATACTATAAATCAGTCATAAGTAGGCGTATTCATAGATCTTATTTTAGCTTTAAAAATGCTCTTTAATTTAGTCTTACAATTCCAGCCATTATTTAGGGAAAAAAATAGAAACTATATTGTCAAGTAAGATCTCAAGCTGTTTAAGAACAACAGCATTATTTTAGTGTCTTACAATAAGCTCTAAAATTGTTGTCTTTAGTTGAGGAAAATTAAGCTGATTAAAATTTTGTATTTGCTCATTTTTAAGCCTTGAAATTCTTTTATTCATGAGCACAGTGGCTGTAAGAATAACGCTTATATCAAGGCTGGGATCTTGAATAATGGAATATATCTTGTATAAAAACTCATCAATATTTTATATAGATATAATGTAGTCATGAACATCTTAGAGGACTTGGTTGTCAGGATTGTTAAGCTGGCTAAGAGCTTCCCTTAGCTTATACACGTCTATTTGGTTCATTATATTTATTTTATTTTTGTAATAATATTTTAATAATTAAATTGCCTGTGAGAATTTTTGATTAGTCTCTTGTTTGTTTTTTAATTAGAAAAAATTTGGAACTTTTTGAGGTAATTTTTCAAGCTGATTTTAATGCTGCTTATGCTTAGAAACTTGTTAAAGACTTGGTTGCTTATCTTTTGAATTTTTGTTATCAAATTATTTTCTTTAATAAAATTATTCATGCTTTTGGTTCTTAATTTAAAGCTCCTGAATCTATTGCTCCAAATGAAAAACTTGTCTCTCATAGTTATCTATTTTTGTTAAATAATCCTGATTGTTATTGTTGTAGATTTAAGATTGATTAATCTGTTTGTATTATCAAAGGAGACCCTCTTGTTTAGAAAGCTATATGAGTAGTTGATTTCGTTCTTAGTTAAATTATTATATAAGTTGTTATTGTTAGTTAGTGAGCTCTTAAGTTTAGTTTTCATGATTGCTTATTTAATCTTATAATTATTCTATTTGATCTGTTTTGTATTTGAGTTCTTCCTAATGAGCTTTATTATGCTAAGTATTATTCTCAAGCTATTATTAATACTATAGTATTTATTCTTATAACTCTTAGTTTTTATGTCTTTGTTAAGATAATTCTTCTTCTAAGCTTTATATTTGTTTAAGAAGCTATTAAATTTATTTTTAAATCAAAATACTATGTTTATCGAGCTTAATAGATTAATCAAGACTTTGATTTTATTTCCTTATATTGTTAGCTATAGAAATTGAGTTTTTATCAAAGCTTAAAGATTGTTCAAAATAATGGTCCAAATCTTATTGCTATTTTATTTATTATTTATTCTCTTTTTAACTATGGCTTTTAAAATTTTATTGAATAATTTCTTATTTGTCAACTAGCTCAGGAAATTCTTATAAATTAATATACTTTTAAATAAGCTGATTGTTTTCCAGTTTAAGCCGATGATTTTCTTACTCAAATTGTTTACCTCATTTACTAAGCAACTACATGTCTAGAATAAGCTATTATATCTTAACTTCTTTTATGTCAAGTTATTCTCTGAGCGAGTTTTAAGTCTCTTCTAATTGCTATTATTAATACGTGATTCTTTACTAATGCTAAACTATTTGACTTTCTAATTATCTTTTTTATTTTGATAAGTTTTCCTCTTATAATTAAAGCTGCTAATTATATATTTTGTTAGCATTTTATAGCTCTTAATTTTCTTTGATTAAATTATTATTTTGCTCTTTTATTTCTAAAACACTTTCAAATATTTTTTATTGAAACTCTTATTTAATTTTAATAGTTTTTTATTTATATTTTTGTTTTAGTTGCTATATGATTGTTATTTATTCCTATATCTTATTATTAAGTTCATTTATTTAGTTTTATTTGCTCTAAATTTCTTAGTTATTTTCAATAGAGCTTTATTCTATCTAGCTGTTATTTTTTTAAGAAAGTTGCAAATAAATTTATTGTTACTCCTTATAAAACTGTATCTACATTTCATAATTTTGATTTTCGTTCTTAAGCACATTTATTTATTATTAAAGTTTTTATTAGGAGTTTTTATTATCAATAGTAAGTTCTTTTATTTAATGTTATTATTTTTAATCATGAAGCAAAACACATTCTTTAATATCACTTATTTATTATTCAAGCTGAGAATTTTCTTATTAATATTATTGTTATTTTAAAGTCAGTTCTTGGATAATATTATCTTTATGCTTAAAAGTAACTTAACTTTCTTATTTCAAATCCTCTTCTTATTTCCTATTAAGTTCTATTAGCTTTTAATTCTAGTTTTTTAGCTACTCATTTTCCATTAATGTTTCGCTTAAATTATTTGAAAACTCTTAATTTAATTAAATAATATCCCTAATGTAAATCTATAGCTATTCTTTTTGTAATTCTTTTTATTATGTTTAAATCCTTAAAGCTTCATATTCATTTTATAAGCTCTCAATTTGTTCTTATAAAGATTTATTTTTGTTCTATTCTTATTCAAACTATTTTTATTTTTCTTAAATTTAGGTCTTAATATTATCTAGTAGACTAAAGTCCATAAAATTAATTATAATTATATAAAGTAAAATTATTAAACAATTAATTACACAAAAGAAAGTACTTGATTTTGTTTATTGAAATTATCCTCAATAATTTAAGGATTATTTTATATCTCTTGCAACTATTATTATATTTATTTTTAGTATAAATCTTTTGGCTAAACAAAATCATCTTTAACTTCATAGTCAATTTTCTCAAAGTTATTCTGATCATCTTTGCTTAGCATATTAAACTACTTGACTTTAATCGGTGGTAGCATTTAATAAGGCAAGTACATATTGTTTGGCTCTATTGAGTCATTATTATCTGGCAAATAAACTCTTCATAGTATGTTATATTTACACTGTATTAAATTCTCTAATATAAAATATACTTGCACTATTAATAGCCTCATAAATCTCTTGATTTTCATTATAATTGAATTAATTAGAGGAATAACTGATATTTGAATTTGAACTCAAGCTGGAGTCCTCAATATTTTTAATTTTATTCTCTAGTCTTAATATTCATTCTAAATTCAACTAGTAAAATCTTTGAACAATTTCTGATAAAATTCTATGCTTCAACTCATTCTTTTTTCTCTACTCAAATACAGATCTTTGTTTTCTTTTGATGATGTTTTTTAAGCTATTTTTTTCTTGCTCAAAAAACTCAGTCAACTAAACATCATCTTAATTCTATAGTTAATTATTATCTTAGGAAAACCAAATATGTTATAGACTTTTTTCAATACTAATTCTTTTTTCTGAATTTTGATCAAGAAGCTTTTCTATCAAGTCTTTAAGCTGAGTAGAAATCTATCATTTTTTATCCAAATTTTGCCAAAATTATTCTCTGTCAAATATAAAGGTATAATAAGCTTGGTCCATGAGACTTGGCTGCTCAAAAGGATAGCAATGAAAAGTCAGTATAAACAAGCAAATTCCTATTGAGTAGCTTTCCATTTTTGAGAACTAAAAATCTTAAAATCTGTTAAAACAAAATAAGTCACTGAAATCAAGCTAAATAATTTCAGGAGCTTAGTACTCAAAAGTGGAATTTAGTCTCCAGCTTTCAAAACAATTCTCTTTATTGATTTTGAAACAGCTCCCAAAATCACACAAATATGCACCAAGATTCTCATCAATTAAAATATTCTCTAACTTTATATCAAAATGATGGTATCTTTTTTCCTGCAAAGCTAGTACTGTCTATAATAATTAGTATAGTATTTTTTATAGAGAAGATTCTGTAAAAAATACTTATTAATTGACATACTTAAAAAGGTCTCCCAGCTCCATAAATCTCATTGTATAGTATACATAGGGTTTCCCATAATTATCTCTTCCTTGCATATTGAAAGCTAGAATATGAATGATCTAAATCTCTGTTGAGAATCTTATCAATAAATCAATAAGTATATTTACTTCAGCCAAAAAGTTTCTTAGACATTTTTAGTACAAATTTCTCTTGAGGTATTTCAACGCCACAAAATGATTGTTAATTTGATCTAGGCATAAAATAACCTTACCAAACTTACCTGTACCAAGCTTTGTTATCACCTAGTATCAATCATCAATTATTATTTTGCAGCTGAGTATTGGTTGCTTCATAAAATCAGCACCTTGTATATTCATTACAAATTTAAATAAAAATAATAATAATGAATATTTGGCTTGAACTTGATGACCCAAATAATGGAAAAAAATTTCATACTCATTTCTGTAAAGAAAAAGTCAAAAAAGAATTAATAGAGCTTGTCTATGACGCCTTAAGTAAAAGCAGCCAAGGAGAACCATCTTGATTTACTAAGACATTGTTCTTCGAGGAATAGACATACTAAATAATGTGCAGTTTGAATGCTACAAAAGTTCAGATAATTTTGTTGATTTAAGGCAATGCTTTATTAAAGAACTAGAAGTGGGCAGACATAGAAGAATGTTTTAGAATCTATGAGAAGAATCAAGATCAAAGCAAGAAAGACATTAAGAATATTATTTGAGAGTACTTATAGTAGAACAATAAAGAAAATGTAATTCAGGCATCCTCAAAAAAGCTTGAAAATCTTCAACAAATTACCAAAAGACAAATACTAAAATAATAAGTAAACAATTCATGATTGGATAGCATGGTCAACTAGATTCACAAAATAGAAGTAACAACAGATGAGGTTGAGAATGACTCAAGAAAGGTCAAATGAACTCTTATTTGGGAATCAATGGCAATTAATATGGCTTTTGCAGCAATTGGAGTTATTAGCCTCACAGTAGCCTTGTGGAATTTTTTCTAATTTAAAATTTTTGTATTATAAATTTTTATAAGATTTTTTTAAGATAATATTTATTAATAATCCTGAAGTATAAGCTCACTTATTTTTTTATTGTCATCTTAAACTTCTTAACCTAATAAATACTCGTCAACATCTGGTAGCAGAAACTGCAATAGAAAATCCTAAACCAAAAGCTCTGGATTATTATTTAAGGTTTGTATTTTTTGTTCATATTTTTGGTTCTCTATTATCATTATTTTTTCAAGCTCTTATTTTTGATAAATGGCAAAACTTTAATCAAGACAATTTTAAATTATTGGCAAGCATTTTTATAATCAGTTGTTGATAATTTGCTCTCACATTTACTATTGTTTTTGCTAAAGAAAAATATCAGCTTGTCGGGCTCCCATTTCTTTCATCTCTTTTTCCTATCGAATCTATTCTACATATTCCTTATACTATATTATATTTTCATAGTCTAAATTTCTTATAAACTTTTCTTATTACATTTAAGAAATATTGGAGATTGTTTTTCCTATAATAATATTTTATTTATTTTCAACTTCTTTTTTGTCACTAGACTTTGATTCTTTTTCAGTCTAAGCATTTTCTTGCTAAGATTTCTTGAGACTTGATACTATTAAAAGCTCTTCAATTAAAGCTATTTTTTTATTTTTTCCTATGCTCATTTCCTCCTTAATTGAATTACCTTGTAAAATTGCTTGTATTATATTAGACAATACATTTTTATCTTCTTCATTTTCACAAAATCATTCAACTTAATTAATCTTATTCTTTTCAAGAACTGATTAGAAATTATAGCTTTCCTAAAGCTCTTTTCTTTTTGTGTAGACAGGTGTTTGAGGTCATGGTTTTATTTACGACATTTTATAAGAGTCTTATTTTGAAGCATCTAAGTTATCAATTTTAAGATCAATTTTTTAGTCTTAGTTTGTAAGCTTAAAATCCAAATATTAAATATGTTTTTTATCTTCTTTAGTTAGCTCAAGTTCAGAGATCTTGATAAACTCTTCTTTATTGAGATATTTTTTTTTGTCTATTTATTGCTTGAGAGCTACATAATCCTCTTAGCTATCTATTTCGTATACTTTCTCAGAGTATTTATTTTATTACAGATTTTAGTTCAAAATTCCATTCTTTGTTTCTTAATATAAAATCTAGCTTCTTATAAGACTTTCTTTGTTCTAAAACTTAATTTTCTGTTTTTTATCAAATCTTTAATAAGATTAAATAATTTTTCAGAGCTTTTTTACTAATGAATTTTTTTAATCAATTTAAACTTTTTGGTTAAGAATTTGCTTTTTGCTTTCAAAAATGTTTACATCTCTTATAAGCTATTAGTTAACAATATTTTCTCTTTACTGTAACACATTTTATATAATCTCCAGCTATTGTTGTTTATCTTTTATTTAATAGCTTTCTTTTTCCTTTTGGTTATTTGTCTCTCAAAAATTTAACAATTTTTTTCAAAACTAAAAATTATGTTCATCTGTGAAAGGAGGAAGATTATTTTCAAACTTTTTCTACTCTCGTTATTTCTAAATATATATAAGTTCATTTATACCTGCTGGAAGCTGCTCATTGTATTTAAAATGTTTAATTGACAAAAGTTCTTGGTCGACATTCTCTGTTATAATTTCCTCAGGACTATAAGGCACAGTTTAAGTACTTTCTTCTCATTATTATGTTTAAATAGATACAGATTTTATACTTCAATTAGGACTAATTTTTTAATCCAAATTTTATCTTCAAAAATAATCCCAGGTATTAAAAAATCCAAAAATTTGATCGTTTTATATTTGCATTATAATTTTACTAAGATTCTTAAATTTGATTGCTTTGAAATATTTTTTATTTAAAATTTTAATCAAGCAATATTGATATGAACAATAAGATAGTTTTGGTTGATGATCTAGATAATATTTTTGAAGTAAATGAAAGTGAAGTGGAGATTAATCCATAGCTAATATTGCCTGTGGAAATTTTAAAGCCAAATAAAAAAAAAGTCAATAATTATAGTGAGTTTTATGAAGGAGACCTACAAGACAAAAATAATTATTAATATTTGAAATATTATGACAAATAATTAGGCAAGGTTTTTATATCAGAAAACTTTGCTTTTATTGAAGAAGGAATAAGAAAAAAGTTTCAAAAACAAAATTCATAAATAAAATTTAGTAAATAAAAATATGCTTTTTTTTCTGCTCCGTAGTTTACAGATAATTTTCCTTTAGTATATCTAATGGACTAATACTATTTTATAGTTGGCTTTTTCAAACTATTCAGGATCTATTATTAGTTATCTATGTGTTGCTCATGTTTGTTTAAAGTATGTTGTTTTTTGTAACGGTGTGATTCTCTACCTAATTTAATAAAGAGTTAATGTATTCTATTTGGTTATTAATGTAGTCTTGGTTGCCTTATTGAATCTAGTAACTATTTTTAATATGCTAGATAAGTATGTTGATATCAAAGTGTTTGAGATTATCAAGCTAATTTATATCTAGTTAATTTTATATAGGACTATTTGTGGTGATTGTGTCTGCAACTAATTAAATAGCATTATTATGATCAGCTTAGATAATGGACTCCCTTTTGCTACTTTTAATTTTATCAGTGTTTTTTTATAGTGGCTATGCAATATTTGCTAAAGATACTCAGGAATTTCTTTATTTATTAGTAATATCTTCAAGAGGTTACTTTTTCAAGCTTCGTCTCAAAATCTCAGAATAACTAACACTCTTGTTAGCTCAAGTCTAAATTTACTCAATTTATTTCTCTTCTCTTTTAGGATCCTATACTGGTTCATCTTTTATTTATTCTTAAGTATTTTTATTTTCTTAATTTAATTTTTATTCAATTTCTTTCTAGGCCATCATCATAGCATTTAATATACTATTTCATACACTGTACTTAACAACATCAGTCTGAGTCTCTTTAATATTCTTTATTTAATAAACAAAATTTGATTTTTTTTTATTTTTCAAAATTTGTTGAAAATCAACTTAATTTTTCTAAGAATGATTTTCAATATCTTCTGCTTCGGCTTACTAAACATTAGTACTCATGAGCACCTTATTTAGCTCATCCAAGCCCTTGTTCATTTTTCCAGAGTTTAAGAGTTCATTTTTGTTCTCATTGTTTTATAGAGTGCTTCCAAGCAACTAATTCATTAACATATTATATATTATATAAACTTAATAATTTAAATGTGCTTATAAATAAATTCAAATATGATAGCATTCTTTTAAGTATTAATTAAAGCTGGTCTTTGAAAAGCTCAATTTTTGCTTAGGAAAATCAATAGTAATTTAAAAATCCAAAAAAGTGTTTCAAAAAAAGAATTACTCAAAAAAGCTTAAATGAGTCCGTACCCATGTAAACCAAAAATTGTTATGATTAATTGTTTAAAACTCAATTTAATTTATTGATAAAGAAGTCCTTCAAAAATTCGTTTGCAAGATCTGGAATGAGCTCAGCTGTTTGTACTTTAGTGAAAACGTCTTCATGTTTTTAAAGTCCATCATTTATTGAGTAGTATCAGTTCCAGCCAATTTTGTTCATCATCTCTCTGTAAAGCAACAAGACAATAACCATTTCCTTGAACAATTGTATACAAGTATATCTGTATATGAATATGATGAAGAAAGCAAAGCACTAGTCAGCCATAAACTCAGAAGGTCTTTTAAGCTCTTATAACATGTAGTCTATTTGATCCAGATTTATCTCTTTTAGTTTGCCTACTTGAACACATATGCTTGACACTTCATTGTATAAAATATCTAGTTCAAAATCATTAACAAAAATATCTCTTGGCAAATTACGCAATAACTCTTCTTATGTAACCTCTTTCATTTAAAGAGTTCCTGGAATGAGCTCCAAATAACCAATAAAGTCCTTGACAAAGTCATAAGGGTTTTACATGAAAGAGTTGCCAATATTTTAACCATTATCATCCTTTTTTGGTCATCCTTATTTTTTCTTATGTAGAGTAGTTGTGCCTTCTGGAAAAACACCTTCATGTTTGGTCTTTGCATGTGTGTATAAGGCAGCATAACTCAGATAAGACTTCCCACAGCCACAAATATAGTTTCTTTCAGCAATTTCATCCTTTGATCATCTCTCTCTTTTATTCTTATTATCTTAAGAGTTTGCCGAACCTGATTAACTCATGCTAATTGATTACTCATAGATCTGATTTTTACTATGAACGCTTTGCAAAATCTCTTCTTCTTTGAACATGAAATTTAAATTAAGTATATTGAAAAAAATAAAAAATCTTCAAATTTTAGAGCAAATTATTTATTGAATTTTTAGAAGCTTTTTGGCTAGATTTTTTTAATACTATTTTTCCTTTAATAATGATTATTAACTTAAGTCTTTTTATTAAAGCATTTTGTAAATATCGGAGGCCAAAACATGCTCTTGAATAAGGTCTAAAATTGTTGCTAACTTTAACATGATTTCTTGTGAATAGAACTCTCTTATAGTGCTTAGAATTAGTCCTAAAGCCTTTAAAGTTTCATTTTGCTGCAAATAAAAGCTTACTTAATATAATATAATTTCCTTTATTATCCCTATGTATATTTATTATTCTTTTTGATAAGCCGATTTTTGCACACAAAATTCTTCAACAAGTTTTTGAATAGATTTTTTACTCTCTTAAGTAAGTAATTTTATCTAAAGCTTTATACTTGTTGGCATTTTTATTGAACTCTCTT
>ERZ724508.1231-NODE-1231-length-15803-cov-5.030036_pt1 | contig 15803 bp, 14 predicted proteins | sample MGYA00376041_ERZ724508 | MGnify/ENA primary metagenome ERZ724508 (study PRJEB28724, sample SAMN07190887) | wastewater metagenome | isolation source: effluent of sewage treatment plant in Hong Hong | place: USA: Christiansburg, Virginia | collected 2016-03-01 ...
AAATTTCTTTCGTTTCTTCAGTCATTTGTCTTAAAATATTTAAATATTTTAAATTATACTTCAAATTTCGTTGGTATTTATATAAATCCTAAGAATTAATTTATTAGTTACTCATTGAAATTAAAAAATATCAAAACTTTTTGGAAAATAGCGTTCAATTAAGCCATCCCCGCAACATTCCAGTAACAACTCGTAGACTTTTATCTAGATAAGAACTTTCTTATTTCTTTTATTCCTTTCTTTCAACTTTTTTCATTTTAAATTCTATTTGTTTTCTTAGACGCTCATCATATTCCTTTTTCGTGTCCACAGTTTTTTCCACTTCGAAAAGGTCTTCCTCAACTCCCTAAATTTCCTAGTTAATCTGGAACTTGATTGACCTTTTCTGCAGTATTCGATCTTCGAGCTACTCAATCTAATGCTCGAATACTGTAAAATTGCTTTGGTCTTCAGAAAAAGAAGTTGATATATTTTATTGGGCTTTAACTTTTTAGATTTGTTCTTTTTATTTTAGCAAACTGATTATTCCAGATAACATTTCGAGTTTGATTTTATGATTGACGTTCATAGTCTTAATCTTTGAGAGCTGGTCGTTTATTGTGAGTATAAAATTTTATTAGAGTGGGCGTTGAACGCACCATTCATTTTTCATTTATTAACAAAAATGCAATAATATACGTAAAATTAAGCAATCGCAGTTACTAATTTTTACAATATATCAAGTAATATTATTATACTTTATTCAAAATAAAACAAGTAATTGTTACTCTAAAAATGCTTGGAATAAAATCAGCAGCAAGTAGATCCTTTCGGTTCATCTAGAGATTTTCCTGACCGATATGTTCCTATTTTTATCCCTAATGTCTCATTCCTAGGGTCAAGTTATCTTGTTTAAACTTTTCTAAGAATTTCCGAAGCTAAATCCTCAAAAATCTATTTAAATGTTTTAATTACTTTTGTAGTGTCATTTTTAGCTGAACATTATATAAATAACATCTTATTTTTGTCGGCAAATTATCTCCCTTAATTTGTCGTGACTGTTCGCCTGAATGAGTAATTTGTTACTTATGTTATAAGTCTATTTTGTTGCCCACTAATATGATTGACAGCTTTTCATTTGCATAGTTCTTTGTCTCATCAACCCATTTAGATAGGTTTTTAAATGATTCTCTATTTGTGATGTCATAGACTAAGACGGCCCCAATTGAACCTCTATAATAAGATCTAGTGATTGATTTAAAAGTTTCTTGGCCTGCCTAAGATTATCATATTTTTACAGTGTCCCAAATTTGCAATTTTACTTTTTCCTGACGGACTTAGATATTCTTTGATCCAAACTAGACGCCCACCGTAGTTTCGCAGTCAATCTTAAACTTATTTTAAAGAAATTGCATCAATATGCATGATTTGCCAACACCTACATGATTTTTTTAGTACTTGCATCTCCAATTATTATGTATTTAAACAAGAAAGAATATTGGTTTTGTAGCATATCAGCTTCTTTTTAACTTATAATTCCGAATTATTATAAATTTCATTATATTGAAAATGACGACACTTTTTTTCTGATTTTTTTTCTTGAGAGTAACTGAATATCTGATTGATTAATTAATTAATTTTGATCTCAATAAAACATATCAATTACTTGATCAAGCATATAAATTGTATTAATTTTTTAAAAAACATAATAAAAAAATAAAATGTCTTACAACTGCCCACCAGATAATGTTTTAAGAAACTATATTGATCAGATCTTTTCCAAATATGACAGAGATCGAAGCATGACACTCGAAGTTAATGAATTAGCCAGCTTTTTTAATGACGTTTTTATGATGATGGGAGATCCAAGAAGAATCAACCAGCAACAAGCTTATCAGTCTCTCATGGCTATTGATAAAAATAATGACGGAAGAGCCAGCAAAAATTAACTATTTTTGGCTTTTAAAAATATTTTAAGTCAGCCAAACTACAATCAAGGTGGATATGGTCAGGGAGGTTATGGTCAAGGAGGCTATAACCAAGGAGGCTTCAATCAAGGAGGATATGGAGGACAGGGTGGCTATGGAGGACAAGGAGGCTACGGACAAGGTGGCTATGGTCAGGGAGGTTATGGACAAGGAGGTTACAACCAAGGTGGCTTTGGAGGTCAAGGTGGTCAAGGTGGTTATGGAGGACAAGGTGGATATGGAGGAGGACAAGGAGGATATGGAGGCCAGGGTGGATATGGGCAGGGTGGTTATGGAGGTCAAGGTGGTTTCAACCAAGGTGGCTTTAATCAAGGAGGTTTTGGACAGCCTCAATCAGGAGTTGGGTATACTGCTTGGGGTCCTACTAATAATGGAGGTTGGGGAGGAGGAAGCTGGAATAACAAACCTACAGGTGGCTGGTGATATATATAAATACAAAAATTGATAAAATAAATAAATATTTCAAAAAATCAATGAGCTTAATTATCATTTAATATTCACTTCTTTTTTCTTTTGGGTTTTATCACATCCAAACGTGGAAGATAGATTTGTTCAAGTTTTTTAATTTTATCATTATTTAATCTTTTCGACAAAACAGAATCGTAATCAATGTTGTTATTGCTCGAGTATCTTTTTTTTCCATTCTCATCCGAATCAAAACCATCTTAATTATCTTGATAATCTTAAACTTAAAGATCGAATGTCGCTGGCACTGGCATTTCATTAGATGCTTATGTCTATTAAAATCTTTGATTTTGAACATTAAATTGTGATGGAGAAACTTATTGTCCAAAGAAATTGTCCCCTTGGACACTTTTTAATGTTTATGTTTCGTCGTTATAGATTTTATGGTAAATGCTTGAATCATCATTAGAAAATTATAAGTCTCCTGGTTTTCTGTTTTTAAATTTTCTATTTATAATGACTAAATTTCCTAATTGTTAACTCGAGTGTAAGTGTGGGAGATCATCAGGTTATTGATTTGGAATTGTTCTCTGCCCTTTGATATCTCTTAAATTTTAAACATTTTGATCTTAGAGTTGTTAACTCTGTCGTTAAGAGGGGAGAGCTCTTTTATATCTATCTTTTTTTGATCCATCATTGTTTTCTAAGCCATCACTTTCATAATCAAGATGCCCTTCTCTTCCTTTACCTTTAGATTTCTTAAATACGGGAAGCCTGGGCTCATCCTATTCTTCAAATTATATGTCATTCTCATTAATGTTGTCTTAATTATTGTTTAAGTTTTGAACTTGATTTCCATTGAAAAGAACCTTTATTTAATTGTTTGCTTTTTTCTTTGTCTTTGTTATATTTTGGCTTTTTGTTGTTTTGAGGCCAGCGTGTTATTTCTTTTTCATCTGTTATGATCGATTTCTAACCATTCGACTTTCTTCAGCCTATTATTTATCTTCTTATTTTTCATCAGTCCCTAATTAATTCTTTCGTTAAGGAGACTTCGATTTACTTCGTTTAGGTGATTTATTTTTCTCTTTTGATTTGGATTTATTTTTTTACTTGCTCTTGTCTTTTTAGTTTGATTTAGATCCCTTTAATCTCTCATTTCTGACTTCATCATCCATTAAATTCTTTCTAGAACCGTAGTTTTCATCGTATTAGCTATGAGCATTTTATTAAAGCAAATTTTATTTATTCTTTTTAGGAGAGAGTTGGATTTATTATAAGTCTTCATTGATGGTCTATTTTTTAAACGCAGACGAGTTTTTATTTATTTGTATATTAGCCTTCGCTAATCTTATTTTGGCTTTTGTTTCTGAAGGAAGCTTTTTAAATTATTAGCTATTTTATGGTAATTCTAGTAGCCTTGGGTCTAAATCATATCCCACGTAATTTATCATTGAGTTACCACTCGCCTACATTTTACTGTTTTTTATTTTTCTTCCTCCAGGCGATAAGTTATCTCCTTCTGGTTCTTCTAATACTATTTACTAAATTCCATCACTGATTTATTAGATCTAATTTTTATTTTTCTTTTTTCCAAATAACAGGGCTTCAGAGCTATGCTAGCCATCGAGAGCATTAGGGCTTGAGTTGATAGGATTTCCCATTGTGGATCTTTTTTTATCGAGTGGAGTTTAATAGGGATCTTATCCACCTTGTGACCTTTTAGAATTTTGATAATAATAGTTTTTTCTTCTTTGACTAATTTTGCCTGCCTTCCCATTTGCATCCCCGCCTCCTTCTTCGATAAATACTTATTAAATTCCCTGACTATCATTATGCATGTTCAATTGATCTTGAGTTTAATATCTCTTCGCTTATTTGTCATCAATTTATACTTCATATGAAGCATCTTTTCTTCTGAGGACGAGGATAGTCGGAATGACATTCAGGACGACAATGATAATACAGTCTACTGATTGTATAAAACTAGGACTACTCAATAAGGAAGTTTGAACTTGATAGCCTGTCAAACTAGCTCCGATGACAAGTAGTAAGGATATAAATAGAGAAATTATGAGCAAGACATTGAAAGGATATAGTCTCCTAACATAGTCAACTTTATTGCAGAATACCTTAACTCCAAAAATGTTACTAAAAACAATTTAATGGAATTTATGATAAGTCAGAACAGAAATGATCCTGATAACAATGTTAGGGCAAACTTTTCTTTTGTAATTTCTCATGAACTTCTAATCGTTATTTAATACTTTAATGATGAAGAGCAGACTAATAACATTGCAGATATAGATGAGAGCAGCGGATATGATGACAATGCCTATGCCAGCAATGAGGGCGTTAAATTCAATAAAAGCCACAATAATCAATGTTAGAGCAGACATGATTTCCAAAATGCAACCGAAACTCATCATCACAGAGGGTAGCAAGGTAATTGGATATAAGCATCTCATTCCAATGGAGACTCCCATTGCCACTACGTATGTAATCGTATAAGGAAAAGGGATAATCCTGCCTAAAGATTGGTTTACAGTGTTGTTCTGAATTACAGTGTTGTTAGTTGAATTTGTCCCATTATTAGTTTGTATTTAGCATACTCCTCCGTTATTAAAGTATCCTACTGGACATGAAGAAACGCATGTAGTGGCATTAAAGTTGATGGTCCCGTTCTGACATGAGGTGACACATGAACTTCCTTGAACTAAAAATCCAGAAAAGCAAGAAGTACAATCAGTATTAGTTATGCAAGTCCGACATCCTTGGGGACATAGAGAACATATCAAGTTATCAATCCTAGTTCCTACAGGACAAGATAAGTAGCATCTCCCATCATACAGATAATAATTGGACAAGCAGATTAAGCAATTTGTTTCATTGCATCTCGAGCAGCTTGTGTCAATGCAATTCACGCAAACATTTGATGAGTTATAAGTCTGAGATGGGCAGCTTGATATGCAATTGTTATTGTATAATATATAGGACGAGTTCACGCATGTTGAACAATTAGTCAGTAATCCACTACATGTGCCACAGGGGCTTGTGCATCCACAGATACTTAAAAATTAGTTTTTCACAGATCCACTTGGGCAAGTGTTCACACATGCATTACTAGTTGCAGATAATCTGTAGTAGCCAGTTTTACAAGCCACACAATCTGTTGCAGAAGCTATACAAGTTAATAAGCACCCAGCATCACAAGCTTCACATTTATACGTAAGACTATTTTCATACGTTCCATCTGGGCACTATGTGACACAGGTTGATCCAGATAAATAATAGAGTCCTGTACAAGATGTGCAAAGTGTCGATATATTTGCGCAAGTTTTGCAATTGAATGCACAAGAAATACATTGGTTGCTGATGCTATCCCCATAGAATCCTTCAGGACAGAGACTCCAACATCTAGTAGTCGAATTCAAGGTAGAGTTATAATAATAATATGTTCCATTTAGACATGAAGTACATGTCGTTTCATTAAGGCAAGCGTTGCATGGACTAAGACACTTTGTACAAGTTCCATTTATAATGTAAAATCCAGTGCCGCACACATCGACGCACTGGTTATCGGAAGTTTTTATGCTATACCCGCCATAAGTAGAAGTTAATACTCCTGTATATGAAGCATTATAACAAGTTGAGCAAAAAGTAAGATTAGAACTTGGACAAGTCCCGCAAAATCCCCCACACGTTCGATAAAATACTGCTTTTGAAGCAGTGATCGTTATGGGGTCAGTTGTGTCGATGATCAGGGAGTTGCTCGTGTAAGTAGTGACATAGAAATATTGGGAGTTAAAATTAAAATCTAGGGGAGACACATAAAGAGTGTCATTTAATGTGAGGCTAAAATCAGTCACATAGCCGTTGGTTGAGTAAGATGAAGATTTAACAACTTTAATTTGAAAGTTATTATTGAGTGTACAATTGAATATAGTAGTAGTACAGATAACCGTGGTGTTGGTCCCCTTGTAAGTGAAGACAGTGGGTATATCAATAATAAAATATTAGCCATTCATCATATCAATGCCATTAAAAGTTTTGAATGTTAACTTTAATTGTTCATATTGGTTCAATTGAGATGGTAGGGTCAGTACTTAAAGAGCTAATGATTGGATGTTATTTGCCTTTGTGTTCGGAATTGATGATAAGGTCGAAGTTTGTACTCCATACCCACCAGTAAAAGTTGTCAATGAAAAACTTGATGATGCCCTGGGAGTTCTTGCAAGCACAAATGAACTAACTACTAATAAGTATTGAATTGCTCCTGTGGCGTCTGACAGCGCACCTGATAGTGTTATCGTTAATGTTGACCCAGAAACAGAGCATGTATTAGTTAAAGTTACAGTTGAATATGTTATGGCGCAAGTGACAGTTGTACCTGAAAATTTAATTTAATTCGTAGAGTTAGTTGTATCGATTATTTTTAAAATGATTTGATCACCTGTAGCCATAACAATTGAGGGTTGGAAAAAAAAACTATAATCTTTTGTTGCTCCATTTTTAGGATCAGTGACAATGGCTGAAACTGATCTAAAATCAGCCAGAGTAGTCATCGTCACAGTTAGCCCACTTGTAAGTGTTTATATAGGATAGGTCAAATAGCCGACAACTACTTGAAAGGAAGAAGAGGGTTTCAATGAGCTGGGATTGATAAGACCAGTCAATTTTATTTTTATGGTCGATCCTGTTGTCATTTGTGTATTGATAATTCCTGAGAATGTAAGAGTAGATCCGCTTAATGAAGGAGATATTGTTGTGTACGAGGTTCCATTGCCTATTAAATAAGAATATGAGGCTGATCCTGAAATACTTACTTAAGGAGGAATTGTCACTTGGATAGTAGAGCCTGATTTAATCGTCCTGAGGATATTATAAGTCAGCAGATACTCAGTTTGAGCTCTTACTTGGAAGGAGGTGGGTACAATGGTCAAACTTCCGATTGTGGCAGAAGTAGCAGAATATGTGATATTTGAACTTTGATCAATAGCATAATTAGCAGAGGAAATCGTGCTGATAATAAACTGGGATGTCGGCTCTGTTGTGATCGGATTCCTGAAGACATTCGAAATTAATATAGTAATAACTGAAGATGCTCCTAGGGTACTTTGCAAAAACGATGGGATACTGATCACATTGCTAGTTATTGTACATGAGACGGATGAGAGGATGGCTGATGGAGAAGTTGTACTTGATATTTGACATGTAGGAGAAGAACCGATGGTTGTAATTGTAGAAGGAATTTGTAACCTTAATTGAGAGTTTTGGAGCAGACTATTAAAATTAGAGAATGTGATGTTGAGAGTCATGGCAGACTCGACTGTACTCACATCAGCTTTAACAGTCACATTAATTAAAGCATTAGGAGTTGGAGTTATTGTTAAAGAGCCCGTTGCAATGTTATTTCCCCCTCTCGAAATCAATATGGTGGCTATTCGAGGAGATGTATCGATCAGACATTGAGCAATGAAATTAGATAGCTATATTTTATATCCCACAGAAATTTCAGTATCTGATAGGCTGGATATAGTAAATCTATATTGAGTGGAATTGCTTGAGACTAATGTGCGGCCAATCAACTTTGTCGTTTCATAGAGAGTAGCTATCCCTGTTAATTGACTAAATAACATATACGCGCTGGGTAAGTTTATAATAAATATGTCTCCAACTTTTAGAGGAGAAGCAGTGATCCAAGTTAGCGTTAGACTGTTTAAGCTACCTACCACAAATGTACTGGTTGAAGTTAAGGGTAATGCCTGCTAGGTCACAGCTGTGACAGTACAGATTGATTGGTCCACTAAATAGCCAGCCGATGTTTGGGTGGTGATAGTTACTGCATTTGATATCGAAGTAGTGGGAGGAGTTTTTATTTTATTAGCTGAGAACACGACAACTGTGTTCGCATTTACAGTTGTAGAAAATATTGAATTGGCTTCAATTGTTGAACTAAAACTATCACAAGTAAAAACTGATTTGAGTGGTGAGGATGAGATAGCAGCACAAGTTATCGTCGAACTTGTTGTGGTAAAGGGTGTATAACTAACTGAAGCAGAGTTATTCCAATTCGATGGAAAGGTTATATAAGTGCCTGAATTTGCATCCAACTGATTTTTTGTTGTAAAATTAAAAATGATGGTTGCTTATGTGAACACAGTGGAGGGAGAAAAAGATATTGTGCAAGCTGTAAGAGTATCAGGTGTTAAAGGATCTGTTATAACGTATGATTGAGAAAAAGTAGTACTTCCTGATGAAAATGTATAAGTAAAATTTAAGCTTTGTTTACTTGGCGGGTTCTTTATCGTAGTAATACCAATGGGCAAAAAAGAGCTTGGGAAAGCTCCTCTCGTGTATGTTATAACTACTTTATAGCCTGAGCTGACAGAGCATGGGTAGGTTTGCGAGTTTGATTAAGAATTATAGCAGCTGACAGTGGTCAAAGTATACAAAGTAGATGGAAATCCAATTGTTATAGTGCCATCATTATTTTGGAGATTGGGATCGACAATGGCAAAATTATATGCGGAATTAGCATTAATGACAGTGACAGTGGGCGATCCCGAAATGGATTGCGAATAAGTTTAATAATCGATTAGTATAAGAAGAGCAGATAGGAAAATGCCGAATGCCGAATGCATAGACCCTTGCATTTTTATAATTATATATTTTTAAATAGAGCAATACAATAACGTTTTTTATTTCTGAATCATAAACATGAATTATATGATAAAATAAATTACTTGATGGAAAATTTACTCGAATGGGAATATATGAAATTTTTCAATCTTTTCTTTTTCTTGATTTTTTTCTTTCTTTATAAACAAAACTTCTATTTTATTTTTCTATAATACAGGAAGATTGCAATGGGCTGTTAGACATCTACCTATGAGTAGGGATAATTGGATAAACATAGCAAGTCTCTACGACGAAATAAAAAAAAAGCAGACAAAATTATCGGCAAAGTTTCCGGAAATTAAAAATTTTAGGAAAATGTGATTAAGTAATAGCAAAAATTATCGACCAAAGATCAAGGAAAAATCGAAACCATCATCTCCACTCATTTCTTTTTCTCCACTTTCTCCAATACCTAGCGAGAAGAAATGATCTAGCAGATGAATATTTACTCCTGCTAAAAAGATAAGTTTATTTTTAAGCAGACTGATCCAGGCAGTCTCTTTTTTATCATCAAGAAAGGTCGAGTGTCTATTTATATTAATTAAAAACTTATTAAGTACATGGAAAAGGGTGAATGCTTTGGATAGTTATCTTTGCTTTACACTGCTCCCCGTTCTGCTTCTGTCAAAACTTAATCTGACTGTGTTTTTTGGGGTCTACATCAAAGCATATTTAGAACCTACACATAATAACTCGTAAAAAAAAGCTATAAAATTGCCAAACCTTTCCTTCAGAAAGTACCCTTATTTCAATTTTTATCAGTGAACCAAATAAATTCTATTGCTTACTCAATGACAACACTTAAATATAAATCGAATTAAACAATATTTAAGGAAGGAGATGACGCCAATTCTTTTTATATTGTCATGGACGGCTCAGTAAAAATTATGATAAAAAATAAAGATCCTATAAATTTAGAAAAAGGTTAATCTTTTGGCTAGAATTCCTTTAAAAGACAAGAAGTTCGAAGTGGAACTGCTATAGCTGCCCCTTCAGGTACCAAACTGTTATCAATTGGGAGATAGGGCCTTCTCAAGTGCCTAGGTAACAATTTTGAAGAGTTGGTCGATTTTAACATATTAAAGTGGGCGCTGAAAAGATCAAAAATTTTTGCTAGTATTCCGAACGATATCGTAAAAAAATTTATCCAAATTTCTGAAATAAAGTAATGTTCTGATAATTAAATAATATGCAAAAAAAAGTAACCTCTCAAGTATTTCATAGTCAGTTTGGAAGGAAAAGTTTAAGATCAAGGTGTCGGCGTTTTAATTAACGAAGAATATATTTTAGAGGCAAGCAGTATGGATAAATAAATTACGATCAAGTCCAATATTAAGAAGAAGGGCAAAGGAAATGTTTATTTGCTTCCAATTAAGAAAATAGAAAATCTGTTGGAGATAAATTTAATGGATGCCACCAGGAAAAATATTGATATTTTTAAATAGTACACAGACTAGAAATTAGGGGGCAATTCTTTACGAAAAACCAAGACCAAGTTTAATATGCTCTTGAGCGATCTGATTTACATTAAAAATCTAGGCGAGGGGCAGTTTGGAAGAGTTTTTTTAGTCAAAAATAAAGATGGAAATCAATTCGCCCTAAAATGCATTAAAAAAAAAGCAGTAATCTAAATGGGATTGGAGTAGCTCATCAAGAATTAGAAATAAATCCTGTCAAGCACAAACCATCCCTTTATCGTTCGCCTGGAACAAACTTTTAAGGACAAAGCCTTCCTATATCTTTTAATGCAATATATCGATGGGTTAGATTTCTTTGATATGTTGAGGCAGATCGGACTTTGTAATCATGAAGTGAGCTCCTTTTATATGGCATGCATTATTCTATCCTTACAATAGCTTCATTCTCAAAATATTGTTTACAGAGATTTGAAACCTGAAAATGCCGTTGTTGATTCAAAAGGCTTTTTATATATGATCGATCTAGGAACTGCAAAAAAATTAACTGATGACAAAGGAAATAGAACTTTTACAATCATAGGAACTCCTCATTATATGGCTCCATAAATTATGGAAGGAAAAGGTTATGGGCTTTAGGTTGATATTTGGTCATTAGGAGTTATGTTTTATGAAATGGTTTGTGGGAGATTGCCATTCGGTTAAGATTTTGATGATCCTTACTTAATATACAAAGAAATTATGGGGCAAAAGATCCAATACCCTAAATATTATCATAGCAAGAGAGGAAAAAACTTAATTGAAAAACTTTTAGAGAAAAATTCAAGAAAGAGAGAGATTTAAGATTTTTCTGTTCTCAAGAGAGATCCATATTTTTCTGGTTTTAAATGGGAGTAGTTGTGGAACAAAACAATGAAGCCTCCAGAAAAGCCGAAAAAGTAAAAGGAATCATAAAACTACGATCATACATCATAAGTATCAATTGTGAAGTACCTAGCCAAAGATATTAAGATATAGACAGTGGAGGAAGAAACTCCTTGGGATTAAGAATTTTGATCATTTTTTAAAAATAAATTTATTATCCAACATATGTCATTAAAACAGTAAGATTCTAAAGCATTGAATGAAAATTAAATAGAACTGGTGCTCACAAATTATATATTTTCAGTGATTTTATTTACTTTGAAATTTGGTTGAGGAGAAGTGTGGAAGATTTTTTCTCTGAAATTAATATGGAAATAAATAGTATTCTAAGGGAATAATAACTGTTATAGTAATGAAATTATGTTATTCATAAAATAAAAAATCATAATAAGCCAGCAGCACTCCTGAAAAAAAAGAGTCCAAAAGAACGATCATCCATCATAGTCCCAATTGTGAAGTTCCTATCCAAAAATATTAAGATATAAATAAACAGCGGATGAAGAAACTTCATATGATTAAGAATTTGATAATTTTTCAAATGAATTAAATTTATCATGAAAGATATTATAATAAAAGGGAATAATATGTGAAAGATTAAAAAAAGAATTCCAGTACTGAACTATTTTCTATATAATAATCATTAACAAAGACAACTAAGATCTAGTCTACAAAGAGGGCAAGTTTCTTGCTTCTGCATCCATTTTAATAAGCATTTTTTATGAAACTCATGATCGCAAGTTAGTTACGGTATTTTGGAGTCTAAGCTATAAAAAATATTGTACTTTTCTTGATATCTATTAAGCATATAGGGCATTATTAGGTTGCTGTAATCTTTCTAGTTGGAATATTTTTCTTTTTGTTTTTGATTACTTTTGGCTAAACTTAGCGTTCTTGAGAGTGTGCAGCAAAACTATATACGGGCGGCCTTGAAAAACTGAAGGTCTGCAAGAAAGGTAAAGAAAAAGAAGGTCTAGGGTTAAAAATTTGAGGAGATTCAATAGGTTAAGGTTAATTATTTAATGGAGGCTCATCGTCGACAGAAGGGTAGTTATAAAAAAGACTGTGCTAGTTTTATGGTTCGTAGGTGAGGAAGTCCATCAAACGTGGAGCATCTGGTATATCGGGTGATTATTAAAGGGCGGTAAATGGGTTAAAATTGAACATATTTTTATTGTGATGTCTTATATTATTATTTAGATTGACTGGCCATTCTACTTATTTTATTATATTCACGCCTCTATTTTCTCATAATAATTTAATTATTTTTAATAACACGCAAACATAATAGTATTATACTTTATCTGGAAAGTAACGATGCGCAAATAAGTATTTATAGCAATCATTTCATACTTTATTAAAGCCTATTACATAATTTCTTTTTCTTATCATGTCTCTTGAAACTCTAGCCTCATATATTTATGGTCCTCTTTGATAGTAAACGAGATAATTTCTACTGAAAGAAGTTGATGTATAAAAAATGCCCAACAGCTGACCGTTTGGAAGTTCCTTCGAGTTTATTTGTCGAATTAGCAAGTCTATTTCTCTAAATTCTGGCAAGGAGAAATCTGAAGCCGCTACTGCAGTCATCTTCCCAACGCTGGCTAAGATTCTATCTGGAAGGCTAGGTGGTTTTGAAGCATTCTCAGTATTAGGAGTTGGATTTGGATTTGGATTTGGAGGATTGAATGGAGGTGGATTCGCTGGATTCGAAATATTTGGATTTCCAGGAGGATTAAAAGGAGCAGGAGGATTTACAGTAGGAGGATTTACAGGTGGATTTACAGGAGGAGGATTTACTGGTGGATTTACTGGTGGATTTGGAGGAGTGACATTTGCAGATGTTGGGTTTACAAAAGGAATTACTGGAGGAGGAACAGGTGTAGGTGTAGGATTTAGAATAGTGGTAGGGTTGACTGTGATAGGATTAATAGGAAGATTAGGTGTGACAATAAGAGACCCACTCCCTGTAGTTGCTGGTATAGATTATTTCCTGGTTTATTGGATCCCGTTGGTAGCAAAAGTAACTTTATTAATTTGACAAGCAACTTCCCACACAAACCCACTCTGTTAAAAGTTAATGATATAGCGAACAGATGAGGTATCATCTGATTTATCAGCAGATCTGATAACAGATTCTGAATATTTGTTATTGAATTGTTTATTGATTGAGTCATATACAATGATGAAATACATGTCTTCATATATTTTGCTGAGTTAGATTCGAGTCAGTGAAGGGCTACTCGATTTAGATGGCCCTGCCACCTGAGTTTTAGTTTGGAAAGTGGCGACATATGTGTTAATATCCAATTTTGTTGATAATTACCAAGTTGAGCCATCAGCAATTACATATGTTAGCTTATAATAGTAAGTGACCTGATTATCAAAAGCTCTCATAATTTTGATGGGCTGGAATTTGCCGAATTAGGGCTGAACAAAACCGATAAAATCTGATATAATTGGGTAATTTTAATCAGCCTGCGGATTATCAAGCAGCGCATAATTCAATTGGCCAGAGAGAGCTGCGGAAATAAAGTCATTGATTTGCTTAATTCCTGAATTTATTACACTTTCACTGCCTCCAGTCAGCTGATTATTAATATCAATAATGGGAATGGAAGGAACAGCAGCAGCAGGATTTGAAGTTGTAGTAGTAGGATTGGTTGGGCTAATGATTTGATTAAAAGCTGACTAACTGAAAAAAGTTCCTTGTTGATTTGTCGTCAGAACTGACTTAAAATAATTACTGTTATCTTTAAATTATAAAGTGACTTAATTAGTCCCATTCTTATAACTGCGCACAGATCCAGTTAACACTTTCAAATTTCTTAGAACTGGCTTTGTTGACAGTAGATAGTCTAGAGACTTATTTAAAATGGGAGGGACTGGGTCTTTGAGCTGCTGGAAGTCCACGACTGTATCTGTGAATTAATTGGAAGTTGACTGAAGTACAACTTTTGAAATACATTATCCAAATTGATTAAATTAATATCCATTAACACATTTTTAACAATCAAATCCGTCCCTGTACTGAGCACAATTATCGATGTCATTAAGACAGCTGCCCCTGTACAAATGCGTACCTATGGGACAACTGACACAACGGTTGCCTTGAAATCTGAGACAACACTGAGTGCGGATTTGGGCTGAGATGAACAAGAGTAGGATGATTTTAAGTGCTAACATATAATTGGTTTTTTTATTGATTACTGATATTCGATATAATTATCAAATATACAATGTACTGATAAGTTAAATTCTGTATAGCAGATCTATCATGCTTTTATTCATAAATTCATCCTTTTCCTGGAGATCATAACATAAATCAATGTGATATTATATAATTTTATCTGCATGATAGCAAGAGGGGAGAAAAATAATTATTATTCGTTTTGCTGACTATTATTCTCAATGCACAATTACTATTATTTAACTCGTTTTTTCAATATCTTCCATTACATTAACCATTTATTCCATTAATATTTCAAATATGAAAAAGATAAAATATGTGAAAATCTCATATATTGGTGATAGAAGAAAGCTTATAAATAAAATCGTTATAAGATTTGATTAATATATCCATAATTTCACACAATGATATTATATTATATTACAAAGAAAAGATGACTAATCGAAAAAGAAAAAATACTCTGGAAATTATTCCATTTTCCTAATTGCCTAATACTCACGCAGAATCCATCACCAATGCCTCCAAAGAGGAGGGTCTTCTTCTCCTCAACTCCTAGAAGGGTTTAAAACAATAGAAAATGTGCAGAGTAGACAAGAGTGGGCAGAAAGATGTGATATTGATGGAAAATGCATTTAAGAAAAAAATAAAAAAGTACCCGACAATTAGATAAGCCTGCCAATAAGATTGACTCAAGATTTTAATAATTATTATGAATATGAATAAAATTAATCTATTAAAAATTTATCTTTTCTGTACCTAATATCATATAGATTATCACTTTTATATTTTATAATTTTTTATCCATGTCTATATTTATTTTTGATTTTTTTACATCTCTGTGCTTTGTTCTCTTACGATGCTTTGAAATTTCTATAGCTCTGGCTCTATGAACTCTTAGAGTTCTGTTTCAAAAACTCTTGGGATTTAACTCTGTCTGGCTGCTTCTAATGATGGCACATAGAACTTATTGTATACTAATGTTCCGAAGATGGAGCCAAGAAAATCTCCTGCTAAGTAGATTGTGCAGATATTCACATATGAAAAATTACACGTGAGCACAGCGAGGACAACTGTCCCAATTGTGATTGCAGGGTTAATAGCAAAAGACGAAACGTGGGCACTTCTACGAGCAAAAAACACAAAAGCTATGATAAAAAAGTATTTTTGGCCATCATTATTTGTGAAAGTGGTCTAATTGTTTGCAACTAGCTGAGTAAAGAATAC
>ERZ724508.1235-NODE-1235-length-15744-cov-6.340748_pt1 | contig 15744 bp, 27 predicted proteins | sample MGYA00376041_ERZ724508 | MGnify/ENA primary metagenome ERZ724508 (study PRJEB28724, sample SAMN07190887) | wastewater metagenome | isolation source: effluent of sewage treatment plant in Hong Hong | place: USA: Christiansburg, Virginia | collected 2016-03-01 ...
TTCAGCTGCACTTCGTTACGCTCGTTTATTTTGTCCTACATCAGAAGAGCAATACCTCCAGCTTCCTGGACAGGTCCTTAATTTCGTTGTTGAGCTGTAGGATGGACTGACTCATCTCCTTCTAGTAGTTAGCGCCGCTGATCTTCAGCTCTTCGTGAGTTTGCTCCATAACCTTCCGCTCACGAATGAGATCGGTATTGGACTTCTTGAGCGTGGTGTAGCGGTTGAGTATATCAATGATCTCTGGAAATTGATCGTTGTAGGTGGTGCGTACTCTCTCCAGATACTCCTCATACTTGTGCAGTGAAGACAGCTTGTTCTCGAACAATTTCTGAAGTTCATACATCTCGTTGATTTGGTCCTCGACCGCTGCAGTAAGGTTTGGCTGGTACCCTGAATTTCTTTCACCCTGTCGTTGAAGGCGTTGTTTTACTGATCGATGCGTACTTATGCCTTCTTACGCTTGATCTCATTCTACTGTAGGAATTGGCAGAAGTCAACCAGCTGAACCTGAATCTACAGGTCACTCCGACGGATATCCTACTCGATCTTCTTGAATTTCTATTCGTCCCTGCATCAAACCAACTGCTACTTCTTGTACTACTCCTTCTGCACTTCGAAGGCTTCATGGACCTCGTACATCCTGCGCCGCTTCTCAAGCAGACGGGTGGCGGGACTCACCGTGTCGAATTGAATGTGGCTGGGTACCTTGTTGTTCTGCATCAGTGGTAAGTTTCAGAATTGCTATCAAAATGGATGGGCCAGACGGGAAAATCATTGTTCTTGGCTGATTCAGCACCGTCACAGACAGCAGCCGATACCTTTCTGCTTTTTGCGCTGCATAACGGTGAGGTTGGCTTAAACAGTGCGTGCCCACTCCTCAATATTGTAGTGCATCGTCATGTCGTAGTCCTCCATGCGCAGCATCAGCAGCACCTGAATCAGTCGTTTGAGGCTTCCCTACTCGAATACCTCCACCCAAAGTGTTTATACTTCCTTGATGTTCTTGATGGTTCGCTACCGGAACTGATTCTCTTCCTCACGTTGGTGCTTTACTGAAATGTTGGTGTTTGACAGTGAGTGGTTAGTCGGCTGGGTCATTACGAGCAGTTTGTAAGCCTCAGATTAGGACATCATGGACTCGAGGCAGTTGGACACCTTTTGAAATTACTCACGGAACTGTGCCACCTGCTTTTCTTTGAGTGCCCGTGGGGTGTACCTACCTAGATGCTAGAGGAGCCTCATGTTACGTATTCGAGTGATGGTTGAGGTGAACTCCGAACGGTACAGTTAAAAATTGGTTTGGTCAAGCACATATTGAGTTACACTGCGAGTCTCCCTGATGTTGGTAGCCAAGTCTGCATCCCTACGGTTTTTGCGATCAACACTGGATTGGTTTTCTGCTATCATTGCAGATTAATGGGGATTATATAGTTGTTGCTGGCATCTCACGACCGCTCGTTCAACCCTTGCTCAACGCCAACATGAATATCCCATTCGAAGTTTGAAAGGAGAGCATACTGATTGTCCACTGTCTTCGACTATCTCGATGGACCTTCAGTACTCTCCGAAGACATTTAACAGATCAAACAGGTTTAAAACAGCACTCCGTCTTGAATTCTGAAATTAACAATCAATTCTGAATGGGTTGTGTTCAGCCCAAAAAGAAAACACCGGTTGCAGTGGTTCAACCATCCAACGTACCTGCCGTAGTGGCAAACAATCCCTCCACTTACTACAATCAACAGTCAACAGTTACGCGCACTGCCATGCCACTTCCTAACGGAAGCACCATGTATGGTCCACCACAAACTGTCCCACCTGTTACAGCGCAAAATCCTCTGTCCAGGGCACCTCCCGAAAGACCACCCCCACCCTATCAACTACCAACGCTCGGTGTTTCTAATGTGATTCCACCGTTGGAAATTACTCATGAAACGATTAGGCAACAAGGAATTGCTGGGCCGGTCAACCCGAATGTTGGCAGACAACCACTTATTAAGCAGGGTAATCAATCAGTGGAAGTACCTGCACATCTACGTGACGCAGTCCGAAACATGAACTTCACACCGGTTCAGATCAACCCGATGGGAGGACCAAACTACGATGTCAACTCCAACTACGCAATGGAAGCAACACAGGTTGGAGGTGTTGTTAACACCATGATGGACCAGCGAGTGATGGACCTCGACATGGACATGGGGTCTTCCAACCAGACCCCCAAAATCTACACTTATACGTACGGCAATATGATGAGCACGGGAGGACCTTTGATGGGTGGTCCTGCTGGACCACGGGCTGCTGCGTACTGAGATCCCGCTACTGATAAACCAATCGTCATAAAATTAACATGTTTTTGTTAGCAAGACGCTCACGGCTCTATTCTACGGTTACTGATATCCACGACTGCTTGCACTTGCACTTGAAAGAGCACCATTCATAACGTTCATTCCATAGGAAGATCTCAGCAGTGATGGATCAGCAAGTAGCAAGCAATGGGAAGGCACTATGGGTGCATCTTAACGAACCAAACCTGCATCTCTGCAGCATGCTCATCTCATAAAGGTTCAAAATCCATCACGCCTTTGGCAATTCTATGGTAATGTATAGGTGGCTGGCCCAAACTTCTGATCTCGTGCCAAAATACTCAAAGTTCTATGCTGCTTGCGGGGCTGTTGCTCTCGTTGACGATAAGATCCTACTCGTGAAGGAAAGCAGCGTAAACAATAGCAATAGGGTAGGGCGTAAGAAAGGGGCTTTGGGGAGTGCCCAGCGGTTATCTTGAACCAAACGAACCTATCGCCAAAGGCACCGTTCGGTAGTTCTACGAGGAAACCGGCTTGCGAAGTAGCTTCGCCTATATGCTGAACATACGAGAGATCTATAGTGATCTCAATTCGGAATACTACTTTGTGAGTTTAGTGGAGCTAGAGAAAGGAGAATAGAAGAATCTTCGCTTATGTCCAACTGAATTGAGTGACGGGCAATGGATTCACCTCTCCGAGGTGGAGGACTGGATGAAAGTTAATAAGGTTGGTCTGCAGACTTCCCTGCTGCACTACCTCTCCAATCTCTACCGTGAAAGTATGCTGCCAAATGATTTAGAGTTTGACTTCAGCAAAAACCGACCCGGCTTACACCAGTAAAAAACATATAACAGTAAGTTGGGAGGTCTAAAGTTTCAGTAGCACCGCTTGGCAGAGTGGAGTGTGGCCACTTGGTGACCTTGCTGAATTGATAGTGAATATGCATATCAAATGAATGGAACAGTTTTTGGGACAACATGAAGTAGCTTAGAACCTATAAAATGGCAGAGAATGTCCTTATAAGGACAACTGCTAATGTCTTCTGGGAAACCATCAGTCGTGTTGACTTGCTGGGCATAAACTGAAAATTGGCGTGACCGTTCTCTGTGGTTGTTTTCTGATGGATTTGAGGAGGATCCCGCCAAAACCTGTTCAAAACGTTTCGAGGTCCTAGCCGTGAAGGATCGAATCATTTCGAGTAGAGCAGATCGTCGACCATCAGCCGTTGCTGTGAACGATCAAGTAAGCAGCACGACAGAAAGACAGGCACGCGTTTTGAATTTCAGAGACGTTGGCGGCACTTTCCATAATTCATCAGAACAATCCAAGCATAGGAGTTATTGATTAAATGCGGTGGACCGCGCTATTCTAATATAATCAATTCACAACTGATATGGGCAAGCAACATCTTGAGCAGGTCACAGTAGAAACCCTCAGACCTAAGGAGTACCGCTGGAAGTTAGGAGCTAGACTTCGTTACGTTCGTGAGAAGAAATATGTCTCTGGGGGAAAACAGAAGAAGCTCATCACTGGCATCATCGAGGGAGAACACAAACAGCTCAAATTTAACATATGGTCAGACAAGGTGTCGGTGGAGCAGCTGCAGCCCAACGCTACCTACAATTTCTCAAGGGGTAAGCTGGAAGATGGGGTTATCAATCTCCATGATTGGTCTGTAGTCGAGCCTCTCGAAGATAAAGGCGAGTTCCCAGCCTACAAGACCTATAGCATCCACTAGCTGATGGAGTTCCCCGATGTGTAGAAGATCATAGATTTCCAGGGATGCATCCTACAGGTGGGGGAAGTGCAGCCAGGCACAACAAAAGAAGGCCGGCCTTACAGCAAGCAGCAATTGGAGTGTGGCGATACATAATCTCGTCTGAAGATTACAGTGACCATGTGGGACAATTTTTTGAGTAAGACTGTGGAAGGCTACCGATGCACTTTCGAGGGCTTCAAGTACAAAATCTACTGTGGTTCTCAGCAGCTCAACTCGACGGTGTTTTCAAAGATCCACACCAATCTCACTGAGAAAAAGATTAATGTGGAGGAGGTTCTTGCTGAGGGTCATTGGCACAATCTATCAGAACTTTACCGCGAAAGGACTCTGCTAGAGCTGAAGGAAAAGTTGAGCAATTCCGAGCCGCATTAAAACGTCTACAGTGAGGTTATCGCATAGCTAACCGACTACATTGGGGACGAGTGCTTCCAGGAGGTTTGCCCAACTTGCAGCTCGAAACTGGAGGAAGACGAAATGCAGTTGGTTTGTCTACGATGCGGAAAGTTTTATCCGCAAGGGGAACGCAGAATGCTGATGCGTTTCAACCTTCAGGACCCCACAGAATCGATAAAGGTGAAGACATACAATTACCTTTCGGGGAAACTGCTAGAGTCGGTTGGTTGCACCCTAACCTCCGAGGAACTGCGAACGTTGAACAGGGAACAATTATGGATGCTGCTCCAGCCGCTCTTTCACAGAAGGCTACGGATGAGACTGGTCAGCAATATCATCGTCTACGACGAAACCCGCTTCGAAAACCATTCTATCAAGCAAATATTTTTCTGATTTGCATAGTAACTTCTATCCTTTGGAAGCATAATAGCCTACAAATCACACTTCGCTGGCGTAGAACTTCACATCTTTGTCGGGGTCGTCGCTTAGCGAAGCCACCATCTTCCGAATGCTGTCACGGAGTGCGTCAAAGCGTTGGCCTATCTGTCGCAAAGCTTTCACGCCCACAAACCGTACATTTGGTACTAAGTCCGTCAGGGCTTTCGAGAGCTGCTGAGTTATCTTCTCAGCAGCAGATTCTCCTCCGGGTGTTAGTGCGATCACCTGCGTGGATAATCGATGATACCTGCAGAGAATAGAGCACTGTAATCTTCGTTGAATAGTTGGAGTCCTTTGAAAGGAGATCTCCAAGCTTACCGACGAAGGTGTTTATCCAAGTCGCGCCGAAGGCCTTGATGAGTTGGGGAATGCGTTCGATTCCAAGCTCTCGCACTGCAGCCGCACGGTCCTTGAGATAACACATAAATAGTGCTTCGAGACCCTTGGTCATGAACACCTCGTAGTTCTAGGTAGTATTGACAAATACTTGGTAGCTGAGGGCAAGGTTAACTGTAGCATTTATGGCCTCGGATCTAACTCTCCATTTTGGATCTTCAATCGAAATCTTCAGCTGTGGCACAATGGACTGCAGAATTTCGAAGCCGACTACTTCTCCAAACTTGCTGATTGCTCTGATAGCACTGTGTGGTATATAGTTGGTACCCCTGTCGAACATCCTGATTATCGTCGCGCATCAGCTCATTGATTGATGGGAGCAGCTTTTGATAGGCAAGATCCTTCGGGACAATACCAGCAATGTTAGCCATGACTGATGTAACGCTGCTTCTAACTATCGCTGATGGATCCTTTGCAAGAGAGAGAATCAGTGGCATCAGGATAGTCAGTTTGTCGGCAGAGATAAGCTTTACGAACTTCGACAACGACTTCACAGCCTCAATTTTGACATCGTTTTCAACATCTTTGAGAAGTGTGCTGAAGGTTTGCACAAGACTGAGGTCGGTAATCTCCTTACCAAAGCTTTCAGCAATCTCAGCGAAGTTATGGCTTAGTGCTAGCCTTACACGCCAACTCTTGTCCTCTGCTGATTGAATAATCACTGGAAGCATGTGAGTCTTATTATCCTCTCTCGACAGCACCCGAGCCAGTGCATTCAATGAATCCAAGCACAACACCCTCACCAGATCCTGATCGTCGTTGGAGAGTTGTTTGAAGGCTGGAATAAGATCCGAGACAATAAACTCCTTTTCGTAGACCTGCGCCATCTCCCCGATCTTGGTGGCGATGACTCTGCGCACCATTGGCGTCTACTCGTTGGATAATTCGGAGAACTTTCTGCACTCTTCCAACAAATTACTGCCTGAGTTTATCCTTGCCTGCACCCGCACGTTTGTATACTTTGCACATCAAGTTTGCTGCAGATACCCTGCATGTGAAGTTAGCTTCGTTGATGGCCAGCCGTAGAATCTTGCAGTTAGCGCATACAGTACCATTGGATTGAAGTAAGTGTTGATATCGGCATCGCTTACATTACCCATCAATGCGATCAACGACTTCACTGACATGTCCCTCACCACAGTTTAGTCTTGACCGCACAGGCCTTCGAGCAGTGGAATCACCGCCAACTGTTGAGCTCCGAGCATTGGACTAAGACTAACGGTAAAGTTTACGCTAGGTACCCAAGTTGTTCTGCAACAGCAAACAGCACCTCATCCTATTCCTTGCGAATGAGCCCTAAAGTTGAGAGCAAGTGATACCATCGAGGAAGGGCAGTAGCACGTTCTTGATGCCATCGGGTCCGAGCAGCGTACCGACGACCCTGAGCTTATGGATAGCGTTCACACGAGCGGCAACCTCATCACTTTCGAGCTCCTCCTTGAGCAAGTCCATTGGATTCAAATTGTCCATTTGCGAGATAATAGTAGCTTCTCGGAGATGGTTGTTAATAAATATAACTACGCATGGCCAGCGAGGACGACATTCACACTCCAGACAACTTCGAAGTAGCCGTTCACCCTAACGTAGTTATCGGCTAAACTCTCCAACAACAATCTCAATACCGTGCTGTTTCGCAATTAAAGGCTGGAACGAATTAAACCCAGACAGAAGCTTTCCGAACCTGTACACATGCTTTCCCAGGAGGATTGGCACACCGAAGCAAGGAAGACCCAAACCAAAACTAAAGCAGGTACTGGCAGTCAAGGGGAACAGTCACAGCATACTGTCTACCAGTCCCACTTTCGCAACAGCATGGGCGAATCACGCGAAAAGCGAATTTACACAAGCAACCCTGGTACTCGAAAGCTCCGAAGAAAAGACTAGCTACTCCGACAGTCCATTACTCAGCATGAAAGCTTCGTTCGCGTCGAGCCACCAACCACCGGAACGAGCGAACGCAAGAACATCTATTGTCTATTGGAGCGTAAAAACAATAAGGGTGGTCGCTTGGAAATCAAGAATATGGAAAATTGGCTCAACGATATTCTGGTGGAGTACTGCTACAAGCAAAAGTTTGACATGACAATAACGCACCCTGCCTTGAAGAAATTCATGATAGATCGCAACTGCCTGCTTTCCAAAGGGCTCGGGCACGACCAGATAGATCGTATCTACCGCTCACTATTTGTCTACAGCATTGGATTCAATAAACTGCTGGAGGAGCTGTCGAGCAACAGAGACGCGCAGTCCATACGCAAGACCTTATGGAGGGTATACGCCAATTTATTGGAATACTGTGCGAAAGGCGAATTTGAGACAATGTTGGTGAATATTCAACACGACCGAGACGAAGATATGAAGAAAATGCGGTAGGAGATTGCAAAAAGGCAAGAACTCATCGACAACATTGACAGAAACAACAGAGAGAAAAACGAAAAAATTGTAAAGAAGCTGTAGCACCTGTAATTGTCCAATGCCAACCTCAAACAAGAACGTGACTACATCGAGGAAGACCTTAAACAGGTTGATCAGGCCTTCAATCAGGAAGTCAGCTTGAGGTTGAAGTTCTAACATAAAATCAATGAAATTCACGGAGTACACCGAGAGTTGGAGATGAAGCATATTCGTTTGCTTGACGATTTCAGCAACTACAAGAAAGACTTCCAACAGCTGCAACAAGAAAGACAGAACGATCAAGAACGAGTGGAGAAACTCACCTTGGCAAACCAAGAATTAAACGCTATAATTGATGGACTCAAGTTGGAACTGCAAGACCGGACAACACGGATGGAAACACTGGAATATAGTTTGTCCTCACAAACTCAGAAAGCACTGTTGCTTGAGTCGAAGATTGAAGATGCTTCTTCGGAAGATAACCACCGCTAGCGCTAAGTGGCTCTGCTCAAGTTTGAAGTGGAGAACCTTCAGGGGATGATTCAGCATCGTATGAAAGCGGAGGAAGAGCAGAAGCGGCAAATAGGTGTTCTTGTGGGGGAGAATCGTCAGATGTACAATAGGATAGATGAACAAAAGCTGCGCATTGGTGCATTACTGCAGGAACAGTCCAACTTCTCGCAGGCAACGTTAAACTTAAAAACCCGCTTGGAGCACATGGAGGGAAAGTTTCAAGAAAAGGCGAGGGAGTTCGATGAGTTGAACACTAACCATCGAATTATGAAGGACAAACTTTCGTCAGTCGAGGATGATCTACAGCTTTCCAGCGAAAGGAACAAGCTTCTGCAAAGCGACATAGACAACTTTATTGTTAACGTGAGGGCAATGAAGAAGGCTAAGGGAGACATTGAAGATGACTTGAATGAGCTCCGCAAGCAAAATAAGACTATGTTGGAAATTATTCAAGGTAACTAGACCTCGATGGCGAGCCTCACAAACAAACTTGCAGAGACGACGGAAGAACTCACAAGAACTAAATCAGCGCTTCTTGATACCGAAGCACAGCTCAAATTTAAGGAGGATTCGTTCAACAGGGATAAGATAAGACTCACAAAGGATAACGAGAAGTTGAAGGTGGAGAGGGACGAACTGACTCAGATTGACAAAGACAGGGGAGAAAAGATGAAGCAGTTGGAGACATAAACTGAAAAGTGTAAAAAAGAGATGGAGAAGGCTGAGGCAGGACTTCGAGACGAAAAATTCTAGCGGGATAACCTGCAGTTGCAGTTTAAGACGAGCCTAATGGAAGTGGTTGGCGAGAAGGAAGTCATTAAGAAACTGAATATCGACATCTCTCGCATGGAGCAATAGAGGGACGAGGTTATTCGACACCTGAAAGCCAAGGAATTCGCATTGGTGAAGCTCAACGAAACATACAACCAAGAGGTCACAATGCTGAACAAAGTGATCGACCAACAAAAGGCATAGATTAGTGGCAAGAGGATGTATGTGCATCCGATGCACTACCATGAGGTCTACAGCCGACTGGTCAGAGAAAATAACCTCCATCAGGGAAGCTAACTGGCCTACCAAACACTACGCGAATAAATTAAGCTGATGCAGGAGAATACCCACAGAAACCATATTCTAGCACTGCAGCAGCTGTAAGAACGAAAGAAAGAAGAAATTGAATAACGAGAAAAACTGCTGTTCTCGAAGGATAAGTAAATCGAGCATATCCGCAACAAGATTGGAACTACCTCAGAGAGAATTGAACAGTTGGAGAGCTCACTGAAAGCCTATGAGCTTGCTGGTACCACGGAAGACCCGAAGATAAAGCAGCTGCATCAAGAACTCAAGGCTATGGAAGCCAAGCTTGAGCAGATATCCACTCAGAATAAGGGACTTCAGCAACGCAACTCTGACCTCAACACAAACCTAATCCTGAAGGACAATGAACTGAAGGAACAGAAGAAGCAACTGGACGATAAATCCGACGAGCTGAAGAAGATCATCGTGGCTCATGAAGAGGAACGCAAGTAGCACTCACAACTACAACAAACACTCAAACAGCAGCTGTCTCAGCAACAAGATGACTACAAGCTTCTGCTTGCCTAACTGACCGAACTCAAGGATTAGGTAACCTTCAATATTTAACTTAGCAATTACCTGAAAAGCGACCTTCAAGGGACATTGGCAATTAATCCGAAGTTAAAAAACTGACCGAATCGAGTCAACAAGAGATTCGCCAGCAACAACAGCATCAAAAGACAAATTCCAATAGTAACGAGAAGCAGCGAGAAAATCAGCGAAGCGGAACCAAGAGTCACCCACCAAAGAATCGACAGAATAGTGGGGACAAGGTGGACAGCCACGAGACCATTAAGAAATCCGAAAAGTCTCAGACAGCTGAATAGATCGCCGGAATTGCCCAGACGAATGAATAGGAGAGGGAGCGTAGACGTGCAGCTTAGAGTAGTCGTCGAGACATCGTGCGTAAGCTTCGTGGCGCCACCACGTACTATAGTGGAGTGCGGCGCGACTGACCTATATTTTATTTCCTCTGTGTCGACGTTACAAATGAGAGCGAGTGAAGTTGTCCGCAACATTCACCAAGCCAGGAGTGAATTATAGCGGCTCAAGAACGAAATGAGCTTCTTATCAGCAGCCGACGATAGTGTGATTGACGACTATGCGGGTGTTATGCACTACAGCATTGGTAAGTTCGAGCAGGCCATTGGAATAGGGCAGAAGAAGGATCAGCAGAGGCAACAGCTTCCACAGATTGGGTCGACACGTAGTAGAAGTCGCGCATCGATTCGAGGTAAGGAGGACACACAAGTTCCTCCCAATCGTGCTTACAAGCGTCTTCGAAAGGTAGTCAAGGGTATCGGCCATTCAAGCCTCGTCAATAACACTAACGATAGCACTGCTCTTGACATAACAACGAGATAGCGTCCATCCCTGACCATTGTTAATAAACCGCTACGAATGCTGAGCTTCGTGGAAAAGAACATACGCCCTGAGTACCAGGCCAACATCCCTCCTGCAGGCTACCGTCTGGATTTCCCCAAGAGCATGAAAGAATTGGACCCAAAAGATTTCTACGAGAAACAATAGCCTCGATAGCCATAACTCAAGCTCTACAATATGCAACTCCAACATCAGCAATACAAGACGTAGAGCCGTCCCCCATCCAACATCACCGATGCTCAAGAACCCACTATAGGTGAGAGGTCACAGTTCCACTTTGCTCTAAACAACGGTCGGGTGGATATGTAGACTGCCGAGTTCAACAGCTATCGTCGAATCTACGAGAGTATTTGGAAGAAGTTGAAGATGCTCTTCGAGAGGCTGGAAGAGGTGCTGAGCAAGCATAAGGTTGAGCTCGCCTATGTTGACGGCAAACGTTTAACGGTGCTGGCAATTCGACCAACTGCCACCGTGGAGGATCTGATCAGCTGTTTAGTGGATAACCATAAATACCGGCAGTTGATGCTCCCGAAGAGCTCATTTGTTGGTGTTGAGGGCAAACTGTTAGCAATCCTGAAGATTCAGAGATTCTGGAGAATGTACAGCATTCGCAAACAGTATCTGAGCTTTCGTCGGAGCGTGGTGAAGGCACAATGCTTCCTCAAAAAGTTTGTAAATAAAATACGCACGCGCAGACTCATCCATGAACGTAATGACCAACTGCACCAATCGTTTATGAAACGGCAGAAGCAGCTCGCTGCTGAATGGGAGCAGCTCAGTAATGGTCATCGTGTGGAGCTGCACATCAATTCTTTTGCAGTTGATGAAATGAAGCGGATCACCTGCTCCAACCTCACCTAAAAGAAGAATCTGCAGCTCACAAGAATGTTTCGGCTGAAGGACCCCAAACTTACAATTGTGATGGTACTGCCAAACGATCTGCCAACTGAGGTGCTACACTACTATTACAGGGTTCTCGAACTCGCAGGTGTCCATGATTACCGTGACAGGCTATATTTTGTTACGACTGAGGCCATCCGACACTTCCCGTAGCATATGTCCACAACGAAGCTGCTGTACTACTCGCCTAAATGTCTTGACAAGATTCGGAGAATAGTCAAACAGCGGCCATGTTTCATGGTATCGGGGTACCCCTGCAACGAGTCCATTAAAATATGCGAACTGCTCAACATCTACCTGATGTCTGGCGATCCTCAGAAATGTAAATATTTCTCCACCAAATCACAGGCTCGAAGGCTGTTTGCTGGGGCTGACTTACCTGTACCGCCTGGAGCCATTGAGCTGTACGATTTGGCTGAATTTGTTAATACCCTGGCTGTTCTTGTCGCTAATAACCGGCAAATACAGACGTGGGTGGTAAAGATCGACGATGAGTTTGGTGGAAGAGGCGTGGCAACTATTAATGTACATAAGATCCGCGCCATTCGGAGACTGCTTGCGCAGAAAGAATATGAGGAAGAAGAACCTGTCAGCTAACTATTCCCTACGGTGGTACCAATCGAAGAGCAGGCGGACTTTCACGAAGAGTTAACATCGCAGATAAAGGCAATCCTCGAAGCCTAGCTGCCACGTCGCTTGGTTATCGCATGTCCAACCCTTTACAAGAATTACACGTAATTCATGTGCAGGTTAGTGGTCAAAGGTGGCAGCATTGAAGCCTATCCACTATTGCGCAATGAGGATATCAAAGCTTGTTCAATATCATTCTTCAACTCACCGAAAGGGCAGCTTGAAATTCTCTGTTCATATGAGAAGGTGATCACTGGCATGCAACCCATTGGTTGCAGTTTCCCTCAGACTGCACTAACGTACAATACAGTGTATAATAGCTGCAAGAGCTTGTCCGAAGCACTTCAACTGCGAGGGATGTATGGATTCTTTACCGTCGATTTCGTTGCTTTTAAGGAAACCAAAGAGACCTACTACCGGTCATGGGCTATCGGCTTAGACTGCTACCTCAACACATACACCTGTAGCTTCTTCTACTTCGACTTACTCATGGGTGGAAAGTTTCTTCTCGAAGAAGGACAATATTTAGTAGACGAGGTGGCCATTGAGCCTGCAAAGGGAAAGCAAGCCAGTGGTAAAGACTTGGAACATTCGGCTGATACATTGGCAACGATGCCTCAGCCGACCCTAGGTGAACGAAGCTACATCTTCCTTCCTTACATCCACCATGATTATCTAAACACCATCAAGATGAAAACCTTTTTCAAAATGGCCAGACTTGAGAACATAAGCTACGATCTTCAAGAGAAGCGGGGAATATGCATGTTGCTGGTCGACCAGCTGAGTTCGGGAGTGATGGGCCTACTTGCCATTCACCGAAACTTTGAGGAGAACGTCTAGGAACTCTATCGAGCAGTCACATTTGTCGGTCGGCAGGCGAAGAATCCCACTGTGAAGTACGGATCTTCAGACATGAGCTCGAGAAGCGACGAATTAGCCTTCCGTGATATCATAAGCAAGCTGAATAGCTTGCGTCGGAAGTTCGGACGGCTTAACTTCAGAGAGGAAGCCATCAAACGAAACATGATCCACTGCAACCTGTAGGAAGTCTGATGATCTCTTCACTACTGATGTTCTAGCATATTAATTGTGGCAGTCACTGCGATGGTTTGGAACTGCGGTCGGTTGCAGCTCCACCACCCTGCTGCTTGAGCCTCTCGATCTTGTCGTTGCACTCTTGAATTTCTTTGCGGCTTCGCTCCACGAACTGAAGCACATTCTGTCTGTTGTCGAGAAGTTGGCGAATCTTGTCGTCCTGCTCGCTGAACCGAAGCAGGTTATCCACGAGTTCGTTGTGCATTGCTGTCAGCTGTTTTGAGGTTTAGAGGTTCCTGTCAATTTCATTCTCGATACGTTTGGCTTCAACTGCCATCGTGCTTATCGTGCGTTTTTGCTCATCACTTCGGATGCGCATGTTCTCAGCTTCCCTCTCCTTCTCTTTCAGATCGGACTATTTTTGTTGCAGTTCTGCGAGCAACCTCCGACCCTTATCCATCTCCTCCTTGTACTCCTCCTATTTCTTCTCAGCTTGCTACTTGGACTGGAGGCATTTTTCCTCGAGCTCACCAATCTTCGCTTCTATCTCGGCTGCAATCTTTATATTCTACAGATGCTTGTTAGCCAGTAGTTGGTTCGAATCGGTTTTCTTCCTGATCTCCTTCGTCATTTGCTCCAGTTCCTTCTGAAGCACACTATACTGCTTTTACAGCTTGATATTATCCAGCTCCACTTGCTTCACCTCCTTCTCCAATTCGCGGATCGTTGACTGTTTTTCCTCTAGTCTTGTGCGATACTGATCCATCTCATGTTATGCTCGAAGTTTTTGCTCACGGCTGGCTTCATACGTATTCTTCAGTGTCTGCAACTCCTCCAACTGCTTTTGGATTCTGCTGTCTAGCTCCTTCTCATCAGAGCGGAGCTTCTATCGTTCCTTGTCTCTTGCTGCTGACATCTCGCGGAGAGTGTCATTATCACTGGTGACTTCAGCGATGGAATTTTCCATATGAACAATGTCTTTCTTTATCTCCTCAAGCTCACGTTTGAGTTTATTGATGAGCCTATTATCGTTCTCCACATCTCGTTTGTATTACTTCTCACAACGTGTCTTCTCCTCCAACAGCCCTTCATATTTCTTCTCCAAGACTCGTAGTTCCATCTGCTCGGACTCCTGTTCTCGCTCTTCACTTTTCAACTGGTCGAGCTCCTTCTGGAGCTACTCCAGCTAACGTTGACTCATTTGAATTTGTTTGGTAAGCCAAGATTAATATAACCACCCGCTTTAATTTTATTTCTCGACATGGAGAACCCATAGGTAGTGTCAAGCCCCTCACGTAAGTTCCTTGGTCAACGTAGTCAACCTGACACCAAGGACGATGTTCAACTATGACACTCACCAAAACATCCCTTGGAACTTTCTGGAGTACAGCCCAGATAAAGAGTATCTGGATCCGCAGAGGCAGGTGCTGCTCAGGAAGTATGCGAGCCAAAAGAAGGGCGAAAAGACTACCCTTATGGTCACCAAAAGAGGTTTCTATATGGACTACGATCTGAAAGTTGCCAAGTCGGTCCCGGGAGCAAGTAAATTGTTTTGCTAGCGAAGATGCATATAACATGAACGACAGTTGGGATGGGTCGGAGGAGCGAAAGAAGTCTCAAACTAAAAAGTTCGACCCGAAGCTAATCAAGTACACCTATCTCGAAAGAATTGAGATTGAGCAGAAGAATAGGAAGAGACCAGGAATCGCCACTTATCATTTGGAGAAGAGCGAAGACCAAATTAAAGCTGAACAGAAGAAATTCGATCAGAAGAAGATCAGCCACGGAGAGAAGCGGTATTTCTATGAAGATACCACTTTCTTATCGAATACGTGTCCCGGTTCGGGAGCTCATAACCCACATGTACAGTTCCAGGGTAATTCAGGAAATCAAGAAGAAGGATAGCATGAACAAAACTGACCCGAAGTTCTGGATATCAAAGCATAAGAAGGAGTCGGTTGAGTACCATAAGAAGAAGTCAGCAGAGCCGGGAGCGGGAACCTACAAGCCACTTCCCACTCTATATACGACATTCACAAAGCTTTCAGAAGTGCCGAAGTCAAAGCTATAGAAGAAGAATGGTTTCGGTACAGACGAGAAGTTCGCGTATTTGCGTGAGCAGAAGGTGAAGAACAAGATCAAAGAGGTTCGGCCGTCCCCTGACACGTACAATAGCTTCATTGAGTGGCCTCAGAAGACTACGAAGGAAGGCGAAACCTTCAAGCACCGAAAGAACTGGGCCAACCGAATCAGCCATGGATTTACCCATGGTGTCTACCATTGATACCGCTTCAGATTAATTTGCTCGAGCTTATGTGTTGGAATAATCTCTTGGGTGTACCTTGCTGCAGTAAGAAGTATATTTTCATTCAGGCAATCTGTATTATAGTGGTAACGCTCACTGATTGATACTTTTCTAAACATCTGCATGAGCGATAGGCACTGTTCTCATGGACTTTATCAAAAAATTGAGATTTATATGGAAGCACTGGGGTTGGG
>ERZ724508.1236-NODE-1236-length-15744-cov-5.614061_pt1 | contig 15744 bp, 25 predicted proteins | sample MGYA00376041_ERZ724508 | MGnify/ENA primary metagenome ERZ724508 (study PRJEB28724, sample SAMN07190887) | wastewater metagenome | isolation source: effluent of sewage treatment plant in Hong Hong | place: USA: Christiansburg, Virginia | collected 2016-03-01 ...
GCACAATGCGCTGTAGGACTACGAGTAGGAGTGGTTTGAAGCCCGTGGAATTCGAGAGTCAAAGAGACGCTTCAACGAGTAGCTGGGCGACCAAATCCTAAAGAAACGAAAGAAGCTGGAAGTCAATAAAAGCTGGTCATACGATGCAGAAAAGCTGTCGAAGAGTTTCGAAGGTGCAGCTGCCTACTGGCGTGAATCCATCAAACACTTCTGGAACTGACTACCAATGCGTACTTGTTTTCAGCCAAGCCTGTTTAAATGCTGTTTGAGGTGCACCACATGTTGTTGTGGTAGTCTGCAGGTTGCAGCGTCAGTAGTGCCCTGCCAATCATTGCAATGTTGCTGCGAATGCCACCTGATCGTTAATCATCCGTAACAGTTGCCCGTTGGCTGATAAAATTTATAGGTATGCAGTCCTCCCGCAAATAAACTCCTGCAAGGAGCTCCAAGGACCCAACAGTGGGTCGGTCGCACTTCGAATTGCTGTTCAACCAGCTAGCCTGCCAGCTGGAAGATAAGAAAACGTCTGCTCCGTTCGCTACTAACTTCGAAATGGACCGGCTGTCGGAGCTAGCTAACTTAATTGCAATGAGTTCATTGAAAGAGGCTGATTTCGAGAAATGCGAGAGGTACCTCAAGCGAGCCGATCGTTATAGTCGTCATTCGATGCACATGCTGTTGGCGACTCATAACAATTGGAGCTGTTACTACAAGAAGGCAGGAAATAGTAACATGGCACTCGCACACATCAACAAAGCAATCAAACTAGCTAAGCAAATAGAACAATCGGCCAAAGAACAGAATAAGCACACCAGGGTAAAACTGTTAGGGGACTGCTACTTGAACCTTTGCGTGGTTCTTTCGACTTTCGGAGAGCATTCTGAGGCACTACGATACGTGGACATGGCAATCTCCAGATTCGAGGGAGACTTGGAGGAGATACTGCACAATAGGTAGCTACAGCTGTAACCAAATAAAATGATGGACAGGAAGAATGTGCTGGCCATCGCAAAATACAACCGAGCGACGGAGCTGGAGCACCTCAAGAGGATGGAGGCTGCACTGGAGGAATATCGCGGGCTCAAGTTATTCCTTGTGTAGCATTTTGGAGAGGAACACGCATTGCTCAATCAGGTCAACAAGGCAATCAAGGATATCACAACAACTACCCGAACACACCGAAAGAGTGAAAGTACGGTCACCGCTCGACATTTTTACAGCGTAAATACGGAAGATAATAGACTGCCCAACGTATTAAAGGAGCATTCAAACAACGTCGGGGTAAGCAGCCGCAGAATGTCATTATTCGATACCACTACAAAACATTTGAAGGACCCACCACCCACACACCTTGCAACTACCAGATAGAGCCGAGGCAGTTCACTAGCCAAACGCAACTCCAACCCAAACCTCAAACGTTGCGTCAAGGCTACGCAAGTGAAAATGCTCTGACCGACTCACTTACCGCTGCGGCATATTCTTACTTGATTTTTCTGACGTCGCCCGTTTATGATTTGTATCCATCGTTCGAGCATTTCCACAAGATGGGAGGCTAGGAAGCATTACCACCTCGTCCAATCTCCAGACCATCAATAACCGCAACGGATTATGCTCAGTCAGTGCTGTGCACATGAGTTATTTAACATCTATTACATGCAGAGAAAGAATCTACGGGCCTACGAATACCATTTCGAATTGCAGGTTCGCTACTGCCAGATAACCATGAGGTTCCCCTGTACATTCTCGCTTCACTGGAAGCTAGGTAGCGAGTGTGACCATACAGATAAGAATGCTGTCAGCGAGAACAATCGAGTTGTTCCAATCAACAACCAGGTCACATTCAACAGTGCTCTCAAGCTCACTGGACAAATGCTGTGGAATGCTGACGCTCGCCAGTTCCTTGAGAAGAAGGTACAAGTGCTGTCATGTGTAGAGCCTACTAACTGTCAACCTCAGCTCACAAAGCAAGCCAGACGAGCTGAAGGTAGCAGGTGTGGTGAACATCGAGCTGTCGAGATTCATCAACGAAAGCGAGTTTGCGGATGTCGACATGCTGTACCCATTGGAACGATGCCCTGACAAAAACAGCCAGATCTGTGTAGCGGTCAGCTTCAAGAAAGGACGATAATTACGCATGGAAGACCTGCAGTAGTCTACGTCGCTGTCAAAGATAGCTCCCGAACTGAGCAGTATCGGCAAAGCGCACAGTATTCAGTCATCCGAATACTTGGATCTCAAGGAATTTCAGATACGGGTTCCAGAGGTGTTGGAGGAGTACGACGACGAACCAGACCAAAACAAACGCATAAACTCGCTGAGAACTGGAGCAAGAAAACCATCGACTAACAAGCCACGAGTATCGATGCAGCCGCTCATCACCGAGTAGAAGGAACAATCAGATGAATACGAGACTGGGTTGAGGAAGGTGCGTAGCAACGAAAGGTTTCCAAGTATCCGAACGACTCCAAATCGTAATGAGAACAACTCTTAGATGTCAAGAACACAATCGAATATGCTGCAACGAACCAACCCCAACTACTTGATTAGTGCTAGCCAGCAGGAGATACCAGGTGGTATCAGTAACTTTGACGTCGAAGTGTTAGAATCGTTGAAACAGGCCAACTAAAGTCTCGAGCGGGAAAATGATTTGCTCAAGGAGGAGAATACTTCCCTTAAGAGGCTCAACCAAGAGAACAGTGCCGAACTGCAGGATTTGCACCGCAAGATGGAACAACTCGCTAAGAACGATTTATCCTCACGCAAAGAAAACTAACTGATCTTTATGGACTACAACCGAGAGATTGAAAGACTGAAAAAGGATCTTGCGGGGAGAGAATCTAGGGTTGAGGAAATGACTGCTCGGTTTAACGAGAAGGAAGCTACTGGAGGGACCAAGCTTAACCTTTAACTACGTGACCTTCGCCAGCGCAACAAATCTCTTGAACAATAGGTCCAAACCCTCCAGCAAACTCTTGATGAGTATAATGTAAGGCTGGCGGACCACACCACCCTCACTAATAACTACTACGCAATTGAGGCAGAATGCAATCGTCTGCAGCAGGAATTTGATCATAGTGAGCAACAGATTTGGGATCTGACCCTTAATGCAAAAGAGAAGGATAAGACATTGTCGCAGTTGCAGAAGACTGTCAGCGAGCTGAACCAGCACCGTAAAAGCCTCGAGTCTGATGTGAGCTGCCTGGAAGAGTAGAATAACAGACTCAAGGAACACATTGACTCGCTGGAGAAGTAGCTTGAGAGCGAGAAGGATAACTTCCGTGAGTAGTTTCAGGAGATGCGTTAAATGATTTCCAGGACCATGTCCACTGAGGATTAAACCCTGTAAACTATTCGATCCCTCGAGTAGGAGTGCTTAAGGATGAGCGAAATATTGTCTACTCGGGCAGATCACATCGCCTACTTCTAAAACCGCTTGAACGAGCTCGAAAGGGAGGTCAGTGAACTAAACATGATTCGCTAGACCACTCAAAGCATTCTTGAACACAGCCTCACCGAACAGCAACAGTCGGTTCGACAAATCGAAGAGCTCGAACTCTGCCTTGAAAGATCCTCCGAACAGCAATCTGAACGGGTATTGCCAGCTCCTGGCCAGCTTGACTTTAGTAGGCCTATGATGGAAAGTATGAACCCAAAAAAATCTGAACGAAGTGGCCACAAATACAGTAACACCTCTTGGGTGCTAAAGTAGCCTGAACCAATAAGCGCCAGACCATAGGATAATGAGGTAAACCGACTGAACGTTATCATTGATGTGCTCAAGCTACGAAACCAGCAACTCACCGATTCGCTCGCCACTTTGAAAGATAAGCATGAGAAGCTTGACAATTAGTTTGAAAAGATGAGGGCTAGTGGCCTATCCAAGAAGTACACAGAAGCTACCAAGGAGTCTGACAGCGATGATCTCGCCAAGATGCTCTCCGAAATGATTGAGAGACTAAAAGACTCGTCAAGCCTGCTCCAGTACTTCACATCCATGATGAAATCGGAGCAACCAGTCAGGCAGGACGATTACCAAGCTACTCTTCTCAGCTAGAAGGTGGTAGTGCTGAACCGAGTTCGACGTGTTTCAGTGGATCTTCAAAAATTTAAGCTGGGCATGCTGAAGACTGCAAGAGGCACCATCCAACTCCAGCAGGTTGTTTCCAACATTAAACCGCTGCAGGATGGAATCTTCGAGCTGTTGTCGCTCGACTGTGGAATAATCGGGTCTCGGAAGTGACCAGCAGTGTGTTCAATCATCTCAGATACCCTATACATGGTCATAAAGTTGTGCTGGTGGTTGCTGGAGCCTCATTGGGAGCCACTGCTGACACGACTGAGCTCGTGCGGAACTTAGTCTCAAGAATAGATTTGTTTGGGTCGGTGGTGGTGGGCTAAACAATATCTTTGCGTAGAACCTGTCGAGTTTCGATCAGTTTTTTAGTGGGGTCGGACTCAACTGGGGTCACCGACTACTGAAGAGTTTCCTGCCTCAGTTTGGTCTCAACCACTGACTTATTTGGGTCTGCCTCCAGAGGAGTTACGGTATCCAATTTATTCTATTGCCTTCGCTTCGTCTCGACAATAGTTCGCTCTGGTTATTTCTAGACCGGAGAAACCTCTTACTGCTTGATCCCAGTCTTTAGTTTAGTCTCGATGATGGACTTGCTTGGGTCTGTTTCCAGTGGCGTTACAGTATCTTATTTATTCTATTGTCTTCGCTTCGTCTATATGATGGTTCGCTCTGGTTCTTTTTCGACCGGCGAGACCTCTTACTGCTTAATCCCAGTCTTCAGCTTGGTCTCGATGATAGATTTGCTTGGCTCGGCTTCCAAAGGAGCTAAAGACTGCTGGATTTCTGATGTCTTTACCTTCGTCTCTTGAGTTGATTTTTCAGGCTCTTTAGTGGCTGGTTCAACAGTCTCCACCTTAGGGACAAGCTTGCTTTTGGTTTCGATGATGGACTTTGTTGGGTCTTGTTCCTCTGGAGTGATCTGCTCCACTTTCTGGATTTCCCTGGTCCTTTTTTAAATGACAGTCTTTAAAGGTTCTGCTTCAAGTGGGTTCACAGCTTTCACTTCAGAAACCTCCCTGGTAGATTTCTGCACAATAGTCTTGGCTGGCTCAGTCTCCATCGGTTCTACGACGGATTGCTGATTCACTGTACTACTGATTCTTGCAACCGTGGTCCTTTCAGGCTCACTCACAACAGGATCCACGACCCGATGCACATACTCTGATTTGAATGTGGTTCGTAAGGTTGTTTGAGTGGGTTTCATAACCAGTGGGTCGACCGTATGTTCAACTGGCTTCTGGCTTTGTGTTTTCCTAATAATCGTCCGATGTGGTTAGTGATAAAGTGGGTCCATCACAAGGTTGACATTCTTACGGTGTGTTTACTGCTTGGTAATGAAGGTTGTTGGGATGGCTGGTTGTTCGTGTGGCTCCACAACCTCCCTCACAACCTTCTGTTGGGTGTTGATCACTTTCACTTGCGTCTCCTTGAGCACTGCAGGTTCTTTCGGTTAAGGTGCGACATCTGCAATATACTTGCACTGATGGGTTCTTGAATCGAAGCTCAGTACTTACGTGCATTGTTTCAGACTTAAATCGAAAGCTTGAGATTCTCCACAGTTAATGCAGTGGGTTCCATTCCAATACGGATGGACGAGAGGACAGTTGGTGACATTGTTATTCGTAGACCTTGAGAAGTAGGTAAGCCTCACCTAATCGGGTGATAGAGTGCCATAGCACCAGCTCTGGGCTTTTAAGTTGGTCTGGAACTCACTACTGAGCAAATCCACTAACCCTGTGGGGGTTCGATGATCCTGTGCCTTAGCAGACTTCTTCTTGCAGCAATTTGAATTCAGAGCAGCCTCGATAGCCCGAACATACTCCTTCTGGCTGGTGATCAACCCATTGAGAACCTCTGCCTTCCTGCATTTGATTTTCAGTGTGCCATCAGCCTCCAGCCTTTAAATGGAACTTTTGATGACATCCAGCTCGTTTTGAAGGTCGTTGCGTTGCTGCACCGTCCAGTTGTAGCAGTCGCACAGTGTGTAGTTAAATGGGAGGGTGAGATCGGCTCGCAATTTGAACAGAATGTCTCGCTCGTTGGCCATGGTCTCCTGGATACTCGCTATGCTGATGGTCTTGTTGGAGGGAGATTCAGCAAGATTTTTCCGAAGCTTGGCAATTTCGTCACCAAGCTTTTGAATGTCCTTACGGTAGGATTAGAACCTATCATTGAGAGCTGCTTCGTTGGCTGCTTCATCGTAGTAGTTAGCTTCGATGCGAGCCATACACACCAGCAGCAAGCAGCAACCAACCAGCAAGTTTGAAATTGAATTGGATGCGTGCATATTATTAGTAATGGAAGTTTTGGAGTGGATACAAAACGATGGGTTGTTTCCTGTCTGGGATTTCGTTCTCAATGGCGAAATCTCACGGCTCAAATTAAAGTTTAATTGGAGATAGTATAATATTGGGGAAGGGAAGGGAAGGGAAGACCTATCCACAAGGGCTGTGAACCAAACGGAATAAGACTTGAGGAGCTACCGAGAGGGATCAAATCATTGTGGTGAGACTCCGAGTTCAAGGATAAGTGTTCTGCTAGCGATTTTTTAAAATGATGAGATGCTTAGACTTAGGAACAGGCCCGATCAACCCGGATACAACTGATAGGAAAGCTCGACAAAGCTGCCTTCAAAAACACTGCTTTTTCAAAACCCTCTTTGGCTCACGTAAATGGTGAGCTGAGCACAAATTCGACAATTTTAAAGGCTTATAACCCTAGAGGCATCCTATGGGAAAATTAAAAAGAGTTCAATATGAGTCAAAGCAACCACCCCAACGACACTATTTTCTGGGAAGAAGGCGACTTTGACACTCTAATGCCCCACAGCCAAGTCGAAGATGTGAATAGTGTTGACAATCCCCTTCTCCCCTATCCAAACGAGAAGGATGGTTAAACCTTTTCCAATCGGAATAACTCCGAGTCTGAGGATTCTGATGGGCAGCAGGAGACTGTTTGGCTTGAGCAAGATATTCTAAATGCTCCGAATTTCAAGCTGAGAAAGTAATCTCGTGCTAGTCTTTCGAATACCGGTCGCTCCCAACGCTGTTCAAAGGAAAAAGCTGATGTTGCTGTTGACATGGACAGTGTGCTGAAGTTTGCGATGAAGGAAGTCAACAAAGCCCAAGGTAAGCCAGGCGAGTATGCCAAAAGTAAAATGATCTACAAGATGGTCACGAAGGGGAAGAGAAAGTTCAAGGAGCTTGAGAAAGTGTTGAAGTGGGTGTACACCACCCCAAAGGGCAGCTTCATGAAGGAGGCAGTTAAATTCATCGCCACACAACCGAACTAGAAGTTCAATGGGTGCTTGAAGAATCTCAGAGAGGAGCGCCAACGCCTTCGGTGCAGTTCGCTGGAGAGACTAAGGGAGGAGATTCAAGCCAAATTTCGCTTCAGTTGATCTTCATCCTACTTGAGTTTGTGATCACTTCGTTTTGCTTCCTGTTTGGTTAATTATGCTAGTTTGGAGTTGGTATTTCGAAGACTACTGTAAGGAGTGACAATTCCATCGAGAAATATCAAAGGTCGCTCAACGGCATGAGTATGAGTTCGCGACTATAATTGTGATTCATAAACAAATGGAACCTGAACAACAGCAGGAGATCTCGATTTCTCAGGTCCTCCCCAAGGAGTTCGTAAGGCATGTCGACCTCGACCCTTACTTTGTAGGCAAAGTCGATAAGAAGAACGCGCACCACGTCACCAAACTACTGCGTGGCATCCACCAGCCACACGAGTTTGAGTTTCTTAAAAGGGTTCGTCCCATGGTCGGTGACTCCGTCGAGATCCTCCTCTGCCGGCGAGAAGTAATGCTTCTGTGATGCAAGAACGAACTTGTGCTGGAGTAGATCAAAAAAGCCCTCGAAGGAAACTTACAGGAAATATTTATCCGGGATGCTCCTCGTTGGGCGCCTCTCACCAAGGAGCAGCATAAGGAGTGGAACGGACACTGGCCCACTGCCTTTAGCCAAAATGACTTCGAGATCGTCAAGCACAGCAAGAAGGAGATCAAGCTGCTCACTGATATAGCCAAAGATATGGGGGACGATGAGCTCGTACTCTTTACAACGGACGGCAAGCTGATAGGAGGCAAGGGAGGCTGCCCCAAAAACTCTGTCCTGCACGGTGTCATTCGTTTGCTGGAGGAGTGGCCAGAGAGCGAGGCATTTAAGACCCGCAAGCATCACACCCGCCACCTCGACGACCCGGACCAAGTAGAGTCGGAATAGTACTATTACTTCACAGGAATATACCTCCTGGCTAGATAAAAGGTCTGCCAGATGTGCGCCATGGCCTTGCTCCATAGTCGTTTGCGCCGCCTCTACTATATAAGCGAAGCAGAGGACTACGCCATCGACGAGATTGCGTACAACAAGCGGCTGAACCACCAGTACTCACTGATTCGTTTGAAGTGGTAGAGTGTCTGACCAATTTCTCGTATTAATAGTTGCTGGATGAAGTTTTGCCCTCTCTGCTACAACCTGCTAATGGTGGAGCAAGCCCGCTCAAGCGTTCGGCTGATGTGTGGCGACTGCCAGTACTACTACCCGCTGGACAGGCCAATAAGAAACAAAGTGCAGATCACAGCCCATCGGAACCTGGAGATAGTTTAGCAGAACCAAGATAAGAAGGAGATGCAGATCACTAGTCAGCAGTGTGGGAAGTGTGACAGCAACCGCGCTTACGTTGAACAACGCCAAACTCGCTCGGCAGATGAAGCGTCAACTCTATTCTTCACATGCGTCGCCTGCGGACATAAGTGGGCCTAAAATTGACAACTCGGTGCATTCCGCAGAAACATTTAACAAGAGATCAGGACGAAAACTGACCTTGAGAGTGTTCCGACGCGATTTTCTGCCCTAACAGTTTGAGCTCCTTAATAAAGGATGAACGAGCATCCTGGGCTCTCCTTGCGTTGAGGAACCCGAGTACAATTCTGCGATGCTTGAAGCTGAGCTGCCTCCAATTCTTCACATGACTTCGAAGGATTTATTCCTGTGACGGCTTCAACTTTCCACCTTGCTCCAGTTCCTTCTCAAAGAACGAACTGAACTACGGTACAGGCACGCTGAACTTCTGCCGAAGCATTTCTTGATGCTGCCGTTTTTCTTCATTGAGCTTCTCTGAGATTATTGAGGTGAGTACGCTGCCGGTCGATGTAGTTGGTGTTATCAATGCCTCTCCTCAAGTCTCTCAGCTTCTCCTTCATAAGCTTCCAGTCGAGGTCGGGCACTTCAGGGATGTTCTACTTTTTGGCCAACTCCTCCATCTACTTTTTCTTCTTCTCCACGTATTCTTCTTCGAGCTGCTTGCGGTAGTTATCGCGAACGACTTGCCGCTCCTTCATGACAACCTGGATTCGCTTCATAGTTAGGTCCACTTTAGAGATACGATGCTTGTTGCGATAGCTTCGATTGTAACGATCATGGAGCACCTTGTCAGCCAGCAGCATGTTCTTCTCCTTGAGGCACACATACCAAAGTCGGTGCAGGTCTTCGTTCGACTTCAACCGTAGTTCAATTGCTTTCCAGGCGCGACCGGTTGTCTGCGTTGTTGGTTTCTCACCAGCAGGGGTGTTCAGCTCGGTGAATTGTGAGACCAGGCTGGGTTTCTTAACTCTCGCGGCACTGAACATCCTGCGAGCGAAGTTGCTGTTCAGACTGTGTGGTAGTGCCTGGTTTAATAGCCTCCTTAGTACAAACATAACTAAATAATAGCTGGGTAGCTCGCAACCTTGTTCGGTCGTTCTGCCGGAAGTATAAGCCAAGCCGAACTATAAACTCCCCATTATTATACGATGGAGAAGAGCTGCATTAACGACGACTCTAGTTCCAAATCCACGATGGTTGACCAGCCGCAGAAGCAGCAGCTGCCGTTTGAAGTTGCTACCTTGCTCAGCGAAATTAGGAAGCTCATTGCTGTGGATGCTGAACATCTTCCTGAAAAAATTGTGCGTCTTGCTGCCGACTTTCGCAACTTCTTGGAAAACTATTAGCAACTTATCCGGCATGCTAGTGACCTCAACGATACGGAGTTCCGAACTACAATGCTCCTTGGGCTCACATTATTGGATAGCGGTGGCAGCGACAATCGTCTCATCGCCAACCTTCACGAACTCATCTCGGGATACTAGGGTGTTCTCACCCGTGATCCCTACCTCACAGAATTCGTGCTAAATGTTGTGCTGTGTCTCTGTTTAGGAAAACAGCGTCTCACTTTCAAGGATATCTTTACTGCAGGATGCGATGGTCTTCGGCAGTAGCAACTCGACCTCCTACTCAACCTCTCGGAAGAGGATGTGCAGGCCAGCAACCTTATCCGAACAATAGTGCTAAGCCGGTTATACTCCAAGCTATGTGAGATTAGTTCATTCGATGCGCTTTACAGGCTGCTGCTGCTTACCTCCGTGATAGCTCGAGTAGAGATCCTCACTGATGATATCATAGAGAGCCTGCTGGATCGGCTAGTGGACATTCTGGAGAACATGGAGAGAAGACTGAGAGACTAATAGCTGACAGTACTGCTAAAGATCATGAGCAAGAACAAGTGGAAGGAAGACTGGATTGCTGAGGAGTCGGACATCAAGGGTAAGCCAGTCTACATCGAATTCCGCCTGCAAAAGATTGTGAATGTGGTGGCTAAGAAGCTCATTAAGGAAAGATAACTGAAAAACCGAAACTAGATACTCAGGTTGGTCCTCAGATACTTCAACTCGACGGCATTGGTATGCAATGAATCACTGCTCGAGGCATTCATTTTAGGCGTTCGAAAGGAAGTAGATCCGACTATATAGGAAATTCTGAGTAAGATGGTGAGGGAAGCTTTGAAAGGCTAACCCACTCTGAAGATCGTTAAGAGTCTGATCAAGAACATGAAGATCAGCACATCCCAAAAGAATAGTTCGGAGGTGTAAAAGATTATCAAGAACTTTGAGCTGTTGGAGGTGAATAGAAAATGGAACAACATAAGCCATCAAGTCCTCGAACTATTCAGTAAGTCTTCGGCAGTTTACTTCGAGGGCATCAACATCAAATCCCCGTTTACAGTGATGGCAGAAGTCATGCTGAAGAACAAGCTGAATGAGCAGGGGTACCTCATAACCTTGGTGGGCAAGCGGAGCTCCATTTCGTTGCTCGTGAGAAAGAAGATCGAGAAGAAGGACTACTACTAACTGAAGGTCGTGGATAACAACGACCCGAAATTCCACCAGGACATTTATGATGTGGAGGCACCCTGTGATAAGCTGTTCCTATCCGCCTCGATGTCCAATCAAAGCGAGGGTATGTTGGTGACTGTCAACAACTTCTGCTTTTTAGTTCACACACAGATGACACACATCAAGGATATCATCCTGGGCAACAATATTGTGTCTGGTAAACTGACCAACAAGTGCGCAGTTCAGGAACTGCAGATGTTCTGTGTATTGCATGATTTCCTTGAAACCAGTCAGCTCTTCTGCCGGTTTCGCACCAAAGAGCTCACGAGTGCTCAGTTCAAGCAGTCCACATAGGATTTTAAGATACTGATTAACCTCAACAACCGTGGGCAGTGGGAGAGCAAGATGGGCGGTGGCGGTGTGTTTGGCCGGTTTTTCCATGCTGCCGAATAGGTTGCACAACAGTCTGAGTGTTACAGTATCACCAAACCCAGTTTGAGAAAGGTACTCCAAAATTCAGGTAACCTCGATGTGTTTCTTCTGCTCATAGAGTACTACAGTATGAAGGCCAAAGAATCGTAGCTGGTGGTGCTCACTGACTGCATCCTCGGGTTTATTCTGATGCTTCTGCAGGAGGACGATCAGAAAGGTGAGATGCGGCAGTGGCTTCTCAAATCCCTACCGAAGTTTGGACTGGCAATCTGGATCATCTCCTACTCAACTAAGGAGAAGCATGAACTCATCAGCAAGATTATGAGTATCATGGACTGTGGTGCTACCGAGAAGGGCCCCGCCATTTACAACTTCAACTGCGAGTGCATGAGAGCTGTGCTGCTCAACTTCCAAATTTGGCGTAACTTCACTTATGAAGACCAGCTTGTTGTCTTCTCGATGCTGTCAAAGTACCTCAGCAGCGAGCAGTACAACTGTGCTGAATTCGCCCTGGAAAACAACCAACTTCGGCGTATAATTATCGCCATTGTTGTCTACTACAAACTGGAACTGACATCAGATGGGAGCATCAAACGGAAGCTGACCAAGTAACAGCTGCTGAAGCTGCAGATGTGTTGTCGGGATGTCTTCACGCGATGCTTATGCTCCACCTTCAAACCGATTGTTGAGAGTCGCAATAAAGGCAAGATATCAGCTTGGATTCAGTCAGCGCGATCGGTGTTTCACATTGCTATCGTGGTCAGTGAGGCAGTGGTCGGCAACGACAACAATCCATACTACTCCAAACAGTCGCTTTTGGAGATGCTTCGAGTTGTCCGAAGGCTAATCGATACACTCTCGATGAAAGAGACACAGCGACTATTTCAGGAAATGCTAAACAAGGAGGATCTGTTTAAGAGCATCGATTCAATACTGATGATAATGCTGGAGCAGCAGGCTCCAACTGGTGGTCCTCGCTTTAAAAAGAACTTTTTGTACGGGTTGGAGACATCCAACTCGCAGGAGAAAGTTATAGAATTGGAAGAAGACACCATAATCGACCTGCTCGAGGATATTCTGCTGGATGTGCTGCTGCTCAAGCAGTACAGCGTGGAGGTCATCATCAAGCTGTTCGATAGTCTGAGAAGGAGGGAACGCGATCCTGTCGAAGTATCCTACATCTTTAAACTGGTACCCAAGCTGCATCGTTCCGGGTTGCCAGGAACCGAACTCCTTTATAACGCCCTCTCATCCAAGGCAAAAGAGAACCTCACATCCCCGAGTTATTACATGATCTTTAGGTCTGACATTGAAGAATTCATTCGAAAGACCGAGCAACGCTTCCTAGTAGAAATACTAAACAGCCTCAGTGATTTGCTGGGAGAAGTCATGCGACAGGACTGCGAAGATCGCCAGCTGGCAAGGCTTGTGTTGCAGAAGTACATGGAATGTGAAAGGATGTAGCCCATCTCTCCGATATACTTCCTTCACATCAACCGCATAAAGGTATTTCCAGAAATCGCAGCAAGTGTCCCACCGGCAAACCTCTACAGGTTGAGCAGTGCGATGGAGTACAAGGAGTTTATCAGTTTCCTTCAGCACAACTATAAGGTTGTCAAGGCTATAGACAGCATGCTGGTGGCTGGAGGCATCCTTGCTTTCACTTTGGTCAGAGCACCAATGCTGCCTGTTCCTGAAATCGTCAACCTTCTCAACATCTACAAGGCCATGGAAGCAGAACCGGAAGGTGTAAGCACCACGCACCGACCAAGTATGGTCGTGGATCTGGTGCTCCTCAGAATGTTTCGCAAACTAAACGAAATTCTTGAGAATCACGAGCAACGCAAGGAGTATTCGTAGGCTGATTTCCAAACAGCTGTCGAGGCTTGCCAGCAAGTCTTTACGGAGCAAGTGCTCAATCGCCTCTTCAAGGAGATAGTGTATATCGACTACTACCCATCAACAGTACCCAGAGGAGGCCTCAGCCTCGAACTAGAAACCTTCTATAACATCTTTTCAAGTGGAGCAGTCGTTCAGATCGAGTTGCTGCAAGAACACAGATAAGTGATGGATAAGACCATCTCCACCATCGAGAGTAATGGCTTTGTTAACCTAGAGTATGCCGAGCGACCAGTGCTCTCTGCTATTGCTCAGTCGACAGATAAGCTAACCCTAGGCAAGTACCAACCCCGCACAATATCGAAGCCCAACATCCAAATGCTGCTCAACAACCGAAGCATCAACGTCGACCGAGCGAGATAGGCATATGATAACCTAAAAGTAGATAGTTTCGATATGATCTCCGACTACTTCTAAGACTACGAGGGGAAGTGCATGGAGGTCGAACAAAGTTGGAAACGTGACAAGCAGCTGAATTACTACTGGCAGTACTTTACCTTTTCGAAGGATAATAACTTCTATAGTGTGGATAGCACGCTTGACAGTTTCTATAGTCGAGTCAACATCAAGGTCAGCAGCAACCACAATCGACAGCAGTTTCCCAGGAGAAAGACTGGAGCAGCTCGCTACCGACTGTCCTCTGAGAACAACAGTAGCATCACCAAATCCGAACCGGATAACGACATGATAATGATGAAATCCATGGTGTTCGACAACGCGAAAGAGAAGAAATCGAACAACCGTAAGCCATCTGAAGAGGTGGTTCAAGAGAAGGAGCAAGATCAAGACAGCTTCTACTGTGAGTACATCAAACCCGATGGAGTCTTCTTCGGGAAGTTTGAGTTGGCGGAAGGTACTGCAACATTTCATAGCAACCCAAGCGAGTAGAACTTGGTGAAGAAGGATATCTACATGGAACTCTCCACTAGTGAGCACCTCAAGCAACGGAAGGAGAAGAAGAAAGTGTTCGAACTGTCGCAGTGCACTGTGTTTAGTCGCAGGTATATTCTAAGGCATACCGCTATTGAGATATTCTACCAAAGCAAAGCGTACCTCTTCAACTTCTTCCTGAAGAGTCCTCGAGACGAGCTGCTCAAGCTTATCAGAAAGAAGGTTAAGGCTTGCATTGTCAACCGACGGCTCGAATTTGAGAGGGAGCATCTCACAGAAAAGTGGAAGCTAGGCAAGCTCAGTAACTTTTAGTATCTCATGAAGATCAATATCTACAGTGGGCGGACTTATAATGATCTTGGGCAGTATCCTGTGTTTCCGTGGGTGCTCAAAAACTTTACTGCTGGGCGCGTCACCAAGGAGTTCTTGCAGGATCCCAGTAACTACAGAGACCTATCTCTACCTATGGGTAGGCAGAACGAGGCACGCTTTCGATAGTTTACCAAGCGAATGAACGAAGTTGAGACCAATGTCGATTCCTCCGGGAAGTTTTTATACGGGAGTTTCTACTCGAACCCAACGATCATCACCCACTACCTCATCAGGTTGGAGCCCTTCTCAACTCTACACTGGAAGCATCAAAGCAAGAGGTTCGACCACGCTGACAGACTCTTCTCTAGCATTGAAGAGCAGTACACCTCATCAACCAACAACACATCGGATCTAAAATAGTTGATCCCTGAATTCTACTGTTGGCCTGAGTTCCTGCGTAACCGAAACCAGCTAGAATTCGGTCGGAAGCAGAACAAGACTTAAGTGAATCATGTGGAATGTCCCAACTGGGCCAGCTGCCCCGAAGAAGTTATCTTTCGCTTTCGAGAAGCACTTGAGTCGGAATATGCCTCGAAGCATCTCCACCAGTGGATTGACTTGGTGTTTGGATATAAGAGTAAGATGAAGGATGCACTTGCACACAACAATCTGTTCCACCAACGGACCTACGAACACGATATCTTTCAGAATCCAGGGGAATAGGATGAAGATGATATACGCACGGCACAGATCTACGTGAGTGAGTTCGGGCAGGTCCCCGAAGCGTTATTCGACGCTGAACATATCGCGAGACATGCTGTGTAAGTTAATATTGTCGATTGCATGTACTTCGTAGATGAGTGCCCACAGTCTACTCGCATAGTTCTCTCCAACGATGACTGCCTGATGGCGATGTCGAATACTGTGATGTACCTGTTGCAGTTCAACCTACTCCAGCTCGACTCCAAGATGTCTCGCA
>ERZ724508.1237-NODE-1237-length-15738-cov-6.215392_pt1 | contig 15738 bp, 18 predicted proteins | sample MGYA00376041_ERZ724508 | MGnify/ENA primary metagenome ERZ724508 (study PRJEB28724, sample SAMN07190887) | wastewater metagenome | isolation source: effluent of sewage treatment plant in Hong Hong | place: USA: Christiansburg, Virginia | collected 2016-03-01 ...
ATCTATCTATCTATCTATAAAGCCCATCAAAGAGGGATGCCTTCTCCCCCAGCCTCTCTCGGGGCCTCGGGATCCGGCTCGGTTTTCTTGCTCAGTTGTCCTCGTTGTCAGCTGGTTCTTGGGTCGCTCGAGCGAGGGTTGCCTTGCTTGTGAATCGTTTGCCGATGCGTTCGATCTGAGTGGTCAGATCTCTTAGCTCTTGGTTGACTTCGTTGTGCCGGCGTTTTTGTTGATAGCGTTCCACCATTCCCTCTATGTCCATCTCGATTCCGTGGAGTTTGAGTTCCTGCCTATTCATCAAACGGTTGTGTTCGATGCATGCCATCCTGTACATCCGATCAAGTAGCTGGTAAAGGGCACTGGGTATTTGCTTAGCATATCCGCTGTCTGCCGGGATGAATGTGACCTCGATATCTCCTTGATCCTTGTGCAGGTTCCTGAATGCTCGATTTGCCATGTCAATAGCCATGTCTTCCACACTCCCGAGCATCAGCTTGATTAGCGTGTTAGGCGTGCACTTTGGTAGGTAACAGAAGGATTTGAAGCGGCTGCGAATGGCCTTGTAGAAGGTGAACTGATCGGTTTTGTTGGTTGCCAGAGCATTCAGCATTCCCATGCGGTAGAGTGGCATGCACATGGTTCTGAAGAGGTTGACGTTAAGTCGTAGGTCCTTGAGCATCCGAACAGGTGTGAGCTTGTGCATGACGAAGTTGATTTTCCTTTCGATGTGCTGTAGGTGTCCAGCGACCTTGAGTTTGTCGTTTAGCCAGCCCCGGAAACTAAGAAATGATGTCATCGATTGGTTGAACACTAGCATCAATTTTCTTGCCAGGCATGGGGAATCTGTGCTTCAGTGAGCTCATACGACTCGAGTACTGAGTGCCTGAACAGTTTTAGAACTGGGTGGGATAAGTGAACCTCCAAGCAGCACCTAACGATGTTTGGCGACCTGTATGCGCCGAATAACCGATTCCATGACACATCAGATGAAAGGATGATGTTATGCTTATGCGTCAATATCTGAAATGAGTTATGGCCTGGTATAAACAACCTAAACGGTTTGTATGGATGTGATAGATAGACGAGGAAGGCTTCGTGGCAATGTTATTGGGTGCAGAGCAATATGACGACTGGATTCAACGTTATTGCCATATTTCCGCCCACGATCAACTTTATTAAGTAGTGGATACTTCATCTTAATTTTTTTAATTTCTTACCTATGGAGAACTCCCACTACTGCAGCATTCACACTGACAGTGAGAAGCTCCTTGAGTTTGCTTGCCTTTCTGGAGACTGCTTTTCTCAGGGACTTCTTTGTAGTGAATGTCGGGACCAAACCCACACTGGCGATGGGCACAATGTTCTGACAATCTCACAGTTGACTGAAGAGACTCAGAATTGCCGGTCCGATCGATCAGTGCCTGATTCCCTCCTAAGTTATACTGATGTGGCTAGATAAGCCACTTCTATCTGCCTGGATCGTCTCAATGAGGCTCGTGAAGCTTTCTCCAAGATTGTGTCGGAAGCCGAATAAAGGATTAAAGTGAATCTGGGGAGTTTAGAGAGCCAGCTCTCGGAGTCTTCGACCAAATTCGATGAGAATCTACCTGAGGTTCTTGATCTTGACATGAACCAAGAAACGGAAGAATTGAACTCACGAGTGGTAAAATCAATGTAGGGGATCATCAAACTTCGAAGAGTTTCTGCAAGCTCCAAGACCTACGCAGAGCAAGCAGCGTAGGAAATTCAAACCCGTCGGACGAGGTTGACTGAGGGAATCAACAGATTATTAGAGACAGTATCGGAGTCTTTGAATGACTTGACGAAGCCTATCGTATTAACTGATTCCAGTTCTCCAAACCCTGCCTAAATTCAGACTTCGTAGACACCCGAGGAGTATGAATTGATAACTGAGACAAGCAGTGAATTCCGCAACAGGTAATTTACAGGGAACAATAATCCGTCCTTCCCGGCTACAACAAAGTAGGTGAGCTTCGTGAATTGCCCTTCGAAAGATTGGACTGACATAGGTTTGATGCTGGAAGCCTTACCAGAACTCGAAACTTTGTCTGCATAAAATTGCTAGAGTGGAGGGCAACTAGCCAGGATCATCTGTTCATCGAAGTCACTTCGAAAGATTAAGCTCGGTAAGTTGCCTCTAACGAAGAGAATTGTGAAGTTGATAAGTTTACAATTGAAGACCTATCGAAGATAAGTGAATTAAGGGAACTTCGCTTAGGAACCGCTGGAGTCGGTCCTTGGGGAAACAGACTCACAAGAAAGGAACTCAGCACTATATTGTTTTCGCTTCCCATATTGCCTGAACTAACGGTCCTTGAAATGCGTCTTCCATCTGAAACTTGGTTCAAGATCTGTACAAAATATCCCATCTTCAGAGAGATCGGAGATGGGTGATCGAGGAATGGAGTTTTTGGTTGACAACCTGCCAAACCTACAGGGTCTCGACTTAGGTAAGAACTTGTATACGATATAGGTGACTCCAGCATTGGAGATCGCGGTGTAAACTACTTGCTTGATCACATCAAGGATATGAAGTACGTTGCTTTTGGTAACCACACAAGCTTACACAGGCGGTGGAAACTTATCAGAAGACGTCAAGAAGCGCATTCGCGAAGTCAATCCAAACGCAAAGATCATAGTTTGATTGGTGTGAGGATGAATGAAACATAATGGTTCGTTGCTGTGTCCTGTCGTAACTTTGTGGCAACAATAATCTTATTTTACTGTCGTAGATCTATTCTTGGCGCATAGTGAGGCATTCCTGCGATCTATCGACTTGACATTCCTTGACAATGCCCTCAAAGTGTATCTCTGTATTTGCCTGTTGAGGTGTTGAACCTGCTGGTCGACGACTTCGACTACGAAAAGACTGCGACTCTGCAATATGATCTTGAAGTGGGCGATGAAAGAAGTTGTTGAGGGCGTTCAGTATTGGCAGGATGTGGTCGTTGAGCAGTTAGTTGCTCCACATTGTGTGCTAATTTTTCTCTGCAGCGGCACTTTATAAGGTTGACATTCAAATCCACGTACCTTGACCGTTTACAACGGTACAACCAAAACGTTTCCGAGATGAGTTGTAGCATTTAATAGGATCAATTACAAAGGTTCAATGGTCAAGCCATGGACATTAATGAAAAAATGAGCGAAAAAAAGATTTTGAATGACATTGCAGCGATAATGCCGGAGTGGAAGGCACTTGCTCCTGAAGACATTACGCTGAAAAGGATGCTGGGCATCACTAACAGTATTCTCAAGGTGGAGCACTCTCGCCTGGACGTTTCTCCAAAATGCCTCATCTACAGACTCTTCGGCAGCGAAGAGTAAAGTAAATGCGTAATACACATAGATCCCTTCCTGCACAGGGATACTGAGACGAGGGTTTTCCAGGAAATTGCCAAGGCGGGTGCTGGGCCATGCGTGTACGGGTACGTAAAGGAATACAGATTGGAAGAATACATTCCTAGTACTGTGCTTCCAGCAAAACGCATGCTCGATGAGGAGGTACTCTTAGATGTTGCTCGCCAGCTACGCCTGTTCCATTCAATTGAGATTTCGTTCCTTTCTCAATAACCTCCTTTCGTTCGTATGTTCAAGTAAGAGAAAGCTTTCGCAAAACCCGAAGCTAAGATGAACCGAACCGAACTGTTCTCAGAGCAATAGCTTGCTCATATCCAATCTTTCAGGAAGTGGCTGAGTGTTGACGAGGTACGCTGGCTCTCCGAACAGTTGGGAACCCTTGATGGTTGCTTTGTGCTATCCCACAATGACCTCCTGGCTAATAACATCCTCGTGCGCAACTCCAACGGTCAAACTGCGTTCATTGACTATGAATATTCTGGGTACAACTTCCGTGGTTACGATATCGCCAATTACTTCAACGAGTCTCTCTTCGACTATGAAGTTGAGGAGCCTCCTTACTATCATGTGAGTCCCCAGTTACCCAGCATGCCTCGCATTCGCAGATTCATCGAATACTATGTACTGAGTGGGAAGATGGAAATGAAGGACTTAGTCAAGTCTCTCGGAAACGAACAGGAGATTGCTTCGCTGCTGAAGAAGCATAATGCTGAGGAGGAAGCGGAAAGAATCTACCGAGACATACCGCTGTGTCTGATGCTTTCTGACTTGTACTGGGGCGCGTGGGCCATCAGCGTCAGCAAGAACCCGTTGATCAACTTCGACTACATCAGCTTCGCCAGCGTCCGAATGAACCAGTACCATCAGGTAAAACAAGCCTTCTTCCAAGGAAAGAGCTGATGGTGATATCCATTAAATTCGCATCATAGCATATAACTTCCAACTGTACGCTCAGTCGGTGGCCCATCACGCTCAATTCCACAGGCAATGCGGAGCACCGATGAACTTCAGTAAATTGGTGCCGATTCCTGATATCGATGAAAAACTCAAGCGCATTTTCCAGGTCTCCGACATTTGCGAGATTGAAGAAAAGCTGAAACTGAAGACCAAGACCGCGGAGATTAAGACAAGCCATCTGAACACCGCGAAGCAGCAGTTGAAGAAGTGTGACGACAAGAGCAATGAGGTCGAGAAGCCTTCACAGACGACAGAAGACGATGATACCGACTTGGACGACTGAGTCACCCATGATGAATAAACCAATCAGCAAGACATTCAAAGATTCGAACACCGATCAAAGTGAGCAGCTTGTCATTCGAAGCAGCTTTAGGGCTTTATGCTTCTGCGAATGATCTCAAGCTGCGGTTCAAGGTCCTCGCCCAATGTTTAAATGCCAATGGCCTTGGCTTCGGCTTGTTCAAAAAGATCTCTAACAATGCCTGGCACTCTCTAGCTGTCGGTTATTAGCCTCATGATCTCCAGGCAGTCCTTGGCCAGTTCAAGATGAGCTTCGTCCCAATCGACTTCCTTGATTATGAACGACAGAACATCGAATTTTTGCAGAAGTTCCAGCCTTTCTTCCGGGTTTCCATGTTCGACGAGACGAACGTACAGCTGGGCTACCTGCATTTTGTATTCTTCGACGATTTATTGACGAGTGATCGACTCGATAAACTTGACGTTTGTCGAGATACGCTTCGCAACTTCTGAATGTTAAGCAAAATTGGCGAGAATAGCCAGCACAAAACATGTAGAGTTTGTTTCGCTAACCAATTGACAACATTTCTCGAGCCAATCTTACTCAATATCGGATTTGAACAGCCTTAGTTGGTAGGTTTTATTCATTGAGAGACTATTCAGAACTCTGATAGCAAGTGCTGGCTCATATTCGAGAGCCTTCAGCACCCTATTGACACACACAGAGTCTTCGACCAGAGCGTCAATATACATTTGCTGCTTATTTCGTGCTGCAAGTCTCCTCTGCTCGTTTGCTGGATCTTCGTCCTCCTAATCCTCTACCACGAGAAGAATGAGGTAAAGGAGGCTTCGAGGGAGAAGTGTAGAATTGCCCTAGGTGTTGATCAGATAACGCAGAATGATCATGTAGTTTGAAAACAGATCAGCTTCAATACTACAGAACGTGTAGATGGCTGCAAGGAACCTGTAGAGATGCTATGATCGAAATGGGCATCCGTTATCCCACCAAGACATGAACAGGATAAAAATTTCGAGAAGTTGCCGCGGTTGACGTTGTTAGGTTAGTAATCTCGCGCAGACCGCCAAATATCCGAGACAGGAGTTAATGTAGCGCTCGCTCAGAGTTCTTCCGTTGATATCCATAAGCATCTTCAACAAGCGGCTTAGAATTGGCTCCGCAATCGACTTACTTTTCAATTGAAGAAGCCCCAACGTTGCTAGGTCATCAGACCGTAGCTCGTGAAGTCTCTCAAGTATCTCTCCAACCAGTTATTCTTGCAGCTTCTCTACAACAGGGACCGTCGCTGTTGCTATGCTTTTGAGCAGCCTATCGATGCTTGACTGCTCACCATTGAACATGTCTCTCATCATCTGCAGATCACTCTCCTCCAAGTTCCTTCGACGTTGCTATTCAATAGTCCTCCGCCACTTCTCCTTTCTAATCTTCACCCGAAAGTTTTCTCGTCTGTCGGCTAACTTTTACGAATAGCTCTTTTCCCCCTCCATGAAATTTATAATTCAGGAGCAGACGACATACAGAAGGGCTTTATTGACAAGTTATTTTTTCTAAAATTAAAAACTATCAGCAGCAGGACATGGCCTACTTCTCTTCTTACTATCCTGATATCGAAGCTACAAGACAAGATATACAAAGCCGCATCCACATGCTAGAGGATCGGCTATCACTGGTACGATCGTTATCTTATCGAAGCGGCCAGATCTCACCGACGATCTACAGCGCCAGGAGATACAACTGAACATCAATAATCTCTACAGGTTGTTGAAGGACACTATCGAATCGCAGACGCAACTGCATGGGTAGATAGCGCATTTACGGTCGCAGGTATCCGGGGATACACATTACCAGCAGAGGTTACATAGTTTGGAAAATACAAGAAGGGAGGCAGCTTAGCGGGCAATTCTACTGGATCAACAGCTGAGGGACATCAACGCTGAACGAAGATACCTACCAACAGTTGTTCCTCCGCCAATATCCCCAGTGTTGCCGCCAACTTATGCTGCAGAGAGGGAACTACTTGAGCACAGACTGAAAAAAGAGTATAACGATGGTCTCGTTTCCTCAGAAATCCGTAGGCATGAACTTTTGAGGAACTCCGACAGGTTGGATCAGTTAAGGAACGCTTAATATTCCAGAGGCGTCGTATAAGCGACTGAATTTCGAAATAGATAAGCCGAGCTTCTTAGCAGAACACGGGATTATCTGGGCTCGGGCCAAAAGTAGGATAGGTTTAGAGAAACTGCAGCAGGTGGGGACAATTTCCCACTAAAAAATGAACATCTGATTAAAACAAGCTATCCTGAGAGGTAGGCAAACGACCCAAGAGATGTGTCCAGGACCTACGATACGCCTTTTAAGTACAGTTCAAATTGATTCAGAACACTCGCTCAAAACAGTTATTCTCACATCAAATCGGGTAGTGGAGGTGGAATCAGAAAACAAGGATAAGCTCACGCAGATATTCCACAGGATATTAGTGATCCAAGGGGAAGGGACAGAAGGAGGGAACGCAGTAGAAGCCGAAGTCGAAGCTAAGATAACGATGATGACAGCGAAAAACTGTTGGAGAAATACACAAAAGGACAACGTGCAGAACAAATTCGTAAGGAGCTCGGAGCTATTGGGGGCGGTGGGCCTCTTAGTCAAGATGCTTTAGAGAGCAACCGATACGATAAGGATCGGGTCTATCACCGCCCACCAAAGCGCATAAATTCTGAAGAGTAATCAGCATCACCAAAGAAAAAACACAAATAGAACTTTGGACAAAGGGAAGGGGCTCACGTAACATTCAACAACAACCAATCGTTGGTAGACAAGACAGTGGACGAGAAGGCTTTCCTGATGAGACGAAGCCGTAGCAGAAGTCGCAGTCCAAGTGACTCAAACATTCGCAGAAGTCGTTTAAAAAAGAGTGCAAGCAAACGCCGTCTGAAACACAACCCCGAAGCTGCCGCAAAGGTGAAGGCCGATGCAATCCAACGTACCTCTCTTTGTAATTTTAGGCATTCAGAACCGACTGTTGCAGGCTTGGGCATTATTCGAGGACTCGAACTTTCGAAACGTGAAGCACGAACACGACCACCTGTTCAACACGTATGCGAAGTAAGAAAAATTCCGAAAGTAAATCCGGTAGAAGATTGAGCTGCAGCCCCACGTGCAGAGACGCTTTGGACTTCACATCGAACCATGATTTTACCGTAATAATTGCCGAGCATAACTAAATGAATCGTACCAACGCAGTTCAAAGTGGCATCCGCATATACGTAATGCTAGCTGTGGCTCTAGGCGTCTACCAGATGGTCAGCTACCAGATGGGAGCGAGAAATCGGCCGATCGATGCTACCGCAAATTCCACGAATGTTGAAACCAACAGCACAGATGGAGTGCCATCTGAACCAACCAACCAAACAGCTGTTCCGTCAAATGTCCAAGTATTTGCGACTATGCGACTGGAACCAGGAGCAAGAGAGGTGTTGCAGTCGAACGGCATTGAGTCAGCTATTCTCTCGTATGAACTCAAGGGTGTCGATTGGATCTACAACATATGTATCAACTACGGGCATATTCTGGTTGCCATGGTGATCTACAACAAGTTCAAAGAGGGTGGAAACGAGGGCGGTCGCAAGTTCAAGCTTCTTGCTTTAGGTGCCATTGTTGTGTTCGGGTGGATATACCTTGCAAACACTTTGGCGATTGAGCGGGTTGCAGTTCGCAGCAAATCGGGAAAGCTGCTGTACCATGCCGACCATACCTTCACGAAAGAACGGTTTGACGAGTTCGTGAAGTAGAACAGAGAGATGTTCGTCGTCAAGGAATTAGAAAAAGACACTCCAATCATTGCAGAGGAAGAGGTAAGCAGCTCGCCCAACATTCCTGAGGACGTGGAGGTGGATGAAGAGGGTAATGTGTTCAGTAGGAGTACCAACGAGGAGTTTTGATGAGTGTACATTCGAAAAAAGTTAGCAAATAGCAGCCAGTTATCACATATACTTCTCGGAGTACTCCCGAATCAGTTCCTCGACAACGTCGATCATTTCTTCTGCCAAACCATTTTTCCGAACGAAGCGGTTAGCGACAACCCGTGGCTCCTCGTTACCATACAGCTTTATCTTCTCAACCCTGCACTCATCCACCTTTATCTACAGAATGACTTTGGGTTATTTCTGCAGCATCGAAGGTGGGTTACCTTTTAGACTGCTGCGGTTCCGGACTTTTCCAAGGTTTTCGTAGAGTTGTTGCACTTAATTTTTGCGGCTTCGAGCAAGCGCCATCCTGCTGACCGACTTCTCGTAATTCTTGGGACGGCTACTTGAGGCTGTGCTGACCTTCCCTGGTGATAACAGTTTTGGCTTGAATGTACATAATTTGAGTTACTTTTCCTCCTCGACCTGTCTGTAGTCGCGCTCTTTGCGTTACGGAATATGGTAGAGCCGCTCCACAATATCCTGCGAGGTGTCATTCCTGCATGTTGAACTTCGGTTAATCTCAGGTTTGAAGGTGCACTATTTATCAGTCTCCACCTTCAGTTTAGGGATGTCCTTGCCTATTTTTGTGTTGTACAGAACTTCGTAACGATCGATGCGTCTTCCGGAGGCAGTGTGGGCAGCCTAAAGCTGTTATTTTGCCTCTTTGTAGCGCTTATCTGCCAACTGTTCAGACTTCTTACCGACTGTCGGCTTGAAGCTTGATTGTTTAAGATCACCAAGCTCCGGATGCTCCTTGGTCTTCTCGAAAGAATTGTTTCGAAGACGAAGCTTACGCCATATCTGTAATAACTGTCCGATGGGTATAGTCTAATCGGCACAGTCTGAATTCTCTGATATGAACAGTCTGCGATCCTCTTCAATATGCTGGAATGTGTCAAGCCCCTTGATTAAGCTCAACTGCTCGGATGTGCTGTGCCCATAGGGGTCCAGTAGTACTCTCAGAATTGAGAAGAGAGCCTACACAGTTGGTTCAGTTTCGAGGTTGTAGTGACACAGAATTAGATATAGCTGTTCAGCAAGGTACTTTTCCTCTTGTTACTCCTCACGAGCTGCATTAGAATCGTTTTTACTCATTGAGCATTGGTGCAAGTAAATACGGACGAGCTGCTCGACTGCTTCGTAGCTTACCTCTGCTTCTCCGACGATGCTGGTAATGTGCTTCTCGAGCTCCACAAGCATCTTCTTGGACAGGATGGCGTAGGAACTCGGAGTAATCTTGGGCAGGTTAGCAGCCATCTTGATTTCCCTTTGACTGATGTCCTGCAAAAGCTTCTTATCATCCCCCTTCTTGTAGAAGTACCGATTGTAGATACGCACCTGCGACGACTCGTTTTTGTTCAGCTGCTGCTGTGACGCCGTCGACTGCATGCTTCCAAGCTAATTAGAAATCTGTTAGCAGCAGTTGATGGCTCGGTATAATAATAAGAAGTCGCGTTGGGAGTTCGACGCTCTCTATTCCTTGGCTAATCGGTCGTTATTAACTAATCGGATGTCTTTCGAAATCATATGCGCCAAGTGTAGTCAAGCAACCACCTCGTGTACCCACCCACCATTAGCTTAGATGCCAATATGGACTGTAGCCACCATCTTTGTTCCAATTGCTTCGATAGGCATATGAAATCGGAGAAGATCCTCACGGATGATGTGCTCATTCGATGCGAGGTGTGTCTCAAAAGCCAACGTATCTCGTCATTGAGTAACTATGGCAAGGCGAGGGTAACTGGGATTAGAGAACCACTGGCAGCAACCAATAAGCATATGCGCAACTATAGCAGTCCGAAGATAGTTGGAAAACCCAGTGAAGAACTGTACTGCTTCACCTGTGGGTGCTAGACCTTCACTACGTATGAGTACCTACGTGGGGAGCACAAGCATCACCGGGTGAAGACTTATCCTGAAGCTGAAGAGTTGCTGAAGGAGCAACATCTCAAAGCGATGACGGTGTTGGAGTGTAAGCACGAGGATCTCCTGAACCGCGAGTCGAGTTTGGAGCAGTACATGAAACAACTCTCAGCTGATTTCCACTGCACTGAACAGAAGATCGTGCACTATTATGATCGAATTCAGCAGTTCGCTGAGGACAAAAAGATGTAGATGTTGCGCGAGTTGGAGGAGCATCACCGGAACTACTGCAGGGAGCTGGAGCGCACAACCGACTCAGTTCACAACAATATCTTCGAGGTCAAACGGTTGATGGATATGCTTAAAAACTTCTCGATGGGCAACGAGACCATCAACCGCTTGGTTTAGCAGAAACACGTTCTCCGAAAAGCCTTGTAGTTGCATACTGAAAACAGTAGCACCGTGCCTCCACCTCCTCGCTTGGTATAGGTCTACGACTTGCAGTACCACCTGGACAATTCTCTGAAGGTGGTGCGGGATGATCCACGAATGCTGCTTGAGGAGCGGCATCTTCTCGATTCCACTGCAAATGACTCCAGCATTTAGCAGCACCCAACTGGCGGCCAGTATCTTAAACGCACGGTGAAGTTGGTTGAAAAGGTGCGGCATAAGCTAAGCTCCACCTGTGACATGTTTAGTTACTGAACAGTTGCGACCCATGGAATTAAATTATCTTCTATGAAGTCCATCGGACTCGTTCTACTGTTGTTTGCAGCTGTTAGCTGCGAGGCTTCGCAGCTTAGAAACCCAGGTGGAGTGAGGCAGCCTTTTCTTCGGAAGGCACCAAAACCTGCAAACCTTGTGAAATTTGATGTCTTCCAGATGCCTGCATTCTAATTAACACCCGTCACGTTCAAACCGCCAAGCTTTTCTGCAGATGCGACTCTTAGCACCGTCAAGCTACCAGCATTAAAGCTAACCGACGACGCTTCCAAACTCACCAAGGAGGAAGTTTAGGCACTCATGAAAAATTTCAAACCAATCCACCTGGGTCCAGTGAAGCAAAGAGATCATATCCCCGTCACCACTGTCGAGGAATATCTTCAAAATCTGTCCCGTCCAATACGCCCGAAGCACCCCAATACCCACTATACGTGCGAAAAGTTAAAATTCCCAAAGCCATCAAAACCGCCAACGCAACAGTGATTTACTCCATCCAACGCACTGACTGTTGAACATAGAAGATCCCCATGAGGATTCGGTTGTAATCTCAATGGCTTTTTTGGAAAATATGAGAGCCTTATTGGTGATCCATAGTTGGAACGTATTTTCGGGGACCCGTCCATGCTTTTGGATGGTTTGCTTCGAGATACTCCTTCTCGAATATCGCGAATGTGGCCTCGATCTTGTATTGGCTGATAAAGCATGCTGGTGTTTGAGTACAAAACAGCCGACCAGTCATCCGAAGTCTCCAAAAGCAATATCCTCACAAGTATGTGAAACCTATTAAAAATCAATAGGATCACATAATTCGTAAATTCATGCAGACTCCGCTCGTATCGCCGTCAGCACGTCGTCCACCTCCCTCACAACCAATTGTGAGGCGAGACACGATGGATGACCAGGTGTCCCTTACCAGTAGCATACCCACTTACTTAGAATGCTTGATTCACCGGAAGACATCAATACTGGGCAGACCCTTCAAGAACTCCAAATTCTGTGACTGCTGCGGCATGCGCTACCAGAAGTAAGTGCTTGATGTGCTCTTCGAACCAAAGAACACGTACTACTTGGGGTCAGGATTAGCCAGTTACTTCATGTTCATCAAGTTCTGTGTGGTAGTAGCACTGTGCTGCACGCTGCTGTTTTCTCTAACTAACATCGCCACCAATCTGCTGGGAAAGCAATGCGAGAGCTCGAACAACGTTGTGAGCTGTGTGTCCACCAGGTATATTGACCTGTCTGTCGCCAACAAAATTGGTGATCAAAGTTGGGTGCAGCTGCAATCGTACCTGGCCATTGCTGCTATTGCTTTTATGATCGGCATCTTTCAGTATTCCAGGAAGGCCTTCGCGGAACTGGAGATTGAAGCCAACAGCTTGCCGAATGAGAGTGACTATGCGGTGATATTTCGACTGAAACTTGACGAATATACCGAAGAGGATATCGTGGAGGGCATTCAACAGTGGTGGGAGAGGCACAAAAGACGGCCGATTTTGCATCCGAATCTCAACTACGAGGAATTTCCCGTGGAGAAGGTGATCTTTTCCTATAAGGTGTCATAGTACAACACTTTGGAATCCCAACGGCAGTAAATAAAGAAGGAGCAGCTCAAGTACCGCAGAAAGTTTCGCACTGGGTAGAAGAAAGCTGAGCTTAACGAGCAACAACAAAAACTGGAGTAGATTGAGTAGACAATCCAGACCCGCCGATTGCCCAAGAACAACAAGTGCATCGTGCTATTTCGATACCCCGAGCAGAAGCAGTACATTCTGGAGTAGCACTAACGGACTTTACTAAACATTATATTTCGGTGCTGCTATAACTTCGTAAGGGTCAAGGGGAAGTCAGTGTCCATCAAGCATGCAGCACTACCCAGCGAAATCAACTGGCACAACCACGAAGTCGAAAGCAGAAGGAAACACATACTTAGGTTCGTAGTGAAAGTTGGCTGTTTGCTACTCATCGCTGTCGCCGAGGGAGTTATCTTCGGGCTGCTGTATCTCACCTTCAAGAAAAGTCAAACAGGAATTCAGCAGCTCGATGAGTACATATCACCAGTCTTGTCGCTGGCAATAGGACTCATCAACCTCGCATTGTATAAGGTGCTCACGCTCATCAGTCGGTATGAATACCGAGCTACAACTCTCGAGGACAAGGTGTCGGCAACCTCCAAAGTAGTCATCAGCATCTTCCTGAATTCTGGCATTATGCTGCTCTTTGCCTATTTCATCCTCGACCTCAAATCTGTATGGGTAGCCAACGGTTTCATCGATACCATGACATTCTCCTATCTTCTGGTGACCTTCATGCCGCACGTACTCGCCTACCTCAACTTTGATGTGATAGTCAAGGCATTTCAGCGACTGAAGCTGCGTTGCAGCAGTCGTAAACTCTAAGACACACCTCAAGCAGTAGCCAACAGAATACACGAACGTCCATAAGCGGAGATCTACGAGAAGTATGCTTGGATGATCAACCTCATGTGGTGGAGTTCAGTTTTTGCACCAATTATCCCCATATCTTACCCTTGCGCGTTAGCCTCCCTGCTGATACACTTCTGGAGTGAGAAATTGATGTATGTCGGGATCATCCGATAGCCAAAACCATTTGGCAGCTACCTCAACAAAGAGATGCTGGGAATAGTGGAAGCAACTCCGTTCTTTCTGGCTGCAGGTAACATTGGACTCAACTTGATACTTCTCGACATTAAGAAGCAGCCCATTGAACTGAGCGTCCTGCTCATCGATATCATTGCGGTGGGAATATCGTTGATACTCTTCATCGTACCGTCAGCAGCCAGGAACAAACTCATTGAAAAGATATTCTGCATAAAGCCTGATGAGAATCGGCTGGGTTAGAGCTACCAGGATGCCCACAACCGATTCATAACGACATACGAAAAGGAGAACCCAGTGTACCGTGAACTAGAAATCAACAAGCTCCAGAACGATCGAAAGAAAAGAATGGACGCTACCAAAGTCTCTCGATTAGAGCCAGGCTAGTCTTCTCGTCAAGAAGAGATGGCTTTACCACCTCCTTTCCCACCCACACTTCGACTCTGACAGATGATGTTTTTCACATTGAATCATACTTCTGGATACTTTTGAGCTGGATCAACAGATGCGCTCGAACCAAGATTTTTCATTGTCACTCCGATAGTGTCAGCTGGTCCCTACTGGTAGCCGATTGGAGCAGGTGGAGCATCCATCTCTTCAATAAAAGATGCGTTGTTGATGACATTCAAAGAGCTCTTGAAGCAGAATCGAGCTGCAATCAGTACTATGATGGTGAGTATGAGTGCCGGTAGGATTATCCACAGGAAGACAAACTTTATCTTCAGCTGGAAGTTAGCCATGCCATGAGAGGGTTTCACCATGCTCATCTGGACTGATTCATAGATGAGGCGATAGCTGTGACTGCCGACTGTAGAGTTCCCTTCAGGCGAGGTCTACTCAATTTAGGCTGTACAGTATACACCCAAGAAGAAGTACTCAGTGTTTCCAGTAAAGTGGTTGATGTCGTCCAGCACAAATGTAACTCCGACCCTCTCGGCGCTCTCGGCTTCGTTTGCTGATACTCGAACAGATTTGTTGAGCACGGGCATTGCATCGCACTGTACTGCAGCCTTCAACTCGGCAGCATCTCGAGCTACCAAGAATTTGTACTCAGTGCCGATGATGCGGTAGAGTTTATTGATTGTGATAATACCGACTGAAAACTGAACTTAAGTGTCCGAGAAGGAATACTTCATCGAGTTTTCAGGCATAGTGAGCGACCTGAACGGATACTTTTCTGGTGGGAAGTAGCTGTACCTGTAGACGAACACACCGTTCGGATAGGTTTTGCTCGCTTCAGATTTTACCCGAGCAAACTGAAGGTCAGATTAGCCCGAGAAGGGTAGCTTGATGGCATAGTGTCCAGCAGTCTTGGCATGCTCCAATCCCACTGATTCATTCGCCAAAAACTTCTTGTAATCATTCGAGGCTGAGAAATCTACTTCTCCGACACACTCAAATACCTCGACGAGAGTCGACTGGTTCTCATGGCTATTCATCTTCAGAATAATCGGTGGCTCGTCTTTCATTGCGACCATTAATGAATAGGTTTCTGGACGGATGTACCGGAAGTTCATATTGGCAGAATGCAGCACTGTCACATTCGCAGGTTTTTTTTGATCGATCAAATTCATACACACCAAATAGACTCCCTCCAATGAAATGAGTTCCAAATTCGTCATTTCCAAATTGCTGTCAGTTTTTATTATTAAAGGTTGCTTGTCGTTCTTGCAAGTTCCCCAAGATGACCGGCTTAAGCACACAACAGAATAGTTGATGTTTGACATGTTCGAGGTTGATAAGAGTAGATGAGTCGAATAGTTTTTCCAGAGGGATATGAACTGCACACAGCGAGGTTCGTGACTATCGATTAAGACTTTGTAAGGAAGTCCTTCTGCGAGTCTTCTTGGGATATCACTGGAGTCTGCCAGCATACTATAACTGCAATTCTCCTTACAAGTTACTTCAATGAGGAAGGCGTCACTTTGGTACACGTTTTCACCGATAGATCCAGGTCCTTCGTAGGGAACCATGTAGT
>ERZ724508.1238-NODE-1238-length-15738-cov-5.233182_pt1 | contig 15738 bp, 17 predicted proteins | sample MGYA00376041_ERZ724508 | MGnify/ENA primary metagenome ERZ724508 (study PRJEB28724, sample SAMN07190887) | wastewater metagenome | isolation source: effluent of sewage treatment plant in Hong Hong | place: USA: Christiansburg, Virginia | collected 2016-03-01 ...
TTTTAACCTATTTTACAACCCCTTAAACATAAAATCGTAGCGCGATTGCCCTGAAGATAATGTGCGATTAAATAGTCTCGTAAACTTCCATCAGTATCACGATAAAAACGATAAAAGCCCTGCTCTGCCCATGCAATCGCTTGTTCTGGCAAATTAGCCTGCTCATAACACTTAGCAATTGCTAAATAATCCCCTGCATAATTAAGCGTTTGACTTTTAATGCTCACTAACTTATCCATGTTATTTTCAGACTCGGCAAGCTCTTCCATCATCGCTTGTAAGGTATGATTTTTATCATAACAGACGATATTCTTTGTGCTAAATACTTTACCAAAAGCCGCCAACAATTCTTGATTAGGCAAGACCTTACTTTCACTTGATGTATTTTCGTTGGGTTTGCGAGTATTTAGATAATGTTGCCATGCTTGCTCAACTAGTTTTGTGTAATGTGCGCATCCTTGTACGCCTAATGCCTGCTGATAGTTTGTTAAAATATCATCAAACCATTGCCTATCACACTCAATTTGATAGTTAAATAATTTTTCTGCCAATGCGATTGGCTCAGGTTTAACTATCAGTGCCGCTTGGCAGTGTAACTCTGCCAGCGTAGTAAACTGCTCATCTAATTCTAATAAACACTCAGATAACTCGGTATCTTGATTGTTAATATACAATTCTTCAAATGCGTACTCACACAAGGCCAATACATCTGCGGGATGGTCATTGATTTGTAGGGTTAAACTGTCTAAAAATTGCTGTACTTGGCTTATGATGTCTTCATTCACCAAATACTCACCATAATAATCCATATAGTCATTGAGATTATCCCTAAGCAGTACAGCTAACTTCACAATTAATTTTTTATAATTAGCCAACTTGGTGTTGCTATCCAATAAACTATGGCTACTTAATAATAATTGTTGTAACAGATGCTGGTCTTTAGCGGCTTGCTGCAACACAATATCCACTAGTTTTTGTTGGCTTAATTGCTGTACATACTGTGTAATTACGTTAGGAATATGGTCTTCCTCTTCGGTAGGTGTTACACCTGCCAACCAAGCCAAGCCAACAGCCACACAATGTTTGCAAAAGCCATTATCATCAAATGCCTCACAAGTACAAGATGACTCTAAATACCGCCCCTCACCCCATAAACTGGTTTGATAAATGCGTGTGCCACTGACATTGGCACTAATTTTGTTGTCATTACTACTAATAACACTGACTTGCTTTTGCTCAAAATAGCTTAATCCTCGCTCAAATGAGCGATAATCGGCATACTCTTGTAATTTTTTTTGGCTTAATAGATTGTTTAACGTGGTCATTTGAGTCTTCTTCATTAAAAATATAAATTTGTGGCAGATTATTTTAGATTAACCACCTAAAAATACCGATGCTGGCACATCAAACCGCGTCGATAACGCTTTAATATGCTGCGTAATATCATTAATCGCTAACATAATTATGGCCTCCAATGGTTGTATTGAGTGTGAGTAAAAACATGGCGGATAAATAAGCGTTGCTTATCAAAATGAATTGCAGCCATTATTTCCATCATCGTCAGCCATTTCTACGACGCACACATTTATGGTCACTAGAGCTTTTTTGTTGCCTTCTTGGACAATATATTTCACCTGATCTTTGCCTAAATATCCTTTTTTAGGTGTGTAAACATAGTGATCGCTCGCCGTTTTAACTAGGCTGCCATGACTTGGATAGTTGACTATTTGACTGACTACACAGTTCTTACCCGCCCAACCCTTGTATTGTAAAAGGTCACACGCTTGGGCGGCTAAACTCCAATGCCTATCGCTATCTGGCGCATCTTCAAACGTCTGTACCGTTTGCTCTATTACTTGAGAGTATTTATAACTTTGTGCTGTTGCATTTGACTGCATAGGCATAATAGTAGCTAAGGCGAAGCTCAGGATAAGGATATTTTGTTGTTTTAGCTCTTTGATTATTTTTAGCATGTTTTTTCCCTAAATGTATTAACAACTGCATAGCGCACATCATGTAAGCATAAAATCGTTTTGAATAATTGAAATCCCCAACAAATAAACAATAACCTTGCCACTCACAAATAGCTTAACATTAACTATATTTAAGAATGAATAGGAAACCTCATGCGTCCTGTTGTGTTATGTTTTAGCGGTTTAGACCCCTCTGGCGGTGCAGGATTACAAGCCGACATCGAAAGTATTGCCGCGCTTAATGCTCATGCAGCGGTGGTGTGTACTGCCCTTACTATTCAAGACAGTCAACAAGTATATGGCTTTGAAACCGTTAATGCCGATTTGCTGTATCAACAAGCCCAAAAAGTCTTAACCGACTTGCCTGTTAAAGCCATTAAATGCGGGATGTTGGGCAGTCTTCAAACCGTAGAAGTCGTTAAGCGTATTTGTCAACAATATCCACACATTCCTTTGGTATTAGACCCTGTATTAGCGGCTAATAGTGGCGGCTCATTAACATTAGATGGCTTTATAGACACGCTTAAAACCTTGTTTGCGTTTGCTCATGTCATCACGCCCAACACTTTAGAGGCCGAACGTTTAACGGGTTTATTAACAGCCAACAACGAAGCCGAACTTATTCAAGCACTACTTAAACAAGGCGCGCAATCGGTATTACTTAAAGGGGGTCACGAACAAGGGCAAATGTTGCGTAATCGTTTATATCAACACGGGCAACTGGTGCAAACCAGTCAATGGCCACGTTTGGCTGGCGAGTTTCATGGCTCGGGTTGTAGTTTGGCCTCAGCGATTGCCGCAGGTTTAGCACACGGTTTGCCTTTAGCCATTGCCGTTACACGCGCCGAAGTCTGGCTACACCACACCTTACAACAGGCTGATAAACCACATGCACAAGGGCAATCTATACCCAAACGTATTCACTCCTCCCCCTAATTTAGGGGGAGGTTGGGAGGGGATTTAACCCCACCCTAACCCTCCCCTTGTTAAGGGGAGGGAACAATAGAGACCAAAACATGAGCAACAAACAAGGCGTATATGTGATTACCGATAGTGCGTTATTACAAGGGCGTTTAGTGGCTTCGGTTGAGGCTGCTTTGCAAGGTGGCGCGCAAATCGTGCAATATCGCGATAAATCCACCGACAGCACTAAACGTTTTAACGAAGCACAACAACTCAACATTTTATGTCAAAGCTACAACGTGCCATTGATTATCAATGATGACCTTGAACTCGCGGCACAATTAGGGGTTGGAGTGCATCTTGGTCAGCAAGATGGCTCGATTACCTTGGCTCGTCAACGCTTAGGGGCAAAGGCTATTATTGGGGCAACGTGTCATAACTCGCTTGAATTTGCACAGCAGGCCGCACAACAAGGCGCAAGTTATTTGGCTTTTGGGGCGTTTTACCCTTCATCTACTAAACCCTTAGCGCAATTAGCTCAATTAGATACATTAACGCAAGCTAAACATTTGTTTAACCTTCCTGTGGTTGCTATTGGCGGCATAACTTTAGACAATGCCATGCCCTTGATTAACGCAGGGGCTAATTATGTGGCGGTGATTAGTGATATATTTGCGCGGCCTGTTGAAGAAATACGTCAACGTACACAATCTTTTAACCAATTATTTATGTAAGAGTAATTACTCATGAGTCGTAATCAAGAATTATTTGCTGCTGCTTGTCGTCATATACCTGGTGGAGTGAACTCACCTGTTAGAGCCTTTAAAGGCGTGGGCGGTACTCCTGTGTTTTTTAATAAAGGACAGGGAGCTTATTTATGGGACGCTGACGGCAAAAAGTATATTGATTATATTGGCTCATGGGGGCCGATGATTTTGGGTCATGCACACCCTGATATTGTTAAAGCCGTTCAAGAGGCGGCGGTTGATGGTTTAAGTTTTGGCGCACCCACCGAAGCCGAAATTTTAATGGCCGACAAAGTATGTGAACTGATGCCCTCTATGGACATGGTTCGTATGACCAGTTCTGGCACAGAAGCCACGATGAGCGCGATTCGTTTAGCACGCGGTTACACCAAACGCGATAAACTGCTTAAATTTGAAGGTTGTTATCATGGCCATGCTGACTCTTTATTAGTTAAAGCAGGCTCAGGCTTGCTTACCTTAGGTGGTGTGCCGACCTCGTTGGGTGTACCTGCCGACTTAGCCCAACACACTCTCACCCTACCCTATAACAATATAGAAGCCTTAAAAACATTGTTTGCTCAAATGGGTCACGAGATTGCTTGCGTGATTGTAGAACCCGTTGCAGGTAACATGAACTGCGTTCCTCCTAATGTTGGTTTTTTACAAGCCATGCGCGACTTGTGTACTCAATATGGCGCAGTGTTAATTTTTGACGAAGTAATGACAGGTTTTAGAGTGGCTTTAGGAGGCGCACAAGCCCTATATGGCATTACGCCCGACTTAACCTGTTTGGGCAAAGTGATTGGCGCAGGTTTACCCGTAGGGGCATTTGGTGGCAAACGCGAGATTATGGCATGTATCGCGCCTTTGGGTGGCGTGTATCAAGCAGGTACATTATCGGGCAACCCTTTAGCCATGCGTGCAGGTTTGGCAATGTTAAAACTGATTAGCCAACCCGATTTTTATGACAACTTAGCCACTAGCTTACGCACATTATTAGATGGTTTACAGCAACGTGCCGATGCCGCAGGAATCCCCTTTACCACCACCCAAGTCGGTGGCATGTTTGGCTTGTACTTTAGCACTCTAAGCGAAATTACCTGTTTTGACGATGTGATGGCTTGTAATGCGACACGCTTTGCGGAGTTTTTTCATTTAATGTTAGAACAAGGCGTGTATTTAGCACCTTCGGCCTTTGAAGCGGGATTTATTTCGAGCGCGCATGGTACAGCCGAAATTCAGGCAACACTAGACGCTGCCGAACGCGCTTTTGCACAACTTAGCCAAGCAAAATAAGGCACATACTTTGGGCTTTTTTACTCGACTAGGTAAACGCTTACAACGCAAGCCTTTAGCATCGGCAGTAGGTTTGGCGTTGTTAGTGCATTTTGGCTTTTTGTGGGATGGTGAGTTTGAATGGCCTGATTTTACGCCCGACACACCCGACGAAGTGCTGTCTAAAAAAAAGGCCGAGTTTATTCCGCGTGTTAAGCTCAACATTAAACCGCCTGCACGACCCAAAGCCCAAGTTGGGGCAACTATTGTGACTTTGGTGGAAGAAGCACCGCCGCAACAAGCTGCGCCAAAACCTGTTGTTAAACCCAAGCCCAAAGCCACTAAGAAGTCCGTCGCTAAAAGTAAGCCTAAACCTAAAAAAACTAAAGAGCCAATTACCAAAGAAACCTCGCCTATTAATACGGCTAATACTCAGCCCGAAGATAAACCACAAACCGACAAGCAAACACAAGGCAGCCTAACAAGTCCTGCTGTACCTTTGGGTGATACCGTACCGCCACCACCCAAAGAAATTGTTAAAGCACCACCTACCCCTGCCCATGAGCCACCGCCACCGTTTCCTATCGAAATTTTGGCAACTTACAAAGCTACCTTTATGGGTTTTAGCGTCAGCATTAAACAAGAATGGCGTATGGAAGGCGAACGCTACTCCATCGAAAACGAAGCCTCAAAATTTGGTTTTACCGCCAGTATGATGAGTGAAGGTCGCGTGTCTGAGGCAGGCATTAGCCCCGAACGCTTTAGGATGTATGTTAATAAAAAGTTACGCAGTTTTGCCGATATAGACCGTAGCACCAGTAGTATTAGATATGGCAAAGGCGACGATGTTAAATACACCGCTATTCAATACGATATTCAAGATGCGGCCAGTTTGCCGTTTCAGGTAGCCGTGAGTTTTACAGGCACAGAAACCCGACAAATGCAGGTCACTACAGGCAGCTCGGTGTATAACATCAATTTGCATTTGGTGGCCGAAGAAGTAATTCGCCTACCTGCAGGCGATATTAAAACCCTACACTTACAGGGGCAACGCATTAACCTAAGCACAGGCCAAGCCCAACAAGGTTATGATGTTTGGATTGCGCCCGATTACCGTAATTTTCCTGTTAAGTTTAGAGGACCCACCAGTAAAGGTGACGTGTTGGAATATCGAGTCAGGTCTTTGGTATTTGAAGGACAAACGGTATTGGGTAAAGATATTAAACCCGAACCCGAAAGCCCCGATAATGACATTATTCCTAAAGAGCTTTTAGAACAGCACAACATAAAACCTGCGTATGAACCTGTGTTAGATATTGGTGAAGATGCGCCTTAAATGAATAATATCTACAATACTTAAACAATCATGATTGCCTAAATAACCATTTTTAGCTCAAAAATGGTTATATTGTGTTTTTAACACTTAGGACTATAGGAAAAAACATGAAACTAGAATCGTTAGCCTTACATCATGGATATCAATCCGAAGCCACCACCAAAGCAGCGGCTGTACCGATTTATCAAACCACGTCTTATACCTTTGATGACACCCAACACGGTGCAGACTTATTTGACTTAAAAGTGGCAGGTAACATTTATACCCGTATTATGAACCCCACAAATGCCGTATTAGAACAACGCCTAGCCCAAATTGAAGGTGGTGTGGGCGGCTTAGCAGTTGCTTCGGGAATGTCTGCCATTACTTATGCTATTCAAGCGATTGCCAGTGCAGGCGACAATATTGTGAGTACATCACAATTATATGGCGGCACATACAATTTATTTGCTCATACCTTTCCGCGTCAAGGTATCGAAGTTCGCATGGCCTCGTATGATGACTATGAAGCCTTTGAGCGTTTGATTGACGACAAAACGCGCGCGGTTTTTTGTGAGTCTATTGGCAACCCAGCAGGTAATATTGTTGACTTACAAAAACTGGCCGAAATTGCCCACAAACATGGCGTACCGTTGATTGTAGATAACACGGTGGCTACACCTGTGTTATGTCGTCCTTTTGAACACGGTGCCGATATTATTGTTCACTCTTTAACAAAATACATTGGCGGTCATGGCACAACCATTGGCGGCATGATTATTGATAGCGGCAAATTTGACTGGGTTGCTAACAAAGCACGTTTTCCGATGCTTAATGAGCCAGACCCGTCTTATCATGGTGTAGTTTATACTGCCGCTTTAGGTGCTGCGGCTTATATTGGTCGCTGCCGTGTAGTGCCTTTACGCAATACAGGTGCGGCTCTTGCGCCCCACAGTGCTTTTTTGTTATTGCAAGGATTAGAAACACTGGCTTTACGCATGGAGCGTCATTGCAGCAATGCCGTAACAGTGGCTAATTACTTACAAAATCATCCGCAAATTGCATGGGTAAACTATGCCGCATTGACTAATAGCCCACATCAAGCCACTTGCCAAAAAATTACGGGCGGCCATGCCTCGGGTATTTTAAGTTTTGGTATTAAAGGCGGCCAAGCAGCAGGTGCTAAGTTTATTGATGCGCTGCAAATGATTTTACGTTTAGTCAATATTGGCGATGCTAAATCGTTGGCGTGTCATCCTGCCTCTACAACCCATCGTCAATTAAGTCCTGATGAGTTAAAACGTGCAGGCGTGTCTGAAGATATGGTACGTATTTCGGTAGGTATTGAACATATTGACGACATTATTGCCGATATTGAACAAGCACTTGCTAAAGCAGCGGCTTAACGTCAATAAAATGCCTACTTATTGATAACTGGCATTTACGCTATAATGAGCTATTGCATCGTGCTTTAGCTCATTACTCTACGAGACACACCACTATAATGAGGTCAAACCGTTTTTTATTTTATGCCTTATTGGGAGCGATGCTTGTACATATTGTGCTGTTTATAGGCTTGAGTTTATTAAATAACACTGCATCACTTAAGCACCATTCGCATCAGATATTAAATTTACAACATATTGCCCATACGCCTACATTGGCCAAAAAACATCAAACCAACCCCATTGCCCAACCTAATAAACCTGTAAAAGCCGTAACTAAAGCTGTTGATAAAGTCATCACATCGAACCAGTCTTTATTAAAAAGACCTATTTTATCTGCAATTGAGCCTATAGAAGCCATTACTTCAACACCTCAAATAACCGCTTCTACTACCAACACAAATGAAATTATTAAAGACTCAACTACCGCTTTAACCGACACAAAAGAGATAGTCGTCACTGAGCCAATTTTTGATGCTGATTTTTTGCATAATCCTGCGCCTGCCTATCCTTATTTTTCTCGACAACGGCAACAACAAGGTACGGTATTATTAAGGGTTAAAGTGTCTATCGAAGGTAAAGCCGAAGCAATTGAACTAAACAAAAGCTCTGGTTTTAAATTGCTTGATGAGGTGGCACAAAACACCGTTAAAACGTGGCGTTTTGTGCCTGCCAAACGCGGTAATAATGCCGTAAGTGCATGGGTTATTGTGCCGATTACATTTGAGTTGAGTTGAGTTAATGTTTTAGGTTTCGACTCCGCTCAACCAGCGCAAAATTCTCCCTGAGCGTAGTCGAAGGGTCATACAATCAAATGCAAACCACTTCTAAACTAGTCATCAATTAAATCCATTTGTTTAGCCATTTGGTACAAGTTATTACAACGATTACCTGTACGGCAAAATGCTAATACAGGCTTAGGCAATTCGTTAATATACTTAGCAAAGGCTTCTACATCTTGTTGGGTAATTTGACCACTTACAACAGGCTGAAACACATAACTTAACCCTTGCTCTAAAGCTGCTGCTTGCACTTGTGCGCTTGTAGGTTGGTGTGCGCCTTCTTCAAAGTCTGGTCGATTATTAATAACCGACTTAAAACCGCGCTCTGCGACTTCTGTTAGTTGCGTGGGTTGTAATTGTCCTGCAAAACTGATTTGTTGGGTCATGTTTGTCTCCTAGTGTTTACAAATTATCGTTTTAACTCGTTTAAAAATTGTTGATACTCTTTGGCGTGACTGCCGTCAAAATTAGTCATGTCGGGACGTGTCAAACAACCTCTAGGCTCAATATAACTATGTATTTGTTTTTTAGGTTGTTCATGCCAAGAAATATTGAATGCGGCAAATTTAGGAAAAAACTGCATTGCTGAGTAACTCGGTATATGGTCATGAATCCACCATGCTAAGGCCGTCCACTTGCTTGTACGTTCATAATAAGGAATAAATGAATTGACAATAATACAAGCCGTTGCCCCCATACAACCATCAGCATCTTTTTTATCCCAAATATGGCCTGCATAGTTAGCTTCATTCTTGGAGCAATTATATTGATTTTTATTCTCTGCACCTTTTGCATTAACTGCACATGAGCGATACGCTGACCTAATACTAAGACGACCCAGTGCCGCTTGAATCGGTTCTAATACATTTTCGCAAAGTTGCTTACCAACAAAAATAGTTAAATCGGGGTCATCAGGAATATTGGCAATACCTTCTATTTGAGAGATTTCGGAATACAAAAAATCTCTCATAAAAAAAGACTCAGACAACCTTACTCTGCCAAGTGTTTCTAAGGTATTAACCGATGTGGGCTTTTTCATATTATCCTACAAATTATACTCAGGCTCTTTAACAGGCGGCTTTAAGGCATCAGCCGCCTCTTGAGTGGTTGAAAAAATACTACCACGCCAATAAGTAATTAATGGCGTGTTTATTAAAGTATCCATAACAAAACCTTTAATTTCGGCAAAATGCACTCTAATACCACGTTGCTGTAATTGCTTTTCTAAGGTTTGCAACATCCATTGTGACGACAAGTCGATATGATTTACCGCACTAAAAATCAATACTACGTCTTTAACGCTGGGCTGTGCATTTACCTCAAACCATACCCTATTTGCAATACTTTCGCTGTTACCAAAAAACAGGTTCTCATCAATTCTTAAGAGTAATAAATTAGGCCATGTGGTCACATTATGACGTTGCACATTTCTAAAATGTTCGGTTTGCTCTACTTGCCCCACAACGGCCATGTGTGGCTGATGACTCCGCCAAATTAACGAACCCACACTAAAAAACAAACCTAGCAACAAGCCTAATTGTAAACCTAATAACACTACGCAAAGCAAAGTCACCACATACGCCCATGCTTCGGTTTTGTCGCTATGCCACGCCATTTTAAGGGTATGTAAATCGATTAAATTAGTGGCAGCAACAATCACACCTGCCCCTAATACAGCCAAAGGCAAATAATAAAACCAGTTACTTGCAAATAATAATACTAAGGCCATAGTAATGGCCGAAAACACACCTGCTAAGGGGCTGTTTGCCCCCGCTTCTAAATTAACCGCCGTACGTGAAAATCCACCTGTAATAGGAAAGCCCTTAAAAAATGCGGCACTGATATTGGCCAAACCTAAACCTAATAATTCTTTATTGGCATCAAAGGGTTCTTGACGTTGCAAGGCCACCGACTTGGCCACCGACGCACTGCTAATAAAAGCAATTAAGGCAATCAACAAAGCCGAAGAAAATAAGGTTTGCCATTGCTGCCACGCAGGCCAATGTGGCAAGGTAAAGGCAGGCAATCCAGCAGGAATATCACCCACAACTTTTACCTGATAACTAAGTAACTGTAATTGATACACCGCTACGCTGGCTAACACCACCACCGCAATGGGTACTAACTTGACTGTTAAATTGGCCACATAATGGGATACGCCTAGTTTGCTTAGCACAAGCAAGCTATAACGCCGATTAAGCCATAACACGGTAATTGCCGTAATACCTATAGCCAAAGCATAACGATTAATTTGGCTATGCTGCTGCCAAAAACCATATAACAAATGCGGCAAGGTGTCACCCTGCACGCTCAAACCTAAAATGTATTTAATTTGACCTGTAATAATTAATAACGCTGCGCCTGTAATAAAAGCCGCCATTACACCTCGGCTAATAAACTGCATTATCCAGCCTAATTTAAGCCAAGCGGCAAATACCAAAATAACGCCCACCAACAAGGCCATAAAAGCCGCCAAAGCAATAAAGGTGCTGCTTTGAGCTTGAGCAAACGGCACTAAAGCCTGAGCCGTCATAATCGATGTAATGGCCACAGGGCCAACCGCTTGGGTATTACTTGCACCAATAAAGGCATACACCAACACAGGAATAATGGCGGCATATAAGCCATAAACAGGCGGTAATCCTGCTAATAAGGCATAGCCTAAACTTTGAGGAATCACCACAATACCCACCACAATACCCGCGACTATATTTTCATGTAGTGCGTGTTTGTATTGGCCATGTTGTAGCCATGTGGGTAGCAGATGCTTCATGTTTTACTCTTTTTGATTATCCCTCACCCCAACCCTCTCCCACAAGTAGAGGGAGTTCTCTCTCCCTGTGGGAGAGAGCTAGAGTGAGGGTAAAAATTCCGCTCAGCGAGCTTGTTGTGCAATGCCTAAGTCTTTCTTTCTAATACCGAAAATATATAAAATCCGACAATCATTGCCAAGCTAAAAACAATGGCTTGCCATTGGCCTGCTGCGGCACTCACCAATGCAGGTGCAGGACAAAAACCCGCAACACCCCAACCCACACCAAAAGTTAAACTGCCAACTATTAGACGTGTATCAATTATCTTATTATTGGGTAAGTGCATTTCCATGCCACACACACTATTTTTTTTACGTTTGGCTACGTAAAATGCAGGTAATGCAACAGCAATTGCACCAGCCATCACCAAACCCAAAGAGGGATTCCATGCGCCTGCTAAATCTAAAAATGCAATCACTTTGGCAGGGTTAACCATCTCACTCACAATCAAACCCAACCCAAAAATCACGCCCGACAACAATGCAATGAGCTTACTCATCTTAGTTAGCTCCAAAGCCTAATAAATGTTTAACTACATAAACCGTTGCAAAACCAACCGCCATAAAACTAGCTGTTGCAACCAAAGAGCGTAGTGACAATTGCGACAAGCCACACACGCCATGACCACTGGTGCAACCGCCCCCATAACGCGTGCCAATGCCTACTAATAAACCCGATATAATTAATACAGGGATATTTGAACTCACTTCCATTGGTGGTAATGCCTTAACGATTTGATACAACCACGGTGAGGCTAATAAGCCTGCCACAAAATACCATCGCCATTGCTCGGCATGATGACCACCAAATAAACCACCAACAATACCGCTCATGCCTGCCACACGACCAATACCTAAAATCAAAATGGCCGAAGCTAAACCAATTAATGCGCCACCTGCTAAAGCCGTATAGGGTGTAAACGCTGCCCAATCAATGTTCATACACTTTCCTCGCTTGTTTTGGGGCAAAAGCGACTATATAAAATTTGTAAAATGGCTAAGGCATTATCACTCACAATACGATAATACATTTGTTTACCATCGCGCCGTGTTTCGACTAAACCTTCTTGACGCAAAATACCTAACTGTTGAGATAAACTTGGCTGATGAATATCTAAATTTTCTTCTAATTCACCCACGCAAAATTCACCTTGCGATAACTGACACAATAAAATCAAACGGTCTGGATGAGACAAGGCTTTTAATAAAGAAACGGCTTCCCCTGCGGCTTCCTGCATTTGTGCTAGCTGCGACATAACATACTGCCCTCTAAACTATAACCACAGTGCTACTCTTTGTGCCACCAAACACGACGATAAACACAAAAAACTTGAACCATTCATTATACATAAAAACATTTTATTTTTTTATATACTAATGTACGATAAAAACAACTTAACACTTATTTATTTGAAGTTAGCACTATGTCAAATTTGCAGATTCAAGAATTTTTAGATGCCGACACCGAAACCTACAGCTATGTAGTGAGTAATGGTTTTGGTACAGCTGCCGCAATTATTGACCCTGTTTTAGACTATGACCCCAAATCGGGGCGCACTCGTACCAACTTAGCCGATGCGATGATTGCTTATATTAAAAAACAGCAATTAACCGTTGAATGGATTTTAGAAACCCATGCTCATGCTGACCATTTATCCTCGGCACATTATTTACGTGAGCAAGTCGGTGGCAAAATAGCCATTGGTGAAAAAATCACTCAAGTGCAAGGTGTATTTAAAAAACTGTTTAATTTAGGCGATGAATTAGCAGTTGATGGCCGTCAGTTTGATCATTTATTTACAGATGGCGAAACCTTTAATATTGGTAATTTAACCGCTAAAGTGATGCTTGTTGCAGGTCATACCCCTGCCGATGTCGCTTATATGATTGAAGATGCAGTATTTATAGGTGATACCCTATTTATGCCCGATGTAGGTACAGCACGGTGTGACTTTCCGCAGGGTGATGCGCGTACTTTATACAAATCAGTACAACGTATTTTAAGTTTGCCTGATAATACCCGTTTGTTTATGTGTCACGATTATCCACCTATTAACCGTAGTGATTACTGTTATTTAAGCACTGTTAAAGAACAAAAAGCCCTTAATATTCATTTGCGTAGCGGCATAAGCGAAGAACATTTTGTTAATATGCGTCAAGAGCGTGATGCCACTTTAGCCATGCCACGTTTAATTATTCCTGCTATTCAGGTAAATATTCGTGCAGGTGAGTTTCCACCTTGCGAAGATAATGGCGTGGCTTATTTAAAAGTGCCGTTAAATTTGTTGGGCAAAAAGTAAGCTGGGTGTACATTACAAGAAGTAAATTATAAAAACACAGAGGCAATTATGTCGCAACAAAGTATTTTTATTACAGGCGCAGCCGCAGGTATTGGCGCAGCAACGGCACGATTATTTGCCGCACAAGGTTGGTTTGTGGGCTTGTGTGATATTGATGAAGCAGGTGTGCAACAACTCGCTCAAGAGCTAGGCGCAAAAAACTGTTTTGCCGCTAAATTAGATGTAAGTAATGCGCAAGCATGGCAACAGGTATTAACCGAGTTTATGCAGCACGCAGGACGTTTAGACGTATTACTAAATAACGCAGGTATTTTGGCATCGGGTGCATTAGAGGATATTCCGCTAGCACGGCAACATTTGTTAATTGATGTCAATATTAAAGGCGTACTTAACGGCTGTTATTTGGCATTGCCGTATTTAAAACAAACCCAAGGCTCACGGGTGATTAATTTGTGTTCGGCTTCGGCACTGTATGGCCAACCCTCGTTGGCGGTGTACTCTGCCACAAAATTTGCAGTACGCGGCCTAACCGAAGCCTTAGATTTAGAATGGGCAAGCTACGGCATTAAAGTGATGGATGTGTTGCCGTTGTTTGTGCAAACCGACATGGTCACTAACATGAATGCCGATAGCATTAAAAATATGGGCATTCATTTAACGGCAAATGATGTTGCTAATACTATTTATCAAGCCGCCACCTATAAAGGCAGATTAGCTAAAGTACATTGGACGGTAGGTACATCGACACGTTTATTTTATGCCTTATCGGGTGCAGCCCCCGACTTTATCGCAAGAAGCATTAACCAATTTATTAGCCGCCATTAAAACTCCTACACCTGATAAGGGGGAGGTTGGGAGGGGGTATTTTTAACCCCACCCTAAGCCTCCCCTATTTAAGGGAGGGAATATTTGAGATTAAAACCATGAACAAGCTACCCAAAGGTATGCAAGCGATTACTGACTTTGATAACTGCCGTCAATCACCACTACCCCAACAACGCTTAGAAGCAACTCGCAAAGCAGCACAAGGCTTTAGAGAACGTTTTATGGACGAGCCTCAAGTGCTTTTTTATAAAAGCATTAACTTAATTCGTGTGCCTTATCCTACATGGTATGGCTTTAGCGGTGTTTATGCTCAAAGTGCGTATCGTTTTCCGCTGATTCATATTTTAAATCGTTTATTTGTGGTGCAGTATCGTGACTTTGCAGGCGAGGTAAAAACCTTGTTATTTTCACCCTCTGATGTTGATGGCAATCGCGAAACACCGTTTTTTAAACGCCTAGTAAACAAACTACATCTACCTCAAAAAGCTCAAGACTTTATGGCACCGTTGTATAACACCGTCGAAAGTGCATTAGCCTCTACAGGCATTCAACCAGCACAAGTGGACTATTTGAGTTATGACCATTTACACACCCAAGATATTCGTAAATGGCTTGGAACAGGCAACAACAAAGGCTACTTTCCTAACGCAAAACTATTGGTACATGAGCAAGAATGGTTGTCTACAGGCGCATTATTACCATGCCAAGCCGATTGGTATTGTCCTAATGGCATTGCAGGGGTTGAAGCCCAAAAAGTCATCACGTTTAAGGGTAGCATTCAATTAGGTCGCGGCGTGGCTTTGGTACACTCTTTAGGACACACCGAAGGTAATCATTCTTTAGTTGCGCGAGTGCCTGATGGCATTCGTGTAACCTCCGAAAACGGTATTGGTGCCGATGCCTACGAGCCTAAAAACTCAACAACTAACAGTGTGCGCCGTTATGCACAATCTACAGGTGTAGAAGTTATTTTGAACGGCAATACCTTAGAAGGCAGTAATGATCAATATATTTCGATGGTGATGGAAAAAACCATTGCAGGACGCTCGGCTAATCCAGACTACCCAAATTGCGCCTCGTCTAGCGAGTCCACCCCGTATTGGTTAATCCCACAGCAAAAAAGTAGTTATTTAATTGGCGAAGCAGAATTTGGCCAAACCACCTTAGCTTAAGCCCTCATCTACACCCACCAAGCACTCGCTAAGGTGCGCGACTAGCCGCCTTAGCTAAAAAAATTATTATGTTAAACTCCAAAATTAGTGCAATTACTCTAATTTAATTGTATAATTAATGACAATAATGTGACATAAACCCCATCTAATTAGAGAATCGTAGTTTTTCATCATTTTTATTCAACGACGT
>ERZ724508.1239-NODE-1239-length-15736-cov-5.009119_pt1 | contig 15736 bp, 24 predicted proteins | sample MGYA00376041_ERZ724508 | MGnify/ENA primary metagenome ERZ724508 (study PRJEB28724, sample SAMN07190887) | wastewater metagenome | isolation source: effluent of sewage treatment plant in Hong Hong | place: USA: Christiansburg, Virginia | collected 2016-03-01 ...
TCTCATACTTGTCATTCCATAGCGTCAATTTTAGTTTGTGCCTGCGGTAGCAGTAACCGCTTTCATGACACTTCTGGAAGACCACCAAGGTGTTATCTTGCTTCATCCGGTAGCTGAGAATGTTGTAGCCTGTTGTGTCCAACCAATCCTTTTGCCAATCCTTCAGCGAAAATTCCTCATTCTTAAAGTGCTTTTCGAGACTCTCGATAAAATCAAGATACGTTGCGTTTTTCCACGAGTGCTTAATGAAATGCTATGAGCACGCTTTGGAGAAGTTGTCCTCACCGATGAGGTAGATCAACATCTTGATGACTGATGCTCCCTTGGCGTAAGTGATTCCGTCAAACATGGTGAGTGCCTTGCTAGTATTTTCCACAACGCCTCGGATGGGATGGGTGTAGTGTACGTTGCCGTCCTCATCGTATCCCCAACGTTTACGCCAGAAGAATGAAATCATCGCTGACTCATGGTGGTACTTGTAACTTTATATCCTGTGGAGAATCTTGTCCATCGCGTAGAAGCCCATATAGTCTGCAAAACTTTAATTGAGCCAGAGATCGTCCCACCATTTCATTGTGACGAGGTCGCCAAACCAGCAATGTGCGACCTCATGCAGCATTGTTTCGGCAAGGTCGACCATCATCTACTAGTTTTGCTGTTTTTCGAAAATGTACTTGCAGTCGAATACCAACAGACCTGGATTTTACATGGCTAACATTGAGAACTCGTTCACGAAGACTACATCGCACTTGCTGAAAGGGTACGGTACTTTGAAGAACTTTTCGAAGAACTCGATACCGTAATTGAGAAGTTCCCAGACAAGTGATGCTTGCTTCTCCAGGAATGGCAGTTTGGCGTGGGTGCAGTATAAGTTCATACGCAGCTCTCGGTAGGTATGAGAACTTGGAAGGCAGCAATACTCTCCGGCCGCAAAGTTGAACAGATAGCTCGGCAGCTTCGGCGTTCTTTTGAAGATTGTAAGGGTTTTTGGGTGTTCGCAAGATACCTCGGCTGACCTGATGAAGTCCTTAATTTGGTAGAGACCATCGTTATAATCTTCGGGGATGGATGCACTATCCAGGTTGATGGTTGAGGTTAGTGGTAGCTCAGTGCTGTTGACATTCCAGTTCTCCGGAGTGAGGGTAATTAGTACGAGCTGCGCCTTCAGATCTGGCTGATCGAACAGAGGAAACACTTGATTCATGAAGTAAGGCTCGACTGCCGTGTAGATATAAGTACGGTCATCCTTATCGACATAACGGTTGCAGCCCAATGGCTCTGCAGAGAATGTTGACTGGAATTCCAAAACCAGTTGGTTAATAGCATCAGCCTTCAGCTTTGTAGAGGGAATGTACACAAAATTCGTTGACTGCTTGCCAGTGTAGCCACCTTCTCGATAACCGTTGATGATGACGCTCTCAATGAGTCCCTTGTAGTCCAAGAACAACTATTTTCCTGGTCGTGGGTGATAAATGAACTCCATCTGTACTGCTCCTCGAAATTTGTTTGTGGAAGTGTTCGTAAGATCCAAAGCCACAGAATAGGATATGTCTCCTCCCACCATGAGCATTCTCGACTCTGCCTGCTTCTGCGTGAGGTAGGTCTGATCTGGTTTGTTTGGTTCCATCTCTCCCGGGAATAAATATAATCTTTGGGAGACTGATGCGCAACAATAGACTCACAGAGAAGCGACCAACTCACCCGAACCGGCAGCACAAAAGTAAGTCCGCATTGGCGGTTGAGCCAGTGAAACATAAAAGTCCAGCAACATCGGCATTCCTCAATCGCATAAAAGCCATCCAGATTCTGCGCAATGAAAAGTGTAAGCAGCTTTCGATGCAGAGATCCGCCGTATGGAGAACCTACGCAAACAAATTTCCTACCAGCAGCATAATGTGAGCCTGGACCGAAGCAGGATGCTTACGCTATCACCCAGCAAATCACCTCAACCAACTAACCGATTCAGTATGAAAGGCTTGTTGCATGCCGAAAGCGGTATTCTGCAAGACACCCTGGGAGGGAGAATTACTCGCCATAAAGTACAGTCTTGCCAAATGAAGAACATCAGCCAGACGTTGCTGAATAAGCTGAGGCAGCATCGCGTAAAAAGAAGTCCTTCGGTCGAGGAGCTGAGCAAGATGTTCCCAGCATTTAAGATAGAAATGGTACAGACAAGGTTATTCAGGTCGAATATCAAGAGCCCACAGATAACCTCGCTCGAAGCGTACTGACTAACCCGAACTCCAATTCACTTGAGGAGGCTGGCTACTGTTTCTACAACCTGACTAGCCACCAACCTCAACCCCGGTCAACTTGTCTCGAGGATCTCGAAGTTAAGGGGAGACAAACCGAGACTCACAACCCTATTGTCAAAAGAAGTAATATTGGCATCATCACTCGGAAGGTTGTTAACTTCTAGTTTGCAGAGATTGCTCAGTCCACCCATCTGGACTGCCCATTGTACAAACGCGACTCAGTAGCCCTGGGAATTCGCAACACTATCCGTGAAAAGAAAAAAACTAGGACGACCAACCCTCTGGACCTTGTAAATATCTTTGGGAGAAGTGATAATCTCGACGGTGAGGATCTCCTGAAGTTCCGAATGTTGGAATACAAAGACTTCTTGTGGAAGGTCGCTTTCAGTTTCCAATATACTCTGTCAAGTTACGACCGACCGAAATATTACATTGGAAGGGGCAACAACAGTAAACTGCTCAGACAGCTCATGTCCAAACGTTGGTGGTGGATCAAGTAGAACGATCAGAACCAAGCAACGCTAATCTGGACACAGCTCAAGCTTCAATAGATATACAAAAACCAACCTAGTGCCGTGATTGCATAAAAATGTCCTGAATAACCCCAACCCCTAAACACCGAAGCCAACGAAGAGAGCCAGGATGACCCGAACAGGTCCATCCTTAACCCCGTGCTGTACTCCAAGTGGAGTAACTATCTTCGCAAAAATATTAAACGAGAGAAGAAGTCCACAGTCGAGCTTGAGAGTCGTGCTGTACTCACGACTGCGCTCAAGCCTATTGAAAACATAAACAGGTCTCGCATCACCAATCACCTGGAGTTTAGCAGATACATCGGCAACAAAAAGGCACTATTCTTCACAATGAGGCAGTATTACGAGCTATCCGGAAGACACTATAGCGATTGCTTGCCAGTCACCTATCACATTACCGGAGGGCTGGAGGACGAGGAATACCTGAGTTTTCTGAGCAATTACCATGAAAAGAAGAAGCAAGAACAACCACACAGCAATATCTGGATTGTCAAGCCAGGCGAAATGAGCAATCGTGGTAACGGGATCACAGTCTGTAATGCCCTCTCCGAAATCAAAAAGATAATCAGCAATAAGTAGCGGCACGAAAACGGAAAGCTCAAGACGTACATCCTTCAAGAGTATCTCTGCAAGCCTTTCCTGTACAACAAAAGGAAGTTCGACATTCGTCACTACATGCTGATCTGCAGCACGAATGGTGTCTTCAAGGGCTACTGGTACGAGGAAGGGTACATCCGTACCACGAGTTACTAATATAATCTGACGAAGTTGGATTCATCAGTGCATCTCACCAACGATGCAGTGCAGAAGTACTGCAAGGACTATGGACGGTTCGAAAAGGGCAATAAGGTGAGTTACCGGTAGTTCCAGCAGTATCTCGACATAAAGCATCCAGCAGAAAAGTACAATTTCGAAGAGCTTATCCAAACTAAGGTCAAGGAAATCGCTACTGACGCCATCCGAGCAGCATACTGCTGCATCGACCCTTGTAGACGCCTCAACAACTTCGAGATCTTTGGGCTTGACTTTATGATTGACAGCAATTTCAAGCCCTGGCTCATCGAAGTCAATACCAATCCGTGCTTGGAGCTATCATCTCCCTTGCTTGCTCGGCTCATTCCAGCCATGGTCGACAACGCCCTTCGTATATGCGTGGACCCGATTTACCCGCCTCCAGCAACCAACCCAATCAAAAAGGTGCCCTTCTAGCCCAACCGGTTTCACCTCGTATTTGACGAACTTACTGACGGTCGGTAGTTGGACAGCATCTACCGGTAGCAGAAGAAAGGAGTGCTGAACTAACTCCTTAACGGTGTTGGCGAGGACGACGAAGCATACGAAGACCAGTCGTAGGATGAGGCCGAAGAATGATAATAATCTCACGTTCTCAATGAAGCATCAGACTTTGGTGACTTGGGTATTGAATGGTATTGGCTGTCGCTCGCCGGTAAGCAAGCATAACCCATTGTTGAACATATCTAGGTTGAGTACCAGCATATTGGGTGTTCGGTGATAACGCATAAACGGAAGGTTGCGAAAGGTAGCTCCAGCCTTGTCGCCATAATACTGCTGGAAGTACTCAGGAAAGCGAGAACTGCAGTAGCACGAGGCGAAGTTGAAGTTCTTGAGACTATCACTGACACCGAAGTATATCCGATCCTACTCCACCACCAGGTCCTTATCGTTGAAAGTGTATAGCTAATCCAGCAGCTGCACTGATGCCTTCCGGAGATGCACTGATCTTTGGGTCTCTTCGGCGATGGTCCGGATGTAAGAGTGGCCTGTGGGGGTACAGCTTCGGTTACAATCAGGCTGCTAATAGCGTTCATTGAACTCTTTGCTGCTGACCATCAGGTGACCACTGTTGAATAACTCCTGCGAATCATATTGCTCGAACACACCGACTTTCGGATACTTCTTTCCAAAGTACGCCTCGAAAATTTATCGTGGGTCTTCCTTACTAACGTCCAGTCGGTAGCGATCTATCACAAAGTTGCTGTTCCCAGCATTTAGGTAATCGTGGATGGCAACGATTGCACATACCCGCAGCGGTATTTGACAGCTGAAGAAGTAGTCATTACCGTCGGTGATGAATTGCATCTAACTCAGTTCACTGTCGTTAATGAAGACGGTTGGTCTTTTGTGTGTATATAGGCATTGGTCGTTGATGTCATTCTTCAGAAGCAATCTTCTCTGGCAGTATTCTCGGAAGAGTTTGGCACTGTGCTCCTCCAGATCCCTGCTGAAGATGCTTTCTTTGGTGAGGTAGCAAGCTCGATTGAAGGCTCGTGCTGCCTCCTCGTCAAACTTCACCACCTGATCTCGTGGGATGGCGTAAATCAGCTCAGTTCGAAGGAATAGCTTGGGGCCAGATGCATACGGCCTGCCTTAATGTGGATACCGATGACAAAATAGCACGCAGCTCCCTGCCTACAAGCTATTGAACTGTTGTTTGTTGTTGATGGATAGAATCGGCTTGCTGGAGCTTTCTCCAGCTGTCAGATATACCAATAGAGTGTACTTGCTAATCTGCATGTTCTGCATGTCCACGAAGGGGATATCGTAGTGCTCATGGAAGTCTCCATCCTCTTCTGCAAAGTGATTGAACCGAAACACATTGTTCACAGTCTTGAAATTCTGCTGCAAATTCCTGGGTAAGCTGATTGACAACAGGGCATTCAGATGTTCCTTGAGCGATTCAGAGCGGAACAAGAAGCGCTGCCCACCCCTGTACCTTCCCTCCTCGAACTTAGATTCATAGAGATTCAGGCGGTGCAACTGCATCAATGGGGCAATGTCGCCAGTCAGTTTCGAAGTGTAAATGTCTACTTCAGTGCAGGGTTGTTGAAACTTATCGATGGAAAAGCCCAGATTGTCAAGTCTTCCTGGAAGGTTGAGGATATTGTCGATGAGAGTGTAAGAAAGTACTGATGGGCTGATATAGACCTCCACCATTTCCTCGTGTACATTCGCATTCGACAGGTCAAGCTGCTTGCTTAAGTCTTTCAGGCTGACCAACCTTCTGACCGAATAAAACTCAGTCGGCTGCAAACTGAACCTTACCGTATTGATGGGATTCATAATACACTAGCACACATTGTCACAACTTGCTCAGATTTATTCCCGTACCTTCAGATCCTACACGAGTTCGGTAATGTGGTCGGATTCGCTTCGATCGACCACCAGTCTCTACTCCAAAAAGTTCAGCTCGGGGTCATAGAAGTAGCCGTTCCAGAGGGTCCGGATCTAGTTTCTGCGGTAGGCGAATATGACCACCAGCAAAATGGTTACGGGGTCGGATATAATTGCGAAAGGGAGTGAGTGGATGGTGGATAGGTCGGCGACCATCCATAGGATACTGCCGATGTAGAACGACAGGTAGCCGATGACGAGGTACAGGTGAGTGCTACGGCTCACATCAAATCTAGGTTAGGAAAAAGTATTACCTCCTCAGATAGGAAAGTAGCAGGCCAGGGAGAATGAGACTGGTTGCTGGTAGCCATGCGCATTTTCTGAAGAGTTAAGGGGTGATGCTTGGCATTTCGACCATGATGGGACTGTCGTATCTGTTGATGATGAGATTGTTATAGGAGACCTGTAAGGAGAAGTGGATAATCAAAGACACCACAATTTCGACAACCAGCACCGAACCGAGAAAGACAACAGCCATAAGCAAAGAAGTCAGTTTGAGAAGTTTGATGCTGGCGACGATTGTGCAGATGGAGATGATGTCGGTTATGATCCAATTCTGGTAGAAGATCCAATACAACGCAACGATAAGAACACCGAACAGGAAAGAGATGATATCGATACCTCTGATCGTATTGAAGATTCTTCTGGCGTTGAGGGCTTTAACCTTCATGATGAAGAGTAGCTAGTTGGCACAGACAGTAACCCCCACAAAGCCGAGTATTGATCCCACAGCACTGATGATATACTCCAGGAAGTTTACATCGAGACATACGAGGATAGCGCCGATGATGAACAGTATGTTGAACACCAACACGAACACGTAGTTGATTTCGAGACCGTATCCACCGTAGGACCATGCTCGACTATAGAAGGTGGCCAGCGTGATGACCAGCGACGCCAGCAGAATCAACACGAATAGCCCCCACTCAAAGGGTTTGAAATAGACTTAGGCGTTGCAATTCACCACCCAGGAGAGGGTGGTGAAGTTCCCCAGCTTCAACGTAAACGTATTGAATTGGTAGTTGGTGTCAGTTGGGCAGTTGTTCTGCAGAGCTACCAGGCAGTTGCCAAACAGGCATTGGTTTGGCTCCACACTAACCACAAATGACGAGTACTCAGCTTGCGTAGTGATTTCGAAGCTGCCAGGAAACCCAGTGAGCTGCAGGTAGTAAGCGGAGTTGTCTGACAGTTGAGAAGTATTCTGCGGGTAGATGTACAGCGAAGGTCGACTACAGTCCATCACCTCGTCGTCGTTGGTGAAGTTGCTCATGGGTTGACCATTTTTCATCATTGTGAAGTTCGTGCTGTAGTCCGGGAGATACATAGTTGCCTGCTGCTCGGCTGCAGCGACAGCCAGCAACAGCAACAATGCCAATAGCCTGCGTGTCACTGTTCGGTATTTGCCACTGTAGCACATCAATTATATATACTGACAGGCACTACTTAATAAAATGCAGGCATCCACCATCTCAGTACCCGCAGCAAGATATACAGGAACGCATGCGAATGAAGAGCGAGCTTGTGCTGAAGCGACGCATGGTACCGCAGACCGCAAGGTCAGTTAGTAGGGCACAGAGTATTGAGAGTCGCCAAAGTGGCAGGAGCCTCAAAGATAGCCAAAGTCGCTTTGCAGATCTGTTTAAAAACAAATTCGAGAGGCTGATCCAGTAGAACAAAGTGGAGCAGGTTCTCCACACCGAACTCCACCGCAAGTCTTCAGTCTTCGAGAATGTACAACGTGGTGCAAAGATAGGACTTTCTGAACTAGGTTAGGTAAGAGAGTCGACGAGTCAAGAAGGAGTATAACGATACTGTACTGAAGCGCAAGTCGAAGGAGTCCCAGATTGCCCATATGAAGGAGCAGATTCGGCTGTTTCAGTAAAAGCGACGTAACCTTACGCACGGGCTCGACATGTTTAGAACGGTACTCGCCGGTGTCAAAGTAGAGTGTGAGTTCATTGGATACCAAGACGGTGAGGATCAAGGATATCTACGAGGAGAATACTTGGACGTTAAGGAGTTACGAGGAAGTGCGAGAGCGTACACTTAAGGATTTGGTGATCTTCAGGGCTCGTAGCAAGGAACTCGAAGACTACGCCAACTTCTATAAGCAGCACCTGTCGTCTTTGAACATCCAGCAGCTAAATCTCAACCAAACCAGAAAGCACCTGAACGAAATGCTTGAGAAGGCTCGAATAGTAAGCCTGCTCTTACACGTAGATAGCTGACACCGAATTCGCAAGTAAGAGCGGACTCATGCACACTTACCAGTAAGAAGTCAGCGAGAAGCGTAACATCGATCGGATCCTGATCGAACGCGACAAGAAGATGGATGAAATCAAGCAACTAGCAACAAGCTAGCAGGAGAAGGAGCAGCTGGACCGCTACAACCAGCTGCATATAGTGCACAAGCTGCTTGCAGCCGTGGTTGACTCCAAGGGGCTGAGGCTAATGAATAATCATAGGCTTGAGCAAGAGACCTTCAGGTACATCAAGCAGAATACCAACCTGTCAGACATCAACCGAATGCTGGAACGCATGGAGTCACAGGACACCATTTACCAGAACCTACTGACTGAGATAACAGAACTGGAAAACGAATTGCAGCTGGCTGAAGAGTAACTCGAGCAGTCCAGCAAAGTCAAGGAGAATGTGTTCAGAAAAGACCAAGAGGCATTCACGATCAACCACGGCGAGTATCTTGGTTTCGAGAACGAAGAGATCGCCAGAATGACATCGACCATATAGGATCGGCAAGTGGAACTTAACGAGGCCAAGCTCTTGGAAAAGACCCTAAAGAAGTGGATCAACGATCAAGCACGTTTGTTCAAAGTAGACTCCGAGGTCAAGCAGGATGGGTAGGTACTTCAGGACACCTTCAACGCACTGTTAAGGGAGCTGTAGCTGTGATGATAGGTGAATTTATATCACAAATGAATTATGTCACGCAGCATCCTCAGCTTTTCTTGAATTACTGGTGGCAGCTTATTCTGCCGCTTGAGCTCAGCCACCTTCTCGAAGATGTTCAGGGCGTACTCAAGATTGCGTTCAGCCTAGCGCAACTTCTCGGCTTCCTTGAAGTAGATCTTCTGGGTGATCCTGTCTTTCTTGAAAACTGGTCGACCATTTGTCACTTCGGGATTGTTGTCTTGGCTATGCACACTCTCCAGAGTCCTTTTTCGCTTTCGATCGACATCAGACAGGGATTCGTTCGGTTGGGCTTCTGCTTCGATGATTGTTTCGGAATGAGCAACCTATTGGGGTGCTTCAACAACATCATCGATTTGCAACTCTTTTTCTGCTCCAAGCTGGGGCTCGACCTGCGACTTGGCTTCATTTTTGATTTCAGGCTGAGACGGCTTATCATTCTCGGGCGAAGATTACTTGGCAAGTGGCTCGACTTTTTGCTCAGTGGGAACTGCTATAATATGCTCTTCCACTGTAAGAACAAGTTGCTATTGTTGAACTTCAACAGATTGCGCCTGGCGAAGCTCCAACTTAGGTTGTTTTTCCTTGACTTCTGGGATAGTTTCCTTTTGGGAAACCACAACAGTCGTAGTTTCCTGGACGGGTTAAGCTGGCTTATAAACCTTAAAGGCCTCTTCGGGTGGGTCGAAAGGCTTCGACTCCAGTGTTTGAAAGGGAGAGGCTTCAACTACTGCAGGTTTGTAGAGTTGTGCATCTGTTAATGCTGTCTGGCGCCGATTATTATGCTTCTCGGCTGCTGACTTACTCATCCTCACCTGCGTATCCTTCTTCGGATCGAGTTTCAAAGTAACTGATGGTTCGATTTGCTTTTCTTAAAGCTTTAGGGGTTCTATCACTCGAGGTTTTTTAGTTCGAGGAGGTCGGACTTTGAGGGTGTCCTTTGGTTACATCGACTCTTTAAGAAGAGGTGTGTGCACGAATATTGGGACTTTCGCTTCAGCCTCTTCTGCTTTCTTTGATGTGGCGCCCAATGAGCAGGGATCTTCAGACCTCGTTTTTTCATCGATTTCAAGCCTTTTAGGCGACTCGATCTCGATAGACTGCGATGTTCCCACTTGCAAAGCCTCGCTTTCCTTCTTTCTTTCGATGAGCTTTTCGCGTAGTGCTGCTAGTTCCTTGAGATGGCTCATAAACATATTATCAATGAGGGTGTTGGTCGCTATCAAGAGGGTAATCGATTACTCCTCCCAGAAGGTACAGTGAAAGATAGTGCAGATCAAAGTTAAGGATAGAGCTGTTGACCTATCTGGGGTAAAGATGTACATTAATCCATTCTGCGAGATAGCGATGCAGGAAGCAGCTAATCTCAAAGAGCAGAAGAAGGTGAAGTCCATCACAGCATTGTCGATTGGTCCAGTCAAGTAACTCTGTTGCTGACGTAGCGAAGAGAAGATTCTTTGGGGTCCACTGGCTCTTGGGGCCGATAAGGCAATCTATGTCAATACTGACCTTCGCCACGATACTCTGCTGCAACCTCTTATCGTCGCAAAGACCCTCATGCACTTTGTGAACCGCGATAAGTACGACCTTGTCCTTTTGGGCAAGCAATGTAACAACATAGTCAAGTTCAGCGGTCGACGACGACTTCAACCAAACTGGACAACTGTTGGCTGGGTTGCTGAGGTGGTCACAGGCGACATTTGCATCAAAGATAGTTCATCAAGATGGAAGCCTCGATGTGACGAGAGAAATAGATTCTGGGTTAGAAACCATCAACGTGAAATTGCCTGCGGTTGTGACCTGCGACCTACGTCTCAACACACCGAAGATCCCCTCACTCCCAAACATGATGAAGGCAAAGAAGCAGCCCATCGAGAAGATAGATTTCAAGACTCTGAACATTCCGAAGACTAAGTTAGAAGTATTGGAAACGTTCGAGCCTGCTAAGAGGAAGGGAGGTGTTCTCGTTAAGGACGTCGACGAACTAATTTAAAAGCTGCAAAAAGAAGCCAAAGTTATTTGATACGATTGACGAACAGAATTCAATATATACTTGTCAAAGCCAAGCAATATCAAGTCACTTCTTTGGCAGAGGACGTTTGTTGGGGGTGGGAGTGCTCACCACAGCCTTAGGCTTGGTCTTTTGATCAACTTCCCTTTTGTTGGTTACGGAGTTCTTTGGCGAGTTTGGTAGCTGCGCCGACGGTGTTGACTTCATAGACATGCTCTCCTTGCTTTCCTTCCCTCGTGGCTATTCGAACTCGTGATCAATGTTGATGGCCACGGTTGAGCTCTTCTTCAGGCCAGGCGATCTATGGCCTGTGAGTCTTTGATTCGTCATTGATTTGGAGCTTGACTTGCTAATTTTGGAACTACTTTCAATTTGAGGTTCTTTCTTGGGAGAAGGGATATAAGGATCTATTCTGCTAGGAGTCCTAATGATCTCTCTGCGAACTGGCACAGCGACTTCCTAATCAAACGACAGAAGGTCATCGTCAGGTCTTTATTAGCTGAGCGCCGGTTAAACTTGACGTTTTGTTTCAGAGTAGGTAGACTCCTGTCGATTTTCCTCAAGGATTGCAGAAAGGATTGGATGTTGACGATGCTCTGGCTCTTCAGAGGGTGAACATCTGAATTCGGAAACGGAAGGAACACTGGTGGGGAGGACATCCTCCGAACGAGCTGCGAGACGATCGGCTACATTATTCGCCTTATCAAGGTAGCTGTGGACAGCTAGCTCCATAGCCTTCAGTTTTTGCTATACGTCTGCTTCGTATGCCTTGACTTCCATGAAGAGCTTATGAATCTCCTCGAAGAAGAAATTTGGGTTTGGATACTGGTAGAGTTTGCGGAGGAAGCCATACAGAATGACAGTGAGATTATCCTCGGGCGAGAGCTGACTCTCCTTCAATGCCTCTTCAAGTTTGGTTTCGAACAGCATTTTACTATCACCAAGCCTTGCTAGCTTTTCCTTCTCCTCCATATGGTAGGACGTCTCAGAAATTCTGTTGAAAGAGTCAGTCTTTTTCTCTTCAACTACCGAAAAACCACTAATCTCATTGTCGTAAAACGGCTCCTTTTTAGTGAAACTTCCTGGCCTGGGAAGGCGGCTTCTCACTGCCATCATCTTCTCGAGTTTGTCTATCGAGTCCAACAGTTAGCCACTATGAGTCATCGCGCCATCTTCCTGGAACATGTTCTCCATGTCGCACAACAGCGACTTGACCTTGCTCACAGCTCGGAAAGAATTGGACTCCTCATCGGACTCCTCTGCGATCTTCTCAAGATTCATTGCTGGTTCGGGTTTCCTAGCTTTGAATGATTCTTCTTTAAGCTCCTCACTGCTGTTCTCGGCTTCCTTCACGTTGCTCTCTACCTTCAGAAAGCTTTCGTTGTCGCCTGCTTTCATTTGCTCAATTTCTGTTTCAAGCTCGTAGTTCCTTTGGGCGATTTCGAGCAAGTTACGAACAATCTGCTCGTTAGTGGTCAACATGCATTTGAGTTCGCGTTCGTGTTTGGTAGCACCATCCGCCAAAGCTACTTCCAACTTGCACTTTTCTTCAGCAAGACTGCTCGAGTCTTTACGAAGACTTTCAATTTCGGTTTGCATGCTTAGCATGGTCGACTTCATATGGTCCAAATCGCCGAGGGACTTCTCAAGCTGTTCGGTCAGGTGAAGCAAATTATCCTCATCTTCGGTTCTGCGCTTCTCCGTTTGTATTTCTGAGTCCCTTTGAGCCCTCACGAGTGTCTGCCGTAACTGTAGAAGTTCGTTGCGAGAGTCTCCAAGTTCTAATGTCATCGATCGAACTTCAGTGTGTGCCTTGTCCTTTTCGGACTGTAGTAACTCCAACCGCTCATTGGAATGTCTCAGATCGTCTTATAACTGCTTAATGCGAGCCGTCTTCTCTGCTAGATCTTATTTGTGATCGTTCTGAATTCTGCTGATCTCCTCCTTGATCTTCTCTATTTCATCGCTCAAACAAATAAACTGCCGAATCTGCTTCTCTTCAGAGCTCACTCGGTCTTGGGAATTTAACTGCATTTGAAGTGTCTCGTTGAGCAGCTTTAATTCAAGGCTGAGACTATTACTGAGCTGCAATTCGGAGCCCACCATCTTGAGTTGCTTTTAGAGCCTGGAAATCTCTTCGCTCAGTTCATTCACCTTTTGTTTTGATTCTTGGTATTCCTTCGGCTCAACTTGGTGAGATGATTTTTCTGTGATTTGCCGATTTTTCTCATCTAGTTACTGTTTGAGCTCGAGATTCTGCCTTTTGAACTATTCCAGCGACATTGTGGCTATTTCCAGACGAAGAGAAGACTCCTTGAGCTCTCGTTCGACATTTTCGTAGGCTATTTCAATCTATTCGTTGGTCTCCTTGAGTCTTTGGTTTGATTCGTTCAGTTCACGTGCGCTCTTGATTACCGACATTTTCTATGCCTCCAAATTCGAGATTTCTCTCATAAGTTCCTCGATTTCACGTTTGAGTTCCTCAACGACACTTGTTTCATCGGACTGATTCGGTAGCTGCGACATTTCCTTTATGGATTGGTTCAGCTAATCGTTTAAACGGGTCAATTCACCGACTTGCTCCCGATAGTTACTCAGTTGATCGTTTTCCATTTCCTTCTCAACCAACATGTCGGCAAGGTTGTTTATATCGACGTTAAGCTTTTCTGTTTCCGCTTTGTGGTTCGTCCGCATATCCGACATCTCAGTTCGCAGCCGCACATTTTCCCGACTTAGCCGATTGTTTTCGTTCAAAAGGGTATTAACTTCGCCATTTAGCCGTTCAGCATCGCGTAATAACCGCTAATTCTGCTCCTTTATGACGTTGGCTTCAAATCGATCTTCTGACTTTCTCGGTGATTCACTTCGACGTGGGCTTAGGTCGGTTTGGGACTCGCTTGAAATGGTTGGATGGTGATTTCGAGGTGGGTGCTTTTGCATTTCATAGTTTAGGCGACGGTAGTTTGTGTTTTACTCTCTCAAACGGCGCACTATTGCCATCAGTTACTCAGCAGTCATTCGTTCCTGCCTCTCCATCTCCTTCAGCTGTTTCGTTTTCTACTCGATATCCCGCAACTGGTTTCTTTGTTCTTCTCCGAATGACTCCCTTAATGAATCTCTTACATCCCTCGCCGTATTGATCTTTGTGAGAGATCGCACCGCTCTCAACTCTCTTTGATCAGCATCCCCACTGCCACTGGACATTCTTCTCTGTTTATCACTGCTACTGAGCAACTCATTAGTCACTTGCTCCTGGTCGCATATCTTTCCTCGTAGGGCCATCACTAGATCCTGCAGCTTTTCTATCTACGTCTGTTGGTAGTTTAGTTCATTCTTGAAAGCCTTTCGGTCCGTATCCCATTTCATCCTGTCTTTCTCATACGACCGAATGACCATGTCGTATTCAGTCACTTTATCCAGCTGCTCGTCTAAATTTACCTTTCCCTTCTCGAAGTTTAGGTTTATTTCGATGTTGCGTGAACTGTCCTTTTTCATAGCCTCTGCAGGCAATGTAGCGTACCGGCTGTCCTCTTCTTCATTGAGTCTTGGGCGGCTGATGTTCGAGAGCGAAGCGGTATGTCCCAGATGATTGGTACGGCTGCGCGGAGAGTGATATTGCTCTCGGCGGGTAATGTGCTCACCACGATCTATCTCAATCATTCGCGATTCAGGATAGCCATCGTGATCTAACTCGTGAACTGAGTATGAGGGTGTGGTCATATAGTCCTGTCGGCGTGGCGACGTAAATTCCCTTTACCTACCAGCATCGTAGAAGTCCGAGCTGCGGAGGTTGCGAAATTGACTAGGACGTGGATCCTGCTCGAACTGTCGGTAATTGCCTTGGCGCATCTACGTAGCTCTTCTCTATATATTTTATTTATAAGTTGCAGGTAAGATGGAGCGTATAAACTTATCCGAAAGGAGGATCCAGGTCCGACAAGGGTATCGTTCGGCATATTGATGACTCAGTTCAGGCGTCGTGCACTCTTGGTGGTTTATCCGCTCTACTTCTTCTGGAACTTTTATTCAGTGCGGGTTATTGCTGCGCTCCCAGGTTTGCTCGCGAGCTGCGAGGAGCTTGGGCTTTGCTTGAGATGCACCAGTCTTTGTCGCTCCGTGCTGATAAAGAGATCGGAGTCTGTACCGCCCTCCTGCTTCTTGAGTTGCTCCTACATCACCGTAACTTATACCAGCTATCGCTCCAGTTCTGTAATTCGGCCTGTAACCCGGTTGTTCTCCTCAAGCACTCGCTGCACGTTAGCGTTGATCTTACTGAGCTGCAGCTTGGACTTTTCGAGGTTGACACGGTGCTCGTCCATCGCTCGCTTCTCCTTCTAGAATTTCATGCATGTTAGCTCAGATTCTTTGAGTTTCTGTTTGAGTGCATCATTATCCTGTTGTGCCCGCTGAAACTGTTCCTACAACGAGGAGGCCTTTTTTTCCAGTTCTAATATGTCCTTCGGTTTTGTGTTGGAGAATGCAGCTTTCTTAGCTGCCAATGCTGCTTCAAGCTTTTTGATTTTATCCTCGAGCTGGCGATGTTGGGGGTTGCTTGGGGACTCGGGCATGAACTCAGACTATTGATGTTGCATTTTGGCGATCTTCGATTAGAAAGCCGCGAGTTCTGGCGGCTATGGTAGTTCCTCGATCTTTTCCACCTCCTGGATGTATCTTCGAACGAACGGATGGTTCATTATCTGAAATATATTCAGCCGCTCCTTAGGATCTAACACAAAAATACTCTGCAGCAGATCTTTCGCCTACTCGTTCAGGTCCTCTGGAAGGCTGTAGTTGAGACTCTTAATTCGCTACACTGT
>ERZ724508.1241-NODE-1241-length-15714-cov-4.620155_pt1 | contig 15714 bp, 21 predicted proteins | sample MGYA00376041_ERZ724508 | MGnify/ENA primary metagenome ERZ724508 (study PRJEB28724, sample SAMN07190887) | wastewater metagenome | isolation source: effluent of sewage treatment plant in Hong Hong | place: USA: Christiansburg, Virginia | collected 2016-03-01 ...
CGTTCTACCCGCTAAACGAATATATGAATTGGCCATTATAATGAGAAGATCAGATTTCCAACTCCGCCCTGGTGAAATCAGTTAACTATTCTTGCAGCAACACGATAGACGTCGGCTGTTGCTAAGCTATGTTCCGAGAGCGCAATGTTCGCGGTTATTTGCTAAAAAGAACAAGAGCGATGCTATCACTAATATTCTTGGCTTTGCGTCAGCTCAAGCATAAGATATTGAGAGTACAAGCAAGATGGATGCTCAAGCTGATAACCTACAGCTTTCCAAACCGATGCACGCTTGAAGCTTTGAAGAACTCTGAAGATGACTCCGCCTTCTCTTGAACAACTCCATTCAATTATTAAATTTATAACACTGAAGCTGGGAAATCACGACCAGCTGCCACTTTCCATAAATGCCAGGAGGTCCTGCACCTACAAACTGTCTCGTATTAGCCAGATTGGGCAGGTCGGAGCTCAAGTTGAGCCAATGACCCCTGGATATGCAAGCCATTTCGAATTCCCGTGGGGCTTTTGCATTAGAACACTTGATTTCGCTGCAGTTGCTGGTCGCTGCTTCTTATTTAAATTCTCGCATATCCACTCTCCAGTTGATTTAGATTAAAAAGCAATGATGCGAAACATCCTCCTCTGCGTGGTGTTGGGTTTGGTCGTGGCTGGCGGCTATAATAGCGGACAGCACATTAACCTGAGGGCTGGCCGTAACAACGTCGTCACCTTCGGCTGCGGTGCCTATGGTGCTGATGGGTCTGCCTCTTCTTACGACAGGCTCCCCTACCGATACACCTTCAATAGCCTCCCCAGCTGGCTCTCTGCTAGCGGCAATTCCATCTCTGGAACCCCACCCAGCGGACAGTCAGGACCTTGGTACGTCAATGTCGGCTATCAAGGAGCTGGACCTTCTGGTAGCACCAACGTTGCTCTTTACTGCAATCAGGCTTCTGGACTTGGATCTTACACCGGAAACTCTGGTGTTACCTGGACCAGCTCCGGATACACTGTTATCCAAACTCTTCGAACTGTTACCTACAGCGAAAGTGAAAGCGGCTACAACGTTCTTGTTCCCATCCTTAAGAACGAAGAGAGGGTTGTCTATGACAAGACTCCCGATTTGCTTATTACCAGCCCCGCTATTTCCTGCTTCAATCAAGATAGCCATGTCTTGAAGCTTAATGCCGATGTTAACAACCAGCAAGTGTACCTCAGTGATCTCAGGAGGAGAATTGCTGACCTCCAGGCTGCTCTTGATAAGCTCCGAGCTGAGCAAGGTGCCCTTGAGCCAAAGTTGGCTGACACTCAAAGCCAGTTGAACACTGCTAACTCTGCCCTCAATAGCTGCAGACAACAGGCTGCCAGCGTCCCACCCCCCACCGTCCTCCCAGGTCAGTCTATTCCCAGGACTGAGACTGTCCAGACCGTGAGCTACCTCACCAGACGTGCTGGCCATTGTTCGTCGTTAGAATCATTATTATTTGGCATTCGCTCACCTTTGGTACTTTTCTTCCTTGTCATTGTTTGGTACTTGGAGAGAAAAATTGGAAAGACTTTGATTATCTCAGAGGTGAACTTTCTTGAGCAACCTGCTATAAAGCAGAGCTGCTACGTCCACAGGTCTTTTTGACATTGCAGAGGTGTTCTTCGATAACACAATTGAAATAGAACAGCAGATTTTATCTTAGGCAAGAGACGAGCTTTGTGGACATTCACTCCTTGACTAGCTTATCGCTCCTTGCTCAAACTGCAGCTCTACGAGCTCGCGTCGAATGCCTCACGTCTTGTCTTACAGCTTCGATGTTTGATAAATAGATTGTTGCGAACGATTATGATATTTACCCAATAATTCCCGTCACAATAGGGAGATCGGCTACTAAAACCAGCCTATTTCGATGTTTGATTGCATTCATCGAAGAGGAACCAAAATAAATTCTCCGATTTTACCAAGCCCGTAAAGGAAGGCTGTTTGGGATATTCATTTGAACATAGCATGACATCCAGTAGATTGTGTTCGAATACTTCCGATTCCAGATAACTATCACTATTTGGATGAGCACAAATTGCGACTCGCCAAAGATTAAGAAAAACCGAATCGTCCTTGGATAGGATTGGTCTACACTCTTCCAGGAGAGTTCCTTCAGCGAGACCACTCCTAACTGCGAAAGATTTCATCGATGAGCTCAACAAGCCCATGTTAACTTCACAAAGGCACACAACGACGTTCAAACAAAGCCATTTTCCGATCATAATCACTTTCTCAGTTCAGGTATAGTACTTCCGCAAGTGGGGCATGTCGGATAGGTCCAGCGATCCAAACAAACTCGGTGAGAGGGATGTCCGCATGATGTTTGGCAGTCACAGTTCCCTTGCATACATATTTGGCAGACAGCCTGTGGAACGTAGGGATTGCTTGGTACATAGGGATTGACTGGAACACCAATTGGAGCAACTTGCCCACCGTTGACAGGTCGGGTTGGATTGTATGGTTGATTCACGGGTCTTGTGGGATTCCCATAGGTAGGCTGACCGTAATTCTGTGGTGCCATAGTGGGTTGAACCACTGCTACTGGGTCACCAAACCGGTTGTAAGCGGCTCCATACATCCGTTCACGACGTCGACGAATGCAGCCCACGATGCATGCAACAATGCAGATCAAGATAATGAAGTTACCGAGAGCTATGAGTATGATAGCCCATACAGCAAATCCTCCTCCTGAGCTGTCGGGAGTGCAAACGCTCCCAAATTGATAGTAGCCAGAATCGCAATCACAACTGGAAGGGTCCACGAGATGTGCGTTATCAGTGCACATGTAGCAGTAGTTGTAGTTGAAGTCGCAGCTGTAGCAGAGTATGTTGCAGCCGAGTGCAGTGGAAACGATAGCGAATAGTGCGACCACCGTCAGAATCCTCATCACTCCAATCAAAATATATTAAAGTATGCTGCCGACTGCAGTTTATGTATTCAGTGCTCATAAATTAGCAGCAAGTTCAAGGCTTCGACTTCGAAGCAGGCAGCCAGCGTTCACTATTGAATTCATGCTAACAATCAGTCGTGGGCACCTCACAATCAGGGCATAACAATGTATCGATGATAGTGAGATCAGTGGGATACCTTGTCAAAGATCCCAGCCGTTGTTGCTTGTGAACGGTTTTGATCCCCCGAATTGAGGACCAAGACCTCCAAAACCGCCGAAGCCACCCTTCTGTTGGTAGTAGTAGTCGTTGGAACCGAACTATGGCATCCCTCCGTACCAGTTTTGATTGCCGAACCCATAACTGTTGCTTGGTGGTGCTGACCATGGATTATTAGCGGAGCTATTCCCGAAATATGGCCTAGCAGGCTGCTGGTTGCTGCTCCAGGGGTTGCTCTGAGGCGCAGCAGGACTACTCCAAGGGTTTATCGGTTGGCTTGAGGGGCTGCTGGATCCCCATCCGTTATTGCTATTGAAATTGTTCTGAGGTTGATTGTAGACTGCTGGCTGGGGTTGAGGCTGGGATTGACCACCTGAAGGATTTCCTCTGTTCCATGGATTGGAAGCAACCTCGTTGCTCCAGCTATCAGGGAGATTGTTGGGATTAGACATCTTGATTCGAGAAATTATTATAGTCGAGCACTGGTACGATATATGTAAAGAACGGGTTGACAGGTAACTGTCACTTTTGGATTGAGCATCGATGAGGAGATGATTCTCGCAAACATAATCTTCACATAAACTGAATGACAGGAGCTTTGCGTTTTCGTTCTCGATAAGTGTAATAGGGTGCTTCTGGGTCATAAGCGATCTGTCCGCAATCAGGGCATTGAGATTATTAGGGACTGATGGCCCCAGGTAGCATCATGCATGGAAGACATAGAATGCAACACAATGGGCACAGGATGGCAGACACGAAAAGACCCATTAAAGCTGCTGGAAGTGCACTGTTGACTGGGATCGGTGGGCACAGGGAACCGCAGTAAGGGCAGTGGGAATTGACTGGGTATGGATATCTGTAGACAGGGTAGGGCGGTGCGTTCAACTGTCCTGCTACTTAAGAAAGGTTCTACCGGTTGCTGGGTAGTTTGGTAAGATCACTGCAGTCGTTTGCGTTCTGCTAGTTCTTTGAATTGGCGTGCCTCCAGTTGGAATAAGCTGCGGACCATAGACCTGTGTGTTCGCATTTGTCGGACTTCTGGCAACTTGCCTGCTGATTGTCAAAGGATCTGGAGAGCCGGTGACTAGGCTGGGGTACACAACGTTATTCATTCCAAAATTATTATTGCTGAAAGTCTAAAAACTGCTAAAGGAATATGGGGGAGGTAAGCCAACGCGCAGTCAATTCACAGAAGCAGAGTCATGGAAAGCCCTTGACGAATGAAATGAGTAGAGGTGCCAAGAAATTATATATGTTCTGAAGCTAATGTTGGCTGCTTGTACTGCATGCATGGGTGCCGACAACCTAGCATACCTGGTCAACTTCATTGGGAGCACCCTCTGGTTCTTCGCGATCTTGTTTGGCACTGAGGATACCCGCATCAACTACTTCTACTTTGGCATGCTCCGCGGCATCGTAACTGTGGTGCTGAGTTACATCCTAATCAAGTGGTACGCACTCAAGGAGGACATCGATGACAGGGATCTTGGAGTGCTCAATCGTCGGAACATCATCATGACAATTCAAGGATTTGCTTTAACGTTCTGTATGCACTACCTCTAATCACCAATCGTCTACACGATTTCAAGCTCGGGGCCTGTACTAGTCTACATCGTAGACTACTTCATGAATGGCATCAACATTACGAGAAAGCAGTTCTACGGAATTGTGTTATCTTGTATAGGAATCGCTTTGGCAGTCAATTCGCACCTGCTCTACAAGTGGCTGGGTATCGAGGAGACTATGCACTCATAGTTCCAGTACATCGAGACAAGCTTGAATATGAAGCTCCTTGTCGCACTTTTCTTTTTAGTTGTCACCATTGTGTGGGCCTACGCTGTTGTTCTCACTAAAAGCCTGAAAAACGCCAACGTTGTTCACGTAAACTTCCACCTTGGGATTATTCTGATAGCCTACAATGCAATTGGCTTGTACTATCATCCCAACTCAGAGCCAACAACCTTTTGGATCCAGCTGGAGGTCCTGGCCAAGGTATCGATTCCTCTGTCCCTTGGCTCGATGCTGTATATCGCAAGCCTATTCATTACGAAGAAATCAGGAAATGTCACAATGGTAGGCTTCGTGACAGTGTTCTGGAGCTATCTGATCAGTATAGTCCGATACAGTGAAACTCCGAATGTGCTCGGAGTGGTTGGGTCGATCTGTATCGGAGTCGGTTTAACACTTATCTTACTGATCAAGTGACAAACTTGGTGATGCTGTATAAGTATTAATGTCCAACAAATATCTTGACAGAGCAATAGGCCGTCGGATTTGATGAGCCTCCGATCCAACTTTGAAGCATTGCTGGTAATATTGAACATGAATGACAGTTGGCAAGAGGTTTCAAACGCCTCCTCGAATATTCCCAATGAAAGATGTTCGGTTGCTTACCCTCAGACTGTCGTTTGAGTACCTTAAAGAATATTCAAGCCGTTGGCTCGCAACAGTCTTCTACAAGCTTTATATTCCAATAGATCGAAGGCCTCGCAAACATTTAAAACACAAATGCCAGTTACCGTCAGGCTCATTCAGGGAAACCTCACTCACGACACTGATTTCTTCCCGATTGTGAGAATGGACCCTTATGTCTATCTCTCAATTGGAGGATAACGCAAGAAGAGTACAACCTGCCGAAGTGGGGGTCGCAATCCCTCCTGGAACGATGTATTCAACTTCCAGAACGTTGCGAACGACACTACTCTGAGAATTGAGGTCTGGGATAAAGACACCTTTACTCCCGATGATCTTATCGGAGACGGCTATCTTAACCTTGCTCCCTTCATGAATGGGATGCCAGCAGATCGTAAGAACGAGAGATAATGTAGAATACGTCAACCTTACCTACAAGGGAAGGAGTGCCGGCAGCATCTTGGTGAACATTCAATGCTCTCCAAATATGGGAATGGGTATGGGAATGGGTATGGGAATGGGTATGGGAATGGGTATGGGAATGGGAGTGCCGATGAATGCACCAGTGAATTACGGAGGTGTAGGCATGCCGATGAACGGCTATGGTATGGGCAACTGCATGATGGGTGTAGGCATCAACAATAGTTGGAACCCCAATTTCACTTCGTTCTGATGTGTTTCTATTCAAAAGCTATTTCGACTCTTTATCTGCAGCATTTTAGATGAAAATCATTTATTAGATTCGCTTCGGTATGGATAAACTTCGTCGTCGTCATACTTTATATTGCCGAATTCCCTCTTCACGTTCTCCTTTATTGCCTTCTCGTAATCTTCCAGTTTCTTCGAAGTTAGGATTGGCCAATGCGTCTTTACTGTCTCCAGCACCATCTTAATGTTCTCGTGGTAGTAATCAGGCAGCCAACACTTCCATTTTACTTCATCATCAGTTAGCGCTGTCTCTCGGGGGCCTTCTTCATCTAATAATGCGGAGACGACTGCCTCAGAGGCCCAGCTAATCGACTTCAAGTTGTATCCTCCTTCCAAGACAGCAAGCAAAGGCGCAAGCTTCTGCAGTTTTCTCGTCATGTAGCTGTAGCCATCAGGTCCAAGCCCGATATTTCCCAACGGATCTCCTCTGGCCGAATCGAATCCAGCTGAGACGAGTATCAGCTAAGGCTTGAACTCCTTTAGGACGGGATACAGAACTCGCTCGAACACATATATGTATTCGTTGTCGCCAGGGACAAGTTTGTAGTATTCTTCATCTTTGTCTCCATATGTATTCCAAGGAATGTTGACTTGACGACCTTCTGCCGCTCCTTGCCCCACGTTCAAGTGGCTTCCTGACTTACCGGGATAGAAGGATCCGTGGTCATGTCTATGCAATGACATGAACAGGACATTTGGGTCTTATCGAAAGACGTGCTGAGTACCATCTCCATGATGAATATCCCAATCAAAGATGGCGATACGCTGAACCTTATGCTTGTTTCTTGCATGCATCGCTCCGATCGCAACATTATTGTATACGCAAAAGCCTCGGATTGAGTTATGGCCTCCACTATGATGCCCAGGAGGGCGAACTACTGCGAAAGCATTTCTCCACTTTCCTGAGAGGACGTTATCTATGCCCTTGACAACGCCACCGACAGCCAAATGCGATGCTGACCGTGAATGCTTGTTATAGTAGGTATCGCCGATCATGATCTGCTCCTGCTACTCATCCAAAAGTTTGCCGACTCGCTCGATATACTCCTTGCTATGCACTAACTCGATGACTTCGAATGGAGCCTCCTCAATCTTATCGACGAAGTCAATTTTCGGATGTTCAAGGTAATGTTTGTCCTTGAGGTGTTTGATTATTGATGAAGCTCGGATAGCCTTCTCGGTGTGATAGCCGTCGCATGTATGAAGCAGCATCAGCGGATCATAGATGATTCCGGTCTTTGTCGGAGATTCCATGCAATTAAATTGTTTTTGAAGCCTAAGAGTTACCGAATCGCCAGGCAAATACATTGCTCTATTCTACGATTGCCATGTTCCATTGGAACGGTATTTTGCCATAGGCCGTTGACGCTAATGCTGCAGAGAACCGACTAACTCTAATATCCAACTCAATGCCATGATAACTGGGAAGTGGGGAATGCAAATTCTCACTAAACAGACGGCCAACTGCCGCAGCAGCATCAATTCAAGTCCTTTTGTATTTTACTAAACCAACTACCTGCTATTCCTTTCTCCACTTCTGAGTTTCATTGGGTGGACCATCCACGACTGAGATCAGCTCTCCTTTCAGCAAAAGCACTGTTCTCTTTGCCTTCAAATCTCGAGTTTCCCATCCGCTGAAATTACTTATTTTGTTTGTGTCAGGATATCATTGAAAGAAGTGTCGTTAATACAACTGGCCGGGGTACCACCAAGCAAAATTTATTATGAAGCACCTTACCAATGCTAAAATGACAGCCTCCCGATCTAGTGTCTCCAACGAAGACTTCCCCTTCGCCTTACTCGGGCGAAATGACACTTTAATTTTGATGCTAACAAGCGCTTCATAACTTCCGCAGAGCTCTTTGTCTGCATATCACTAAGAGGGTTTCGAGAATATCGATTTGATGCTGGTTTAATTGACAACTCTCCCCAAAGGCGTGTGGAGTATCCTCGCCTAGACTCATGCTAATGCCGTTCTCCCCAGCTATAAACCAGAAGCAGGGAGAGATGATGATTTCTTTATTGGGAAAGTTGGCACCCCAGACTACCCATTGAGCCGATGACGATTGATTTGGACAACCGTCTTGGCGGATCGTAAAGTACCAGTCGTCCAGGCAACCACTAAAAAATTCCCATGGTTCTTGGGTTGCCGAATCATTGATTTCGCCAACAATATTAATATGGATTCGAACAGGGAAATCGATTCCGCTGGACTGAAGAATGTTTAAACGACCTGCCGAAGACCTGCCATTCCTACCCGTACCTAATTTTGACTCATATCTGATGGCTATCTTGAGCATTTTTGAGAGAAGGTTATCAAAGTGAAGTGCGTTCCTCGCCCTTTCGTGTTTTCCTATTGATTGTTTCGAGAGACATATTGATTTTTCGCGGGAATCGTTTCTCGTTAAAACCGTTCGAATCTTTTTCAAGTCTATAAGTCAATTGATACTTCAATGAGAAAGTTCCTTGTCCTCCTTCTGGTCGGATTGGCAGCTGCCGGGTATAGTTTCCGTGAGAGCAGGCAGATTCAAATCCCAAGGGGTAATCTGTGCGTGCTTCAGTTCGCAAGCGGCACTTCCTGGAGTGATGGAAGAAAATCTGTCAATGGAGAGCAGGGCTATTATTACAACTTCGGCGGTCTCCCTTCTTGGATGAAGGCTAATGGAAGCAGCATTTATGGAACACCCCCCAGCAACGACAATGGGCCTTGGAACATTGATGTTTCTTATAGTGGTGCTGGAACTCCCGGTGTTACCCGAGTTGTTCTCGTACCTCAAGGATATGCTGCACCAGTTGCTCCTCGAGTAACAGCTGGCCCTCTTCCAGTTGTCATCCAGTCCACTGTGACCACCACTTCAAGCCCATCTTACACCTCTTATTCTCCTTCATGGACTCCTTCAAGTTCGTCCTCCAGCTCCTCCAATCCGAATTGGTTCTCCCTCCCTCCCACTAATCCTCCCAATACAATCAACACCCTTTCCGGACCTATTCCTACTCCTTTTGCTAACAACCTCCCAACGACCTACAAGAACGACAACTCTATTGATGTTGCCATCCCATTCACTGAGCTCCCTATTGGCAGCGGACCTAGCATTCCAGACTATTCCACTTATCTGGTCTTGACTCCAGTCACAAGCACTGCTTTGAGGAGCTACGAAGTCACTCGACCCGACGTTTACGTTCCCAATCCTCCAGTCTTCTGTGATGCTGCTCAGCGCACCTTGGACAATGCTAAGGCTAACTACGATGATCTCGTCAGAAAGGCTGATGCTATTAGGCCATTGAAGTTGGCTGCTACTCAATTCGATGAGGCTTACCGTCTCAGGTGCGACCTCGCTGTGGCTGAGACTAAGGCAGCTGCTGCTCAGATTATTGTGAGTGAAGCACAAGCTGGAGTCAGTGGATGCAAGAATCGCCAGGAAGTCCAACCCATTCCCAATTTGGTCAAGGGCCAGACTGTCCAACAGACTGAGGTTTACAGACAAACTGACTACGCGATCAATACCATCGGAGGCTACCAGCCCGGTCGCTGCGATGATATTAACGTACTCAGCGTTGGAAGCGGAACCGTTACCAGCGTTGGCGATCGTTACATTGAAGTCAACGGTAACCGACTTGACTTTGGCGCTTGCACCAGCAACACTTACAAATCCGGAGGCAGCTTCCGTGTTGGCGAGAAGGTCAACTTCCAAAGCTACCTGTACGCCGGTAGAACTTGGGCTAGGAAGATAGCTTTCAGCTATTGAGAGTGATCGCATCATTTATCGTCGAATGGTTTATACTTGCTTCTTGAGTCGTACGCGGAGGTTGTGTGTTGGCGTCTCTATGAACAATATTATATTTCCAATGATTCCGATCATCAATCCAAACTCTTTGCCCTCATCATCAGATCTGGAAGAAGCCTTGATCTCGAAGCTGCAGTCATTTTCACTGCTACTTACTTTATTCAAGAAATTTAAGGAGGCCGGAACCCACAGACTTTCAAGCACTTTCAAATCGTCCGTCGATCAGACTGTTAAGCTGGCTAAGAATCTTGCAAACTGTTCAGCCCGTCTCAAAGAATACTGCGCAGCGACCAGGCAGTACTCTCAAAGCGAAGGCATTTCGGTTGGTACCCTGGACGATCTCACGGTGAAGCTCAGTACGCTAAGCCACACATGCCAACGGATAGCGATTAACCAAGTAGTGATAACTGGCCAGCCGCCCAGAACATCTTATGACGAATGGCGAGACGTGATGTAATCCATCGATCATAGCCATGTCCGTCTGACGAAATTCCAGATCTGGTCATCCAACATCAACGACGACCTAGCAGCCATGATGTGCACCAGCCGAGTATTCTCGGGACTACGATAGTTGAGTATTGGTAGACGGTTCTCTAAATTCAGCAAAGAACAACCTCACTGATGAGGGAGTGAAAGTCATTGCTAAGCAGCTGCCGAAGCTACGGGGACTATGGCTATGTAAGATCAACTGCTAATGAAGTCGAAAACCAAATAGGCGATGACGGTGCAATTGCCATTGCAAAACACATCATCAACTTGAATGAGCTTTGGATCAGTAAGTGCAACAATTACGAAGACGCAAACAAAATCAGCGACATTGGAGCATTGGCGATCGCAGTTTCGCTTGTTTAGCTTAAGCAGGTTTCTCTCTGTACTGCTTTGTTAATGCAAGCCAACAACCTCGTCTCTTCCAAGGTCAAGATACAAGCCAAGAGCTTTCAGCCAAGCAAATCGACGTTCTACATCTGAAGCAGCACTCCAGCAAGGCAATGTGTGAAGATCGTGCATACCCCATTCTATTGCTGCAACCTTTCATTTTCTAAATGTTGCTACCCTCCAAACAACATCCCACTGCCTAAAACTCAAAGCAGGAGAGTTTCAGAGAGTTTATTGGCCCGATGGTTCATGGTTGTGCATCCAATAAACGGTTCTCGTTCCCTTGTTTACTCGTTAAAGGTATCCGTCTCCCCATTCTGTTGGCTGTTTTACTGCTTCTCAGGGAGATTAATACCCAGTCGCAAGATTAACTGAATAAGATCCAGTTTGGAGTTATTTGAAATCTATTCCTAGATTCCTTATGATCGTTGGAGAAGGCCGAACTTGTGGATTGTTGGCGGGACTTTCCGGGTTGCTCTGTCGGATGCGACTGATGCAATCTGCTGCTACCTCTACCATCAATCGACGCCACGTGGAGAAAATGCTGCAAGAGCTCGCGGTAAGCGTTAAAGTGATGTAGACGTACAAGCAACGAGTATCATGTGACGAGGTACTGGCAACAATGACCGAGATCGAAGAGCAGTTGACCATCACGGGTGAGCTACGGAGATTGGAGGGACAGGCAAGCGACAAACTTAGTCGATTACAGCCTTCATCATAACTGTTGAGGAAGGACAGTCAACTTAGCGAGCTTTTCCAGAGGAAGGACATCACACACTAAAATGAGGAAGGGACCACGAACAAGCCCAATCCAATGAGCACCATTGTAGCGCAGAACAGATGTTCAGGAGAAAAGAACGCAGACTAACCAGCTGCTAACCGGAGACTGATCATCGAGACCTTGGGAGAGAGCATAAGTGGACTGGAGGAAACAATAAAATAATACTTCCAACTCTAAACCGGCATCAGAACATCAGCGACCGAGATCAGTGAATCTCGTCATCACAAGCGGCGCACGGATAGTATCTTTCAGCAGGAAGAAATTTATAAGCTGTATGAAGAGTGCTCCAGTAGATACAAGCAACTGGAGGAGTATACCTGGGAGGCAGAAGCCAGCAGGTTGCTCAAAAACTATAGGAAAAATGACTTGGTCGCTGGCTTGGAGCATTATAGGCTTTGGAAGATCAATCTCTTGAGAGTTCTGTCAGCTGCTTACCTTGCCCTGCAGCAGCTGCTTATTGACGAGGGAGAGTCGAACATGCAGTTTAGCAAATCAAGCGTCAACAGTTCTATGAGAGTTCGAAAGTCATTGTTGACGACAATGCTCCAATAATCAATGGAGGACGACAAGGAGAACGAGCTGATGGAGGACGGTTGCCTTCCGATTTACATCCAAAATTCGAAGGAATCTTCAAAGAAAAGTCATAAGAAGATCCAGAAGCCGTTGAACAAGCAGCAGTTCATTGAGACAGAGCTGAGCGTGATGGAAGGCCGAGTGAAACACGAAGTGAAGAAGGGAACGAGGAGAAATGAGTCCTGCGCGGCTTGTACTATCTTCTGACCAGCAACTTTCGGGCTGTATGTACTGATAGGTGCTTATTTAAATCATTGGTAGCGACAAATATGTGATATACAGTGGTGATAGAACGCAAGCATTTGCGGGCATTATCAGAATTGGTAGTATCCAGTCACACAGTATAGCACACGTAGCAAGGGGTGCTCGTGCTTATGCTTTTCTTAGGAGGTCCTCTCTAGTATAGCGCTCTTAGCCTATTCATCTTATCCCAACATTGCAGTCACGCAGTTCAGACAAAAGTCGACGTAGTCTCGCTCGTTGGGTTATCGTTTGCAGCCCATACAAATGTGCCTGGCCTACCCTCTCGAACTGCCTCGGCAACCGTCACAACTGAACCGATGAGGAGCATAGACCATTTCAGATTCAGGCTGTATGTTGTATCCTAATCGCTTTACATCAACAGTCCGGTCTCGCTAGCTGAATATAAGTATGCTGTTCTCTAAGACTGGGTAGCGCAGTAGCTTTTAAATGTTAGTTCTGTCTTGGATGCTCGCGCACTTTATACACCGATGAGCCTTGGAGATGAAATAGTAGTAGTATGGTAGCTTCAGAGATTAGTGGCAGCTAGCGCACACTTTCCCAAGCGGAAGCTCCACAGTTGGGATGATGTTCTCGATAAGGTTGACTTCCTCGAAAGATTTCATTAAGGGTCTCAGAATACTTTGATCGGAATCACGCACAGTAAACTGGAGCTAAGGTACAAGCCACAAAGAATCAGTCGCAGATGGATCCGAGCGCTGCTCAACGTAGGTGAGATCAAAACTAGCTTTATAATCGAGCATGTCGATATTGGCTCCTACCTCTCTCATGACATCTGATATCTCAAGCTAAGGTCCAGCTGGAATACACTTCTTCCTGAACTGAGTACTGCGTCCGTAAAGGAGTTCAGTGAGTCCTGCATAATCTTTGAAGTTTCCGCAATATAGCACAGTGCCTTCTTGGTTGACTACAACAGTGAATCGAGGGTTTGGATTGTAGCCTATCAAGTTCAAGTCCTCTTCCAACTCAGGTTTGTGCAGGTAGAGCTTTACATTTGTGTCTGTCGGCCCAACTAATCCATTGATGGCGTACCGAGTTCTTGCACTCACGATAATGTGCAACATCGTTGGCAGCTGTGCACGTTGAGTGTTCATGAGTAGGTGGCTTATGTGGTCGGGCGATAAGCTGTCGTGCTGAAAAGCAAATGCAATAAGTTGGATTGCTGCTGCTGAGGAGGTGATACACTGCTATCGACCAGAAAGGTCTTATATGTTGGAGAGCCCAACGAATTTGGAGCCAACATAGCTTTCCGATACGTCGATTTCGATTGGTACGGAGCTCGAGCTATCAAGCTGCTTCGCGATTAATAATAGTCTCCGCCTCTACTTCTCATCCGCGCCTGATGCAACCACGACTATCTTAGTTTGTTTTGCCCAGTCTCCTTTGGCGCTTTGGCTTGACCAAATATGTCTGTTCGATATGTATGGTTTCGCAGCCAGGTTATGCCACTTGATAGATTTCACTGCTCGCTCATAAGATAACTTGACCTGAAGTTAAGCAGCTTCAACTGACGACTTGACTGTGAACTCCTTGTACTACAAGTTCTGCGTAATCTTGTTCACTAGTTTCTCAGTGGCTGCTGCATCAGCCAATGCACTGTAGCATTTGATTGCCAGTGGAGCCACCATGACTTCCAGTCTATCGTTCTTTACAATCCGGGTTCGAGATATGGCGATGTTAACGTTCAGTTTTGGCTCTTCATCATCCTCCAGATTGTTCATAACCTTTGTGAGTTTATCCCACGATTCTTTCTCGAGATAGCTCAGTACTGGTTGCTCCACAGCTACTTCGTTCCTCCTCGGTGTATCGTTTACGAGCTGCTCGATCTACTCTTCCCATTTTGTGTTACTTATCTGTGACTTTGCTTCGGTCATCCTTACGATGGTTCCTTCTTTGTCCAGCAGTAGCACCTCCGGAAATCGGCTGAACTCAAACATCTGGTCCTCATCGGGTTCGACTCCTCCTCGACTGTAAAAATGTTCAAAGCCCGTCCATTTCTTTTGGACAACAATGTCCATTGCTACCTCCTCTGCTCTCGAGCAGTTGATTGCTACCTTCCTTACTGAATTTGACCACCTTTCGCTGTTTCTTTCAGCAATATGTTGCAACTCTTGCATGATGGTTCCACAATGCCAGAGAGACGAAGACCAGAACACCAAGAGCATAACTTGCCCTTTTGTGTGCTTCAGTTCTTGGGGTTCGCTATAACCGAGTTTGCTGATCGCAGTAATGATGGGAAATTTGGTGCCTAGTATCAGCTTTAGACTGAACGAAAACTGCGCGTACATGAGAGCAAACTCATGTCCTGGTATTGCTGCCAACTCTCGAAAACGTCTGCGAAGCAGATTGAACTATTGTAGTTTGGAAGCATCTGCGATACATTTGAGCTATGGCGTCGGTCGATTAATCCGCCACTTGCCGTTCTTCAATATCTTCAGTACGGTTGTACTTTCCGTGAGGGTTACGTATTGTTGTAGGCCAGCCTTCCTCAGCTCTTCCCAGACGGAATCCAGAAAGGAGTGCTCTTAAGGTTAAACTTCGATCATAAACTATTATGATATGTTGCTTCAGGTCAATTCTGCAGCAGCACTTCATTTGCATGCTATCGTTGGAGTCACTTCGAGGCAAATGAAGAGGTTGTTAATGAATCACATTGTCGAACAGCAACAGGCTTCACCTCCTGCCGCTTGGGTGGTTCCTGTGATCCTAGTTGGTTGAATTGCGGTATCGTCGTTGTTGCTGTTAATATGGGATTGTTGGTTGATTGCCCCGACCACATCGAATTCATTCCGATGAGTGTTCTTAACGGGGCTCACACTTGCGGAGTTTGTGATAGACTGCTGCTGCTGATTCTTCTATGGGGATGGCTCTTTGCTCCTTGATTCTATGAAGGGCTCGTAGTTTCTTGTTGGTTCGAGCATTCCGACATCTGGCCTGGGGATATCTTGGGCCATGTATATTGTTGATGGTGCTTTGTACTACTGCACGTAAGGAGCTGGCTCCTCCTACTGTATCCGTTGTGCAGTTCCAATAGAGTTCCTCGTTACTTGATGAGGCAGGTGGTCACTGAGGTTGTTATTGGTTGGCGGAGGCATCTCAACTGCTGCATACTCACTTGGGACCATGTGTGGATGATCTGCTTGGTGTTGATGCTGCTGAACACCAGAGAAGCTATTATCGC
>ERZ724508.1242-NODE-1242-length-15711-cov-5.150102_pt1 | contig 15711 bp, 22 predicted proteins | sample MGYA00376041_ERZ724508 | MGnify/ENA primary metagenome ERZ724508 (study PRJEB28724, sample SAMN07190887) | wastewater metagenome | isolation source: effluent of sewage treatment plant in Hong Hong | place: USA: Christiansburg, Virginia | collected 2016-03-01 ...
GTCGGTTGTGTTTGTGTTTGAAGCTTTAGGAGTACTCACCTTCTACACTGTCGAAACCAAGGTCGATGTAAGGCCAATTGAAACTGTACTCGACGCTTACTTCAAGAAGGTGATGCAGCAAGGTAGCGACCTCCTCAACTTCGTCTTCCAGCTCTACGGTCTAATCCTGCGTCGCGGCAGTCCATCAACGAACTACTTAACGATGTATCAAAGCATGCTGGGGGGTAACAATTGGATAGCCACAAACAGCAGCATTTTCAGTGCCTATATTCAGTACATCGTGAGCTTCCTGACAGTCAACCCAAGCAGCATTCTCAGCGATAAGACCAAAATCGAGATTATTTTGAGCAAATTGATTGAAATGAAGGAATACAATCACTTCTATTCGCTTCTCTGGGGCATTCTCGAAGTCACTAAACTGGACGGCTTCTTCAACAGTGGGTACCTCAGTATTCTGCTGACGGGCACCACCGCAAGCATACCCACCGATCCCAATGAGAAGCGTCCAGCACTTATCAAGCAAATTGTGCTGTTCTTCTGCCGGATGATCGTCTAGCTCGATCCCGTTAAACTCATCAGCTATGTAAGAGGTGGAGCTAAGCTCAGACCAACCAAATTTCGGGATGCTTCGTCTAACTCCTACTTGTTATGCACGGGCTGCCTATTATCTCGATGATCCAGTTCCGCGAAGAGCGCAAGATGGTCTTCCAAGGCATCAGCACTCTCATCCGCCTTAAGTACTAAAGTTGATTACGTTAGTCTGCTATCCTCTTTGGAGAGATGGGCGATGATGCTCAACGCTTTGGTGGAAAACACGAATAGAAGAACAAGCCGCAACAGTAATGTTGAGATGCTGCAGACGACAACCGACAGCAGCTTCCAAAAGCTCTGGATATTCAAGAAACTAGAGGTACACTAACGTGGAATTCAGCCTGAACGGTTCCAGCTGGAGAAAGACGAGTAGAAGTTCCTTGTAGAGAGCTTCGGGCAGGTCTTCGCATCACTCAAGGGGAAAGTGAACATGGCGTAGTTGCTACCCCAGTCCAGCCAGTAACAGCTGTCGCGACTCATTACCAAGTATAACACGCCTTGAAGTGCTTCCCTCGTGTGAATAAAATTATTGATAAATTATAATATTTATCCAGCAACGATGAACACTCCCGAGCGACGGACTGATCGGAAGGAGCCTGAGCTCGACTGGAAGACAAGGAAGGCACCTCGACACATCCCCCAAGACGTCATCGAAGCGGTGCGACGCAGACTTAACTTTGTAGGTTCAGAAAAAGTTACCAGCATCAGGTGACGAGACCTCAACGGCAGCATTGATGGATACTCAACTGTGTATGTTCGCTCGAGTGGGTCAGCTGTGTTTGTAGCCTATCGCAAAGGCATTTTGGTCAGCCTCCGTCATTTTTCCAAATGGGGCATGTTGTACGATGTAGTTGTTTTGCCCGGTGGAGCTTTCTCCGAACTTCATAGTTTTTTAGCCTCCCAGCCGAACGAAGCAACTGAGTTGAGTTGTTCTGTAAGCTCTACGTATTTGCGACGATGAAATAATATTGGTAAAGTGGCATGTCGGATGCCCTTCGCTTCTATCTTCTCACCCGCCAGACGGAGACCAAATCCATTCACAGCAAGATGACGTGTAAGGTTGGAAGGAGAATACGGCACAAAAGAATTCATACAGAGGGAGAGCCACCGAAGAACGGATAAAGCTGCATAAATACCCCTTCGAATGCCGCTAAGAAACGTAACCATTCAATCATGAACCGGTTCGATGAACAGCCCGATCTCACGAACGGTTTTTCAGTGAAGCTGTTCCGCGAGCGGTGCTAAGATATCAAACTCAAGAAGCGCTAACCTACTGTAGGAGAGTAAACACTCGCCCTACCCAATATTCATTAAAGGTGTGCTCCCAGGCTATCTCGTATCAACCTATTCACGCGACCTATCGACATAAGTTTTACTTCTTTCCTGCAGCAGGAAATGTAGCGTGCTATTTGCATTGGGGAAGACAATGTGAGGTTTCGGTCAGACCTTTCAGAGAATGGAAAGGTTCTGACCGTCGATATCAGTACTGTCCCTTCCTCGGAGGAAAAAACAACGTAGAAGAAGTCGCGTAACTGCTATCCTCGAGGTGATATTCAACTGAGTCAGCCAAAGCTACCATCTGCATAGAGCAGCTGGCCAGGCAAATACAGGAATAGTTCGTTAAAACGCGGCCCAACTGTCCCTTGCGACTTCTAAATTCGACCATGGTAAAATGCAGAATAAACGCCTGCGTTGGTCCCATGATAGCAGACGTTGACTGATTTCTTGAGTCTTTGAATTATTTCAAATTATGGAGAGGGATTAACTTCAAGAGGACATGATCCAGAGCGAAAAGGAGTTCCGTGAGCAGTTTGATCTAAACTCGGAGAAGCATCACAAGGGTTCCACCCAGGCAGTTCCGCTCGGTGGCGCTCGCATTCCCACATCCATGCCTCAAGAATACCCAGAGAATTTCAACCCCAATGAGACAGGCCCCACTCGCGAGGAGCTTGGTGAAGAATACATCAGACTGGAGAAACAAAGGGAGGTGCTCACTGGTATGAAGAAGATTCTCGCCAAACAAGCACAACTTACCGAGGCAGTTTTCCGCCATAATGAACACTTCCGTGAAAAAGGTGATAAGGCGAATCCACAGCATGTGTAGAAGCACAAAGCTAATATCGACAAGGAGGTAGCGATTATGATTGATTCAGGAGAAAGAGTTGGCAATTGTGAACAAGCAACTAAGTGATATCGCCACTACATTGGCCACACTGGGAAACGAGTACAAGGAGACGGAAAGGGACATCGAACTGATCATCAAGGACTCCTTAAGTCACTTCAAAACCAAGGAGGAACTAACAGACTTTGGCTTCCGCTCTAAGAAGATTTCAGCGAAGAGTTTCGCTGATGCTGCTAAACTGTTAGATGCTATGAAAAAAATCAAGAAGAACTATAAAAAGCCGGAGCAGGAAGTGGGTAAGGAAGTGCCCAAGGCCTAGTGATGAGTAAATCAACGAGCATTGCCACAAACTATCATCATAATCTTCGCCTGACCTCCAGGTTCCGAGGAGAGGTTGTCTCGGTCTTGCCAATCCTACCCAGCAAATGTCTATTGGTTTGATAGTAGGCTGAACCAGCCTGACTCTGTTGGTTGGACTATTTGTTTTCCTTGTTCTCCTTATTGACCTTCGTAAACCTCGGCTCTAGTGCTTTGACCTCGGATTTGGTAAGTGATTTGTCCTTGGGTTTGACAGGTGTCATGTTCTAGCTGTACTATCGAATGAACTTGCCATAGTTGTCGTTAAAGTGCTTCTCAATCTGTCCCTCGAGAAACTGATCGCTGACCAACTGCCCCTTCAGCTCAAAGAAGACGACATGAAAGAGCCTGTACTTTTGGTCAGCGTTGATGAGCTTTTTACTGACTGTGAACAGTTTTTTGAGTACACCACAGTAAAGCAGTGGGGTGATCTGCAAATACTTATCCTTATCCTTGCCATACACCACACATAGCTCCTGAAGCGAGTCATAAATACGCTCCCTTAGACCCTCCAACTGTTCGAGCTTGTTGCTTCCTGCGATCGGTAGCAGGTTGAACTCTAGCAGACACACCTCGAAAAGCAATAAACCCAGCTTTCGGCTCACCTCCATGCGTAGAATACCCTTGGTAAAGCGTTTGAGATCTTCCGATTTGACACAATCGACACGCAGGAAGCTATCAATGGCATGCTGCAACTCTCGCTCATAATTCAGGTTATCAAGTGTACCGTTGGCTTGGGTTTCAGGTAACGATCTGGCAAGCTGTTCGCGGAACTCCTCCTGTGCTATTGACTGTGAACTGAAGAAGTCGCAACCGTAGTGAAGCCTGCCTTACATCTGCGCCCTTCCAACGTCTATAAACTTATAATACAGAAAATCAACCGATAGGTCGTCAGAACTGCTCCTGAACCTCCTGGATGGTCTGACGCACGTTATGAATGTTTTGCTCGCACACCGGAAACCATGAGTTGCTTTTGCCGCGCCACTTGGCATCGATGAAGTACTCGATGCCGGTGTACTCTGTCGACTTCTTTTGCTTTAGCTGGTAGATGTAGTACAAGTAGTTCCACTTGTTGTGCCGAATTTATTTGTGTTTTTCAAACTTCTCGCTTGTCTTGTTGGTCAGTGGGCTTGGCTACTTTTCGATGTCATGGCGACTTTGTCCACAGATGTAGCATTGGTTGCTCTCATCCTATTCCACCCGGTCGTGCAGGTTACGCAGCTGTGCGAACTTATCAGTGAAGAGACCTGAGATGACATTTCCAAGCAAAGAACCAAAGAGAATGCTGTAGATTACTTCGAAGGCAAGCACCCGCACTGAAGGGTCATTGACATCTTGCTTCTCGAGGTAGGCTTACCGACTGTACACAATTACAAAGCATTCAACCATGTTGTTGCAGGGTTAGTTTGCAAATGGTGCATAAAGGTTAACCACCAGTACCGACAGTACTAAAAATATGCCAACACTAACTAGCGCGAGCAACAGCAGTTCCTGCAGATTCTTAAAGACAGCTTGGTAGACGTTATCTAGCACCTTGACTTTGGTGAAGAGGTAGAAGATGTGGGCAGAGTAGTAGTATGGGCTGCTGAACATGCCAAGCACGCAGATCAGGAAGTACAGGAAGATGGATGCACAGCTGAACAGCGCTTTGTGCACCTCGTCAAAATTGAGATCAACAAAGTTATTGTCCAGGCGGGCCTCAGTTCTTTCGAACTTTGCCTTGAGCCGATGCACCTTTTCCTCGTTGGCTGCCATCTTCATGTTCTCCTCCTCCTTGCGGATGTACTTGCGCATCTCTTCGCGTTTGAATTTGTTTCGAATAGTGCTGTAGCTATAGAGGGTTCCGAAGGTGAGCTGCACGAACTGCGCAATAAATAGATATTGGGCATTGGCGCTCTCCAAGTAGTGATTCTAGAACTGTATTTGAGTCGTGAGCACGAGAAGGATATTGATGGCCAGCGAAGTCCAATTGGAGATCTGATAGAAGAAGAGACTCCACTCACCAAAGCTATAGTTGGTGCGACGGCAGAACTCCTTGTACTTCATATAGAGCTCCAGGTGTGGAAGCTGGTCCAAAAGTGAGCTGAGCTTGCTATTCTGCGTTGTGCGATCCAGCTTATAAAGCAGCCTCTCCAGTTAGGGATCTTCGTCTTCTTTAATCAACAGGGCTTCTTCAGGTCGGAAGAAGTACAGTGTGTGCAGATTGTTGTCAATGCTCACCTCAATCGATAGGATGGTGTTGAGCATGTAGTGGTATCTGTCAGGCTTCAACATTCTTCGAATCAAATGGGGCTCAGTCGGGGCTGGCTCGTTCTTTTGAGTAGTCTATTTAGTGTCCTCGTCGGAGTCGCTTCCAAAATCATCTGGAGGCAGTAGAACGTTTGGCTCGATGACAGTTACCCGATCCTGCCAAGGAATAACCAAGATGTTCAGCAGTTCGTATAGGTAGCTTGCAGCTTTGTGCCAAAGTCGATCCACTCGGAGACTGAGAACTCGTCCCACCGAACGTCTTGCCGTGGATATCTTCCTGTAGCTGTCCTGCATTACATGGCCATAACGACCCGTGGTCTCCTTCTTTTAAATTTTAGCGTCATCATCAAAGGTACGTTTCATGTGTTCAAGCAAGTAGCTTGCCTGTTCGGGGTAGTTGTTGAGCAGTTTGTACACAATGACAAAAACAGCCTTCATCTTTCTGATCTTCTACTCGATAACTGCGTGCTCGTCAATCATAATCTTCTTGAGAAGCTTCCTGTAGATGCCTGGCACCTCCTTCACGAAGCGATGATCGAACCTGTTGCAGAAGAAGATGTAGATGTCCTCCTTGTTGGACTCCAACAAAGAAACCACTATCTTCAGGAACTCTTCGATAATGATGATGATCTCTTTGAGGGTGGACTCCTTGATGGTGGTTCCCGGCGAAGGCACGTGCTCCCTGTTGAGTATGAAGTTGCATACGTCTTCGAAGAAGGTGGATTCAGCCAACTCCAGCTGGTTCTCGTAGCAAGGGATCTGCGCAATTTCATTGAGGAAGTTGATAATCTTGAAGGGGAGATCGTTGATGCGATCACTGAACACTGCAAACACCTTGCGTAACTATATGGTGCTGCGAATCAATAGATTGCGGTTGTTGATCTTAAGCCTTTTATCGGGGAAGGTTTGCTCGCAAAGTTCACGCTTGAAGGCCACGAAGTTGTTCTAACAGAGCAGCTGCAGGGATGCATAGATGTTCTTGCAGCATTCGAATGTGTATCTTCGGTTGATCGACTGTTCGAGGTTCTTGCCATTTTCATCTTGCGGGCGGTCAATACAGTGTAGCTCAGGCCGGAACACATAATCTATACCGACTGAACTGCTGTCCTGCAGATGCTCCAGCTCGTAGTTACGCACAATATCACCCACGAAGAACTCAACGAGACTGTCGATCTTGCTGATGAACAAGTTACGAGGGTCGTTCTGCTTGACCAAGTCAAACAGTGGTTGTGGTGCATCGGTGAGCTGGCAACTTCCAAAGTAGTTGGCGGTGAAGAAGAACAGTTCATGGGTCAGTTTGAAGTTGCTCTCTAAGTTGAACTTGACAACAGTGTGGAACAGCTTGCTACTGACACTTCCACTGAGGTTGTTCAGCAGGTGTTCTCGGTAGGTACTCGACAGTTCGGCTTCGGTTGACCGAGAGGGGTCTTTGCTGCTATCCCGGCGAAGCTTCTTTGTCAATACTCGGTAGTGGAATTACAGCAAGTCTTCGTCAAGGGCCTCAGGATCGGATTCCAGCAGTTAATTTACGGAATGGCTGAGCATGTCCATACGAGCGATGTAGTTGAACTTGTACAGTTAGGCCTCTTGCTGTTCTTAACTGTTTGTTTCAGACTGGTGTGCAAGCAGTCGCGGCAGGTACAGTTTGGCTTGCTTAAACTGCCGGCAAGACTCGTAGTCCTCGAATATCTTTCGGCGGTAGTATTCGTTAAAGGACTCATGATATGAATCATCTTATGGCTCGGGAATGAGAGGCATAGAGCTCTTATGCATACCAATGGCACGCATTTGCTGAATAGTGTTGGAGGGTTCATAGATGGACATGATAAGCTGGCTATGCTGCAGAGTAATGTTGTAGAGTTATTGATCCTCGAAGAAGTAGCTGATATGCTCGCTTTTGAGAATGCGCTAAAGTAGCATGTAGACCTGCTTCTCCTCTTCCTTGACCTTTACCGTTACGGTCTCCCAATTTTATCGTTCGAGGTTGATCTTGCACAGGATGGAAGGGTTGCGAATCTTGTGGTTGAGTGCTACTGAGGCATTATCGTTTGTAGTGCGAGCATCAGCAAGAAGCGGATGGCCTGTCAACCACTCTCTCAAACGGATATCGGGGTGGCGATTACGGCGATCAACCTGCAGCAAGTCTTGGAACAGATTCAGGTACAGGAAGCTACTGCGGCAGTCATACTTATAGGTGAACCTCCTCGCTTCAAGATCGACTTCGAAGAGACTTGTTTCGAGACTTACCATGATAGTAACTAGCTGCTTGTGGGTTTCGCTTTTGATTGGGAAGAGGTTGTCGCGCATGAGTTTGAGCCTTTCGTATATGCGTACGAACAGTATGAAGATGCTAACGTTGAACTCCCAGTTCTTGCGATTGCGGATCCGGAGCATATTGTAGTGTTTCTTCCAGTCGTCCCGAATGAATACCTTGCGCTTGCGGTTGATAGCAGCCATACCAGTCCTGAAGAACTCTGCGTTACGGCTCTCACGATCACTCGAAGCTTCCGAGTCTCTGTCCCTGCTAGTGACAGTCGGGTTGCGCTTTCTGGAGAACGGTTCGCTGTTGACTCGATGACCAAACTGCATGTTGTTGCTGCCTGACTTGCCACTGATGCTGGATTAGTTGAGTTCGTTAACAGGATCCTCGAAACCGCTATTCTACTTTGAGCCTTTGTCTTCCTGCGGAGGAATGTAAACCTGGCTCTCGCTTCTTTTGATTTCTAGCTTTTTGAAGGTTGGGTATAGGTTTGCCGGGCTTGGGGAAATCTCATCAGGAATATCTTGGTCGGGAAGATTGCTAATATTCATGCGTCCATATTCTTTTACCTTCGAAGAGTCTGGGCTTTGCGAGGATCTTTGACTCTTCTCTGACGGGACTTATTCAGACATCTCCGAACTGTTGGGGAGAATTACGGAAGGTGGTACTTGTAGTTGGTCATCAACTTTACCATGATCTTCTTCCTCCTGCTCGCTGACCTCTTTCATGCTCTCCTTGAGGTACAGCTGCTTCGAAACGCTCTCTTCAGATTGAAGTGATAGAATGATTTCTTGGAGGAAACGACTGCGGTTGGGAATAAAATTATTCTGCTCACTTGGACGATGCTTGCTGTCTTCCGGTCGAAATAGAATTTCAAGACTATCGAGAACCTTCATGATGTTGTGGGTGAACATCGACATGGGGAGCATTTCTCTGACTTGAAACTCGAATTGTTGGCGGGTCATTCGATTGCTTCGATCGTGCATTCTCTGGAAGATGTACTCGTTGAGATCCGACAGAATATTGGGTATGTCCTTTGAGAGAATAGTCTCGAAATAACGATCTTCCATATTGAAGTAGTAGAGGTTGTTCAGGAGGCGGCGAGCACTAGCCTTCAGAGCCCAACAATCCTTTGCATTCTCAATTACTAGGGTAATCTTTGATGGAAGGTGGAGCTTCTTGCATTTTGCCATGTTTGTAGGGTGGTTCTTCACCAAGTCAGCAAGGAGCCGGAACAGCACAACTACGTAGGTAAGTTTGGGACTGTAACGAACCTGATCGGTTGGGGCTTGTTACCGTTCATCACTGCTCTAGGATTCTTCATCTTGAAATTGCTGGAAGATCTGTGGATCGAAGCTTGTTGTCTTTCTGAGGTGCATGCTATGACCACTATTCCTTTAAGAGTTTCTGCGAATGATCCTGACGAGTAGTTGCACATCAGTCAACATTTCGGGGTTACATATCCTAGGGTAGTCGTTATCCACGATACGCAACAGGATTTTCATTCGATTCGTGTCCAGGAACTTATTTCGGTAGTAGATCATGCAGCTAAAGAAGTCCAGCAGCCTACAAGCCATTGTATAGCGTTTCTTGACGTACAGCTAGCTAACAAGATACTTTCCCACCACGTTTACAATGTGCGCCACCTTCTAGTCATCACATTGCAGCCAGTAGCTGTTCCGGCAGTACTAACGGAGGGCGATCAAAGCACCAACACTGTGTTCGGCGTGTTGGATGAAAGTTCGGTAGCTGCTACTCCATTTGGCCTTGCATTCCTCATTGTTCCACATATATACAGCCAGCATCAAGTAGGCTGCTTATATGAGTTTGCGGTAGAGGCTGCTGCTGGATTATATGTCGCAACTCTACAGAAAGCTCACCACTGGTTCTATCACTCCCATCTCCATTACTAACCGTTGAACGCACTAGGATGGGCGTTGGGTTTAGCAGTAGGGCTGCATCGTGCGGCGATTGGAGCCAAGGGCCTAATATATCTTCAAGTAATCCATTTTAGTGCTTGCAGGAGTCTTCATTGCCTCAGTGATGTCCAACATCATTTTGATGACACAGGGCCCTTCGATATCCCAGATTGGCATAGCAAGGATGTATTGATTCTTGATCTGTAGCTTTCGAAGCCCACCAGGAACCAGTACGAGCCGAAAGACATGCCGAGCTTAGTTAAGCAATTCTACTGTCTTCACACTCTACGGAGTGAGTTCGAAGATTGTGGCATACCTTCTGGCCATGAGGGAATTTCTTTCAACCTCCATAATCTTCTGCCGAGTGCGAAAGCACAGCATATAAAGCTGTGTATTAGACTTGTACACTGTGAGCATCAGATGCACAAGTCGGTAGTCAAGCTTAACTATTGTCGAATCACTAATGCACCACATCTTTGTGTCATAGACCTTCTCTTCATTGAGTGTCCCCTCCTTAAAGGTCTCGTTCCGTTACTCCTTCACCAAATCAATCACCTTCTTCAACCGAAACTAAGCGTCTTGGTCGAGGAAGCAGTTGATTATACGAAGTATCTCTACTTTGAAGGCACTGCCGTCCCACGTACGGACACGACTGAGCATTTCCACCAACTGGCTGATCAACCGTTCCTGACTAACTTCATTACGCTCGTCATTGTTGATAGCCTCCCAACTCTTATGGGATACCATGTTACGGAGTAGTTTCATCACCCTCGTGGTGAACTCCATGTACTTCAGACCAGTGGAGTACATCGTGTACTTTTCCGATATCCCTTTATACTCCTTCGGCAGGAACAACTCTTTCTATTAGGTGTACCGGTCCAGAAATTTCTGCAGAAACCGTTTTATGTACTGCTAAAGTGCGGGATACACAAATCTTTGGTAGGTCTCTGCATCAGTGTGTCGCTTGGTAGGTTCAATTCGATAGTGTTTCATGCCGATTGCTCGGTCATACCAAACTCTGTTGAAGTGGTTCAGTGGGTTCCATACTGTCTCCACAAGGATGTTGTTGGCAAGTCGTACAAAGCAGCTATGCATCGTACCGTTCTCGCTGATTTGGGTATGATCTAAGATGGCTACAAGGACCTGTGGGCTTATTATTGTCTCAGCGATCCACTTGCCCTGCAAAAATCTGCCATCACAGACATCCGACAAGAGCTCTATCCATTCCTCAATGACTTTCCACAAATTAATGAGTCTCTGACGTCGCTGTTCAAGCTCCTCACGTGTTATGACTTTTGCCACTTGTTCAATAAACCTTTCGAAGATTGCAAAGCCCTCATCGAGTCGCTCAGCGACAGGAACTGGCTGAACTGGACGAGACGCTTTGGTTGCTTCACGATAAAACTCGCTGAGTTCTAACAAGCCTTCCTCCCCGAACACAGACTCCTTCTGCCACAGATATTTGATCTTCTCGATTTAATCCGCGCGTTCACCAGTACTCACGAGAATGCGTTTTGGGGTAATATGCTTTGCACTGCCAATTTGATCGCTATCGCCAATCAGAAACTTGATTCGTCGTATGTGGTTGTCAGTACTTCTGAATACCTGCTTAATAATAGTGCGCTGGTTTTGCGGGATGATGTGCTAGCCGCTCCTCGTTAACAGTCGCATAATTCGCACAAATAGGTACTCCTTTTCGAGGGTCTTGGGCTACAGTTTGGAAAAGACCTCCACTAACCTTGTGATTTCGTTGGGTCGTGTAACATTCTCCTCAGCGTACTGGCTGCTCTCCAGAATTTCCTTGAGTGTCTCCAACTACACATCCATGAAGCGGCTCCTGCTGCTCAACGAGAGTATGAGCAGATCACTTGCTCCTTCCTTGAGTACCCGTTCCTTATTGTAGCTATTATCGGTGCAGGATAGCTTGAAGATGATATGTAGCTACCGGAAGGTACGCCCAATACAGGACTCCAAAGGCTTCAGCCCTCGAATAGCCGCTGGCCTCATCGTAATTTCGTAGAGGTACTTGATAAAGTGCAGCAGTAGTCGAACTAATCCAATATCGTACATGATAGTTTGGTAGGTAAGCTTGAGCTCAGGCTCCTCCAGCTTGTTCTTCAGGTAGCGCAGCACATACTTCACCTCGGAGTAGCTACGGAAGTGGATACGTTTCAGTTGAGAACTGGTGTATTTCCAGTTCTCGTTCTCCTTCAGGAAGTCGAGATACTCTTGCAGCTTCTACTGTGCCTCGAGGAGCTGGTAGACAGTGTTCCTGGTCTATCGACCTACTTTGTATATTCGAAAGGTAGATGATTCGCTCACACTGTCCACGAAGCTAGTACGACGCAGTCTCCGGTCCTCCGGGTCCAATGGCCTCTTGGTGAGCCATTGCAGTCGTGTGCCTTCCTTCTTGCAAAGCTTGATATAGTCAGCATTGTTGAGGTTGAAGTTGACTTCGTAGACACTGTCAGTCGAGGAGAACCGCATGTAGGTATCGCAGTCAGCTCCACCGAATTTTTCACCGGTGATCATGTTGGTGAGCGTTACGCTTGATAGGTCCTGCTCTTCCTGCTTTTCAAGCTGATAATCTTTGAGGAATGGATCGAGGATAGCGTTACTGAAGAACACTACTTGAAGATTCGTAGAAGGAGAGCTGCTTGTATCTCCGAAGATGTCCTTGACCTTCTCGTACTTGTTCTTCATCAGGTCAGTAAGACGCCACAGACACTCAAAACTCTTCGGTTCAGACTTCAGTGGGTAGAGAGGGTTGGCTTCTTCCACTTTCAGTTCGCCGTCCTTCATAAGCAGCTTGCCATTAGTGTTCCGGTTGGTGATGTACACCAAATCATAGTTGTGAATGTGGTTGGGTGGGTGGCTGCTAACCTTGATATCGTTGAGTCTCCAGCCAAAGTGGTTGTTGGGAGGCTCCACCATTCCAACCAATACCTCGCGATCACCAAGAGTTTGCCTGCACAGGTGAACATCAAACTTTGGACAGTATATACTAAAACGGCTGCAGGCTTTGACCACACTCATTGGTTTTTCGAAGGAACGAAGTGGCCTGATCTAAAATACGGAGCCTGGTTTCGTGGAACTCTATCTTGGCGCATCTTAATCGATTTATGTGAAGATTAACGCAGTCTCGTTCAGGTAGTTCACTCGATCCTCTGCGTCCCTTTACTTATCGTATTTGAAGATTTCCCTACTGAGGATAACATTCATGTTGCCATTAGCAACCCATTCCTCCACGTTCAGGTACTAGCCACTGCAGACATGCCGAAGTCTGAACAGGTCACTAAAGCACACTGTCGAATGGTTATCTTAGGAGTACCGTTCGTACTCCATCACAAAGAAGCTATTATCATAGTACTTCATCAGCCCTAGCTGACTGTTCGGTGCCAAGAGGGTATGTGCTCTATTGAACCTACCCTTAGCTATGAAGTTACTTCTTGCAGACTACTGTCATAGGTTAAACGAGGGAGCCTTCCTCGAGGGCTGTGGTCAGCTGTACCAGCGAACCGTACTGCACCTCCACGTCCTCATCCTTGAACATGTCTCGAAGCAGTATATTAATTCGTAATTCTCAGGAAGACATCAGAAGTTGAACTGCCAGTTCGCGCAACTATCGAGGTCCTCCAAGCAGATGCCATCGCAGTAGCCGATATAGCCAAGATCCGTGAAGCTTCGATCGACAAGCTTAACATCTGCGAACTTCTTCTCGAACCCTTTCCGATAGGGTTGGGTTTCCTAACAATCTCCATCGTTGTCCTCGCCGGATGCAAAGGCGTCGCTTGGCGGTTTCGGTGCCTCGCGAGGTTAGGCTTGGAGTTGATTAAACTATGCCTTTATGTTTTCATATTCGGTTTCAGACCTAAGATCAGTGATACATTTACATTTTGTAATCGCGATAGGTATTACTGAGCCAAGGCAGTTTGAGTGCATCCCTGGCTGAGATACGTTTCTATGGCTCAGCGATGAGCATCGGCATGAGAAAAGCGCTGAATTCTCTCGCTTCCTTCTCACGGATTTTATGTTTTAAACGCAGCACAACGTCGATAGGCCAAAACTGCAGCTAAGGGACACGCTTGAGCCCTCCGTGCTTTGTGAAGTACTTTTTGGACTTTTTGCCGCGTAATGAGAAATTAGGATCGAATGGACCAAGCAATTCTTGAATCTGTGCGAGATGATCGTCATTTTTGCTCCAAGTGGCGCCCTTGCGTGGCTGGAACAGCAAGTCGCCTGTGAGCATTTCGTACATCATGCAAGCTAGCGACCAAATGTCGCTTGTTTCATTATAGGTCTGTCCAAGGATGACCTCCGGAGAGCGGTACTGTCTCGTTTGTATCTATGTGGAGAAGTGGTGGTGCTTCCAGCAAGCATTTCCGAGATCGGCGATCTTCACCTTGAAGGGGAGCTTGAGCTTTTCGCCACGATTGAATACTATCTTGCCCTTCTTTAGATCGAACAGTTCGTCGAGCGATTGGGGTAGTTCATTCGCAGTCGGTGGCGCAGTCGTGTTAGGTTCCGTCGCTACTGTCGGCTCGTTCTCGCTATTCTACTTTTCTCTCTTCTTCTGTTTCTTCAGCTTCTTTTTTAGGTTTTTCTTTTGTGTTTTGGTGAGGCCTTCCATATTCGGAAGTAAGGGTTTATTCGTTGTTGGTTTGGACTGCTGTTGGGGTTGAGGTGGTTGGGGCTTTACTTCGATTCCCAGCATCTTCTGGAATATCTCGGTGCGTTCCGCGAAGAGCTGATTCTTAGTCAGCTGCCCATTATTCACGATATCCTGGATCTACTCGGGAGAAAGACACACCATTACATTCTCCGGTTTTAGATCTGTGTGTATAACTCCACAGATTCGGTGGAGGTAGTCCAACCCAACGAGCACTTGCCGACAGATTTCCTGACAGACATCCATGGGCACTCCCTAATAATTGTACCGTTTGAGGATGTCCAGCAGGTTGCAACGCAGAATTTCGAACACCATGCAGAAATGGTTGCCATAGTTGGTCTTATGGATGAACGAATTGAGCAGACTCACTACATGGGTATCGTCGCGATTTTTGCCTTGCCAACGGGGATCTCTGTGGTGCTTCTAGACCTTCTGAAGAATTTCCACTTCGTCGAAGGCTGCCTACATATAGTGTGGACTGCTCTTTTGAATCTTGATGGCAACGTATGTGTCGTAATGGAAGTCTTTACAAAGCCACACAGTCGAGAAGTGTCCCCAACCGAGTTTCTGTATGACTACGTAACGGTTTAGTAGGCATTCCCCGATATGCACGGGATGATAGCCACCAATCTTGTAGTCTTCGATTCCCTCGTCTTCAGAATCATGGTTCTCATCGAGTTCCAGCAGGAACTTGTGCAGGTTGTGCAGCGTAGAGCGTGGTTGCTCAACCTCAGTGCCGAAGTCCTACGCGAACACCCGCTCGTTGAGGTTGTGCTACGATAGGCCACCGGTAGTACCTCCTGAAGTGGGCTCTGCCAGCGGTTACCCATCTGCTCGCCAAGCTCCTCCAGCTCCTCGTCGCTTGATTCGAAAAGGTCGGCTCGCTCGCCACGGTAGTTCGGCTGTTCCAGCATCTGAATATTTAAATTCAAGTATAAACTTCGTTAAGAATTATACATAAGAAGGGATGGGCGGCCGTTGGCAAGCGAGCAAGACCACTTTCCCCGACATTGAAACTTTTCAGAACTGCTGTGGTTTGCTCTAGAGCTGTTTCTGCAGTCGCTTTATCTCCAATTCCTTTGCTTAGCAGGCAGTTCGCAGGTTTGTGATCTCATCCTTGTAGATTTATTTCATACGCACCAATCCATTCTACTGCTCTTCGGCACGTGCCAGCTCGTCCTGGAGGTTGTCTACCTGAAGCCGCAGCAGGTGGTTCTCTTCGATGATCAGGTGCGTTTCATTTTCGAGTTGGCGTAGTTTGCGTGTGTTGCCACCTTTGCGATCCTCCATCTGCATAGCTCGTAGGTTTACCTTCACGGAGTAGTTATCTCGGACTGAATCGTTATCCTCCTCGTCCTCCACTACCTCCTCACCTTGGGTGTGCACGTTGAAGCTACTTGACTTATGGAATTTGTGTGGAGAGCTGCGTAGTTCTTCAATACGCTTTTCCAGAACCCTGATCTTCTTGTTCTTTTCTTTTATTAGTTCCTTTAGCTTTTTTTTGTTATCGCCAGTGCGTTCCAACAGTTTACTCAGGTTTTTT
>ERZ724508.1243-NODE-1243-length-15708-cov-6.678273_pt1 | contig 15708 bp, 14 predicted proteins | sample MGYA00376041_ERZ724508 | MGnify/ENA primary metagenome ERZ724508 (study PRJEB28724, sample SAMN07190887) | wastewater metagenome | isolation source: effluent of sewage treatment plant in Hong Hong | place: USA: Christiansburg, Virginia | collected 2016-03-01 ...
TGGTTGCAGGCGCGGGAACTACGATGGCACAATCGCTGCCTTGCGCTTATGTAGGGGATTCGATTGCACTGGGTGCGGGTGCTTTTCAACCGAAAAAAACTACCAATAAATGTCCCGTATTCGCTAGGAACGGTATTACAGCACGCCGTTGGCTTTCGTTGTATTCGACAGGCATACAGGCTGAAAAAGTATTGCTATCTATGGGTAGTAACGATTACGGGGCGAATGTCACACGCGAAATTATGGCGATGCGCCAATCCATCAAGGCACGCGAAGTGATTTGGATTGCTCCCGGTCCCCAGTTCGCCGCCAACCGCGCCAGCGTGGTGCAAGTGGCCAATACGTTTGGGGATAAAGTGTACGAACGTCCCAACGACGAAATTGGGGCCGATAATGTCCACTTTACGGGGCGCGGATACTCCCGTATCGCGCAGGTACTGCATTAAACCGTTAGCGCACTGTTCAGGCTGGCTGCTGTTGCCGCTTCACTCGCCCAATAACTGGGTAAATTAACTGAGAATTCGGTATCTGTCGCAAAAAATCCGGCGAAATTGCGGGCGCGGGTTATCTTGGCAGCGGTCTGCATATCGGCTTCACTGGCCACCAGCGCCATGATCCAGCATTGCGATGCAAACGTATTCAACCATGTTGGCAAACTATTGCTGGTGTAGTTGTACCAAGGCTTCTCGTAGACCAAAATTTCAATGTCTGATTCTGATAGCAGGGTGAAGTAGCCTTTATCCGGTGGTGTGCCCGGATTCAACATAAATCGGCGCGAATCGTCTACGGCTACGGCCTGATTCAGAATGGAACGGTAGTAGGCCAAATCGCTCGCGGCAACCGAGGCTTCATCCAAGAAGAAGTCGTTGATACCGTACAACGTGTTCCACGCTTCTATATCCGCCAGAACCAAGGCACTGTTGCGTTTGCCATAGCCGGTATAGACATACCCCTTGACCCGATGCCCTGCATCGCGCACCCTATCAATCCACTCTTGGTACTGGGCATCCCAACGACTGCCCGGGCCGTTGCTGGCATTGGCAATCACAACCAACGGGGTGGTGGTATCTGCCAATTTTTCCCACACTTTCGCCTTGTAGCTATAAGCCGGAACAAGGATGTTGATTTCTGATGGAACAAACGGCACATCGGGTACTACCGGTTCTGGCACTGGGGTAACAACCGGTGTCGAAGAACCTCCACCACCGCACGCAGCCAGCCCCAACGTGCTGCTCCATACGCTGGCTTGGATGAGAAAATCACGCCGATCAAGCGTATGACTCATACAACCTCCTGATAACCGTGGGGATTAGAACTTTGCCAGCGCCACGAATCCGCGCACATGGTCGCTAAATCACGGGTGGCACGCCAGCCCAAAATATCGTTTGCTAATTGCGGATCGCTGTAACAAGTCGCTACATCACCATGCCGCCGCCCTTGGACTTTGTATGGCACGGGGCGACCGCTGGCGGTTTCAAAGGCTTGCACCATATCCAATACGCTATAACCCGTTCCGGTTCCGAGGTTGATAGGCGTGCATTGCCCTTCTTCTCCACGCGCCAGCATCTCTAGGGTGCGGAGATGCCCTAACGCCAAATCAATCACATGGATGTAATCACGCACCCCAGTTCCATCCGGTGTGCCGTAATCATTGCCCCAAACATTCAAAAATTCACGCCGCCCTGCTGCTACCTGCGCCACAAAGGGGAGTAAATTATTGGGAATATCGCGCGGGTCTTCACCAATCAAGCCACTGGGATGTGCGCCCACGGGATTGAAATAGCGCAGCAACCCAATACGCAAACTGGAATTCGCGGCAAATGCATCACGCAACATATCTTCTACAACCAACTTGGTGCGACCGTAGGGATTAGTGGCAGATAGCGGGTGATCTTCCGTCAGTGGCAACCATTGCGGATTGCCGTACACCGTTGCCGATGAGCTAAAAACCAGCTCTTTCACCCCTGTGGCTTCCATCGCCTCCAATAAACGCAGCGTGCCGACCACATTGTTATCGTAATAATGCAGCGGAATTTGGTTCGATTCGCCCACCGCCTTCAATCCCGCAAAATGAATCACCGCCGTCGCCTGACTATCCCGCAGCGCAGTTTCCAGCGCAGCACGGTCACGGATGTCGCCCTTGATGCGGGTGAACGTTTTTCCCGTGATCCGCTCGACCCGATTCAAAGATTCGGGGTGGCTGTTGCAATAATTATCGAACACGGTCACGGTATAACCCGCGTTGAGCAATTCAACACAGGTATGGCTACCGATATAACCCGCGCCACCGGTAACGAGGATAGAAGGCATAGAAGGCTTGGGTGCTGTCATAAAGTGAAGGTTGAAGAAGTAATACGTTGGTTTTTCAATTCCTTGCGCAGATTCGCATAATCTGGCAAAACACTGCGCACCACTGCCCAAAATCGGGGACTGTGGTTCATTTCCCGCAGATGGCTCAACTCATGCACCACCACATAATCCAACAGCTCCGGACGCAGGTGGAACAAATGCCGATTCAAGCGGATAGAGCCATCCGAACGGGCGCTGCCCCACCGTGTACGCGCCGAGCTAAGGCTCAACCTGCGCCACTGCACCCCCACGATAGGGGCAAAATGGTTTAAGCGCTGCGCGAAATGGGTGTAAACAAAAGCAGGGGTCTGGCTTTTGAGGGGCATAAACCGATGGTTTGATTAACTGGTTTATTGGTTAGTGAACTGGGCTGGACGCTTGTTCAAGAAGGCATCCATCCCCTCTTTTTGGTCTTGGGTTGCAAACAAGGCATGGAACATGCGGCGCTCAAACGCTACACCGTCCGACAAACTGCTTTCAAACGCACGGTTCACGCTCTCTTTGGTTGCCATCGTCGCGATTTGGGAGAAGCCGCAAATTTGCAATGCCGCACCCAAGGCTTCGTCCATCAATTTATCGGCGGGAACCACACGGCTGACGAGACCAGAACGCTCGGCTTCTTCGGCATTCATCATGCGTCCGGTCAATGCCATATCCATCGCTTTGGCTTTGCCGACTGCGCGGGGCAAGCGTTGCGTGCCACCTGCACCCGGGATGATGCCGAGTTTGATTTCAGGCTGTCCAAATTTGGCGGTATCGCTGGCGATAATGAAATCGCACATCATCGCCAATTCACAACCACCGCCCAGTGCAAAACCGCTCACCGCTGCAATCACAGGCTTGCGCACGCTGCGGATGGTTTCCCAGTTGCGAGTGATGAAATTACCGTGGTACGCCTGTGCAAAAGTAAATTTCGCCATAGCTGCAATATCAGCACCTGCTGCAAAGGCTTTTTCGCTACCAGTGATGATGATGCAGCCAATCGCGGCATCGGCATCAAAACCGAGCAGGGCTTGACCCAGTTCATCCATCAACTGCTCGTTGAGCGCATTCAGTTGCTTGGGGCGGTTCAGCGTGATAACAGCGACTTTTTCGCCTTCCACACGGGTGGAAATACATTCGTAAGTGGTGCAAGTGGTTTCAGTAGTCATTAAAAACGCTCCTTTTATGTTTCAGGTTGTGTTTCAAGTGGGGTTGATGGGGCTTCCAGCCATGCGTGCGCGGCACTGGCATCGGAGATATTCAGGCAAATCGAATGGTTAATCGGTTCATCCGGTAGATGCAGTTGAAGTTGCAGCAAACGCTGATCGCGGGCGACCAAGGCGGAAATGGTGTTTCCAGTGCCGCGATACAAAGCGACATCGTCCATCGAATGAATACGCCATGCACCTTGCACCGCAATCCATTCATCGCCACTGGCAAAACCCGCTTTTTCCGCCGCACCACCACGCAACACATGGGTGATGCGCACCCTTTTATCGCTTTCCCGCACCCGCATACCCAGTTGCTGCTCTAGCGAAACGGTGGATTCGTTGCAAGATGCCACACCGTGGTGTTGCAATAATTCGAGAACCGGAAGTTCTGCCGTGCCATGCACCCAGTGTGCTAATTCAGCGGTAAACAAACGCCCACTGAGTTGATGCAGCACCGCTTGCAAATCATGCTCAGTCATGGTTCCGGCTACGGGATGGTGATCGCAACGCTGCCATAAACTGCGCATTACCTCATCCAGCGTTGTTTGCTTCTCTTTGCGTAGCATCAAATCCAAGCACAGCGCGACCAAAGCACCTTTGGTGTAGTAATTGACCGTGGCATTGGGGGTATTGGCATCGGGGTAGTAATACTTGATCCACGCATTAAAACTGGATTGCGCCACCGTCTCCACCGCCCGCCCCGGGGTTTGGGCGACATTGTTGATGGTTTTTGCCAATAGCTTGAGGTAAGTGGCATCATCCAACAAACCGGTACGACGCAGTATCAGGTCATCGTAATAGCTGGTAAAGCCCTCAAAGAACCATAGCAACTGGGTGTAATTTTCTTGGCTGTAATCGTAGTCCGCAAACTCGGCGGGGCGCAGGTATTTCACATTCCACGTATGAAAATACTCGTGGCTGATGAGTCCCAAAAGCTGGGTATAGCCGTCTTTGGACAATTCGGGAAATAAGTCTTTCCGCTGGCACACCAGCGCGGTCGAATTATGGTGTTCCAGCCCCCCATAGCTATCCGCCATGGCGTGCAGCAGGAAGGTGTAGTTCTGAAAATGCGACCCTTGCCAAAAACGAATTTGTGCTTCACAAATCGTTTTGGTATCCGCTAAGAGACGTTCGCCATCAAACCCTTCCGGCGCACCGGCCACGACAAAGCGATGGGGTATGCCACAGGCTTCAAAATGACCGCTCCAGAACGTGCCGAGTTCAAAGGGGCAATCGACCAAGGTCGCGTAATCGGGTGCGTGGTAGCGTCCAAAACCATTGGCATCAACCTCTAAAGCTTCACAACCCGTTGCCACTGACCAAGGAGTGATTGCCTCCGCCACGCGCTCACCACGCACAATTTCCAGCACGCAAGGCACATCATCATGCCCTTTGGCTTTTAATAGCAGGCTCGTGCCGTTGAAAAAACCGCGTGTGGCATCCAAAAAGGCGGCACGCACCGACAAATCGTAAGCAAACACCCGATAGTGCAGTACCAAGGGGGCGGACGTTTCACTGGCAGAATGGCAGGCAATCTGCCAACGGGCTTTATCCAGTTGGCGTACCGCCAGCGTATGGCCCTCTTGAAAAGCGTGCAGATGTTGCAGGTGACGGGAAAATTCCCGCACCAGATAGCTGCCCGGTATCCAGACGGGGAGTGAAACGATTTGTTCACGTCGGGGTTGGGGTAGCGTGAGCGTCACAGTGAAGAGGTGGGCGTGCAAATCCGCCACCTCCACCCGATAATTTATGGCGGATCGTTCCATCGTAAGATTCTCTGATTTCTCTGATTGGATTTTTTATTTTTCGCTGGTGCGTTCGGCTAACAATTTTTCAAGCTGCTTGCTATCAATCGCACCGGGAACACGAGAACCATCGGGGAAAATGATCGTGGGCGTGCCTGTAATGCGGTGGTTACGACCCAGCTCTACGTTACGCGCCAATGCGTTGGAATCACAACTGGCTGGAGCGGGTGGAATCGCTTGGTCACGCACCATCCAATCTTGCCATGCCTTGACCTGATCTTTGGAACACCAAATGGCTTTGGATTTCTCACCCGACTCTGCGCCCAAAATGGGGTAGAGGAACATATAGATGGTGACGTTATCCACCTTCTGCAAATCACGTTCAAAGCGTTTGCAATAGCCGCATTGGGGGTCTTCAAATATCGCAATTTTGCGTTTACCGTTACCCCGCACGATGGTGAATGCGTCTTTCAACGGCAATGAATCGAATTTCACCGCCGTGAGTTTAGTCACACGCTCTTCGGTCAAGTTGCGTTTGTTTTTGAGGTCGATCAAACTACCTTCCAGCAAATAATTGCCTTGGGCATCGGTATAAAAAATATCCGATTTATTGACACGCACCTCGTACAACCCCGGAACTGCCGTTTTGCTCACTTCATCAATCACTTTGAGTTGAGGCGAAAAAGCAGCCAAATTTTTACGGATAGTGGCCTCGGCAGAATCGGCTGCCCATGCACCCCACGATGCGGTGGCGAGCAACGTTCCCACCACTACGGAGGAAAGCAAGGAGGAGATTCGGGTTTTTTTCATATCAAGGTACTTTCTTTCGTTGGATTAACCGGTTACACCCATTGCACGCCGCGCGACCCATGTTTTGAGAAGCGGACTCTCCTCGAACCGGTTCATGCCCCAATTGCGCAGAGTTTGCAGTATCGGATGCGGATGGGTGAGGATTTGTTGTAAGTAATCATTACCATGCCCCATGACGGCAAAGTCGGCATTGCGCTCGCGTTCATACTGGCGCAAAAGGCGTGGATCATTCACACTGCGCCACGGGCTGCGGTCGCCGATGATGCGAATAATACTTTCCGCATCCGCCAGCCCCCTATTCAGCCCCTGCCCTGCAAGGGGGTGCATATTGTGCGCCGAATCACCCGCTAACACCCATGAATCACCGCTCCAACGGCGGGTCAGGGCATGTTGCAGGAGCCACGATTTGCGACTTCCAGCCAGCGTTAATGCGCCCAGCGCGTCGTTGCTTGCCGCTTGCAAGGCGTTGCAAAAATCGCTATCGGATACTTTTTCCAGCTCCCGCGCACGTTCGGGGGATACCGACCACACCACGGCACAGCGTTTGCCACCGGCTCCATTCATGGGCAAGAATGCCAAAATCTCACCGCGATCAAACCACTGTTCGGCAAGCTGGCGGTGGGGCAATTCAGCATCCACACGGGTGGCTAACGCCCATTGGTGATAGGGTTGCACATCCCATTCCACGCCCAGCGCCTGACGCGAGCGGCTATGGCGACCCTCGCAAATAACGGTGAGCGTTGCAGGGGGTGGTTCGGTGGTGTGGATGACTTCAATCAAGGGTTGAAAACGTGCGGCATCCGCCAACAAACTTTCCAATACCGCAACATCCACAATCCAGTTCAATGCCTCAGACCCTGTATGCGAGGCATCAAAAAAGACATTTCCTCCCGCATCACCATGCACCTTCATCCCGACGACGGGCGTGGCATGTTCCACCGAAGGCCAACAACGCACCGCTTCCAACAATCCGCGCGAAGCCTGATTCAACGCATAAGCACGCACATCCGGTTCCGGTGGTGCAGCGGAAGACGTGGGAGCGGGTTTGACCAATGCAATACGCAATTGCTTACTGGCAAGGTGCAATGCCAGTGTGTAGCCAACGATGCCACCCCCCCGAATGCAAACATCAAATGGAGGCGATGGATTGGCAGAATGAGCGGGCAGTTTGGCGTGTTTCATGGCAAGGCATTGTAGGACGGGGTTACAAAAAGCGCAGAGGTCGGCGTGTCGTGGGGGTCATACCGTTCAAGCGTTGCCCCAAATCACGGATCACGCGGTTGGCGGGAACCTGTTTTTCGTTCAGCATCACGCAGACGATATGGAAGCGTAAATTGATTTCGGGGGATATGTCTGGCAATGGAATCAAGCCCGAACCCATCAATTTTTTCATGCGCTGCCGTACCAATTCACGGTCAGCCACTCCATCGAGCAAAAAGACAAAATCCGATGCACCCACGCGGGCAATAGGGTCACTGTTGCGCAGCAGGCATTGCAATTTAACGGCAGCCCGCAACAACGCCTGTTCTGCCACGACATGGCCTTGGGTGATCAAAATGTAATCATGGTTCACCAAACGAACCCGTGCCAATGCGGTGGGGTGGCGCGATTCGATAGATTCATTGATCGCAATATCCACATGGGTTTGAAAGACTTCGGCCGTCAATAAACCGGTAAGCGCATCATGGGTCGGAAAATGATTGGCACGCGCCACCAGTGTTTCACGCTCGTGGTGAAACTGGCTAAACACATACAGCAAAGCGGGAATGCTGGCCGCCAACGTCAAGCCGAAAAACAATTGCACATCTTGTAAGAAGGAGAAGAATTCCAAGCCCTCACCCATCACGTAACACTGCCATAGCAGTTGGGGCAACATGATGAGGGTCAACCAACGACCGGGCGGAAATCCTTTAACGCTGACAAAAGCAGCCGTTCCCAAAGCCAGCAGAGAAGCAAATAAAACGAAAAAACTGCTGATTTCATTGGCAACATAACGGGGGAAAATAGCAAAGGTCAAGGCGGCAACCAAGCTCCCCCACCCAGCCAATGACAATGCCGAAGGAAGCCATTCCCAGTACAAAGAAACCGATAACAACAAAATTTTTCGTACCAGCAACGTGACGCACGCCACCCCCATAATAGGGAAGATATTCGAGGCGTAGTTGCCAAAAATGGGATATTCCGCCCAAAACAACGCATTGCCTACGCCGCTAATTTGCGCCACCACCAAAAAACCCACACCGGAAAACACCGCAACCCAGCCATCCATCACCGCATGGTGCCATGTCCAGCGCAGGCTGGCGAAGGCCATAGCGCACAAAAAGATACCCATTAGCAGAGTTACGCCAAACAATTCCCACTTGCGTTGCATCTCGCGTCCCGATGCGGGTGCAACATGCAGGGGAATGGTCGTGGGTTTGAAGTTGCGTATCTGTACAAAGACTTCGGAGTTAGCAGAATTGAGTTCAAACTCTGGGTACAGCCCCGGGCGATGCCACATACTTTGCGGATAGGCATCGCCAGCGACCTGCGTTTCCCATGCGCCTTGGCTGTTGCGCTGGTAGAAGATCACCGAATCCAAACTGGGTAGGGGAATACTCAACGTCCATCGTCCCTGTTGATGGCGAATTAAGTTGAGGTTGATCCGAATCCAAAGGCTATCGTGCTGTTTAATGGGAAAATAGCCCCCCGTTGGGCCTGCGGTAAATAGTAGGCTCTGCGCAGCACCATCCGAGACAGTATCAATGCTGGCATAAGAGCCTTCATCGATCCACGTCTTTACGGTAATAGTATTGTCAGCGCCCGCTGCCTCTGCCCGATCCAGACCGGTGCATAGGCAAAGGAACGCCAAAAAAATGCACACAAGCACGGATGGCATACACTTGAACCAGATTTTGATGGAACTTTGATGGAACTTAAATCCCCGTTTTCAGAGGTTATTACATGAGTTTGAAGTGTGGCATTGTAGGCTTGCCCAACGTTGGAAAATCCACGTTGTTCAACGCCCTTACCAAGGCAGGAATTGCTGCCGAAAATTATCCTTTCTGTACGATTGAACCCAATGTCGGTATTGTGGAGGTTCCAGACCCCCGCATGGCACAACTAGCGGCTGTGGTAAACCCTGAACGGGTTGTGCCAGCAGTCGTCGAATTTGTCGATATTGCCGGATTAGTCGCCGGAGCCAGCACAGGTGAGGGATTGGGCAATAAATTCTTAGCCCACATCCGCGAAACCGATGCCACCGTCAATGTGGTGCGCTGCTTTGAGGATGGTAACGTCATCCACGTAGCCGGTAAGGTAGACCCGATTGCCGATATTGAGGTTATTCAAACCGAATTGTGTTTAGCCGATCTTTCTGCGGTGGAGAAAGCCATTGTGCGCCACTCCAAAACGGCACGCGCTGGTGATAAAGAATCCGCCAAGCTGGTCACCATTTTGGAAAAATGCCAAGTGGCACTGAATGAAGCCAAGCCCGTGCGCACACTGGATTTCAGCAAAGAAGAGCTTGTTTTATTAAAACAATTCTTCTTAATCACCGCCAAACCCGCCATGTTTGTGGCGAATGTATCGGAAGATGGTTTTACCAATAACCCCTTGTTGGATCGTTTGGTGGCGTTTGCCGAATCGCAAAATGCGCCTGTAGTCGCCATTTGCGCCAAGATAGAAGCCGAGATTTCAGAAATGGACGATGGCGATCGCCTCGAATTTTTGAAAGAAATAGGACAAACAGAACCCGGATTGAATCGTTTGATTCGTATCGCTTATCAATTATTGGGATTACAAACTTATTTCACGGCAGGTGTGAAAGAGGTTCGGGCATGGACGATTCATGTCGGTGATACTGGCCCCCAAGCAGCGGGTGTTATTCATACCGACTTTGAAAAAGGTTACATCCGCGCCCAGACCATCGCGTTTGCGGATTTCATTGCCCACAAAGGTGAGCAAGGTGCGAAAGAAGCCGGAAAAATGCGTGCCGAGGGTAAAGATTACGTCGTGAAAGACGGCGATGTCATGAATTTTTTGTTTAGCTCCTAATATGTTTTCATATGTCTTCTTCTGATTTACACCACGCCCCCGCCTCTGCCCCCGCGCCCCAAGACGAGAACCAGCTGATTCACGAACGCCGTGAAAAGCTCAAAGCACTGCGTCAGGCTCAAGCAGATGGCAAAGGCGTGGCTTTTCCCAACGATTTCAAGCCCAGCAATAAGGCGGAAGCGCTGTTTGCCGAATACGATTCCCATTCCCCTGAAATTTTGGCGGCAATGGGCGCTACCGCCACGGTTGCAGGCCGCATGATGCTCAAGCGCGTCATGGGTAAAGCGAGCTTTTGTACCTTGCAAGATTCTTCGTTTGGCCCTAGCGGTGGACGGATTCAAATTTACGTCAAAGGCGAAGAAGTTGGAACCGAGGTATACGAATCCTTCAAACACTGGGATTTGGGCGACATCGTGGCGGCAGAAGGCCGTATCTTCAAAACCAAAACCGGTGAATTGTCGATTCATGCTACCCGCATCCGCTTGCTAACCAAGAGCCTGCGCCCGATGCCGGATAAATTCCACGGTATTGCTGACCAAGAGGTGAAATACCGCCAGCGTTACGTCGATTTGATGATGGATGAAACCGCCCGCAAGCGTTTTGTGGCACGGAGCAAAGCGGTGAGCGGTTTGCGCGAATTTATGGTGCAACACGGCTTTTTGGAAGTCGAAACCCCCATGCTGCACCCGATTCCGGGGGGAGCCAATGCCCGCCCCTTCACCACCCACCACAATGCGTTGGATCAGCAAATGTTCTTGCGCATTGCCCCTGAGTTGTATTTGAAACGCCTGATTGTGGGCGGGTTTGATCGCGTTTTTGAGATCAACCGCAATTTCCGTAACGAGGGAATTTCGGTACGCCACAACCCCGAATTCACCATGATGGAGTTTTACGCGGCTTACTGGAATTACCAAGATTTGATGACGTTCACGGAAGCCCTCATCCGCGATGCCGCCATCCAAGCCGGTGATAGCCTGCATCTGACGTACCAAGGCAAGCCCGTAGATTTGTCCCAGCCCTTTGATCGCCTCACCATTTTGGAAGCGATTGCCAAATACACCGATGCGGGTGACAACGTTCACCATGCCGAATGGCTCATCAACGCCCTGCGCAAATTGGGTATGACCGAGGCGAAACACCAGCTTTCAACCCGCAGTTTGGCGAGCTTGCAGGTCATGTATTTTGAAGAAACGGTCGAAGAAAAGCTCTGGCAACCGACCTTCATCTGCGAACACCCCGTCGAAATATCGCCATTGGCACGCGAGAGCGACACCAAGCCCGGGGTGACCGAACGCTTTGAGTTATACATTACCGGACGTGAATTTGGTAACGGCTTTAGCGAATTGAACGATGCCGAAGATCAAGCCGCACGTTTCCATTCCCAAGTCGCGGCTAAAGACAACGGTGATGATGAAGCCATGTACTACGACCACGATTTTGTCCGTGCGTTGGAGTACGGTATGCCTCCTACGGGTGGATGCGGCATTGGGATTGACCGTTTGATGATGTTGCTGACGGATAGTCCCAGCATTCGTGACATCATTCTCTTTCCTGCACTACGCCGAGAGGTGTGATTTCGGATGCACACCGCTAGAATGGTGGCCTCTTTTCTAATAAATGGAGAGTGATGATATGACTGGTTTTGTAGTGGAATGGCGCGATGGCTTCAAGATTGGTGTCGATCAAGTTGACGCAGAACATCGGCATCTCTTTGTGCTGGTCAAAGCACTCAATCTGGCCAATGTGGATGAAACACTGAATGAACTGCTGGAATATGTAGTCGTTCATTTCACCCACGAGCAGGAAATTATGGAACACAGCGGGTATCCTGATTTCAAAGAACATCTGGCTTTGCACGAGTCTTTCAGCGCGAATGTGGCTGAATTTCTCTCGAGTGATGCACAATGGACGGAAGATCGGATATCCGAGTTGCGTCGCTTCCTGAACAAGTGGCTAGTCGGTCATATTTTGACCCACGACCTGCGCTTTGGACGCTGGTATTTGGATGGGGGTCACCGTGATGCCGCTATTCAAGTCTCGGTTCCAGCCGAGAAACCCAAAACCGGTTGGTTCAAACGTCTTTTGGGTGGTTAAACGGCGCGAGTCGCATAAGCGGCTAGAATCGCGCCTGTAATTTTTATTACAAAACGCTAGGGGTGCTGGTGGGTTGCTTTGCAACTATCTGGCTGAGATGAACATCCCGTTCAAACCCTGGAACTTGATCAAGGTAATTCTTGCGCAGGGAAGCGTGGTGAGTACAACATCCTCTTTTCGAGGATATTTTTTTCTGCACCCCTACCCTGCCGTCGAAACAAAGGAACTTCTCGATGGCACGTCATTCTCTCTCTCATTTTTCTCCTCATTATCCTCGCCTCACCGCGCTGGCGGTGGTTTTAGCGACTCCATCGCTCTGGGCGCAAAGCCTTCCACCGGTTACCGTGGCAGCCAAAGCCGCCCCTGTGTTGGAAGTAGAACGCGCACAAGTCGGGGGTTTGAACCAAACACTGGCCAAAACCCCCCAAAGCATTGGCGTTCTGGGTGCGGATTTGCTGGAGGCTACCGCGTCTCAAAGCCTTTCGCAGGTGGTGAAGCTCGATTCTTCACTGGCTGATAATTACAACACGACGGGGTTTATCGAAAATCTCTCGATCCGTGGCTTCTTATTAGACCCGGCTGCGGGCAATAATTTTCGGCGCAATGGTTTAGCGGTTTCCGGCTATGTCCCCTTGGCGTTGGAAAATGTGGAGCAAATCGAAGTCCTGAAAGGCGTGGCGGGTTTGCAATCCGGCGTATCGGCTCCGGGTGGATTGGTGAATTGGGTGAGCAAAAAACCCCTGCCCGATGCCTTTACCTCGATCAGCCTAGGAACGGATAACAACAATGGCAGCAAAGTCCATTTAGATACCAACACCACTTGGGGAACCGTGGGCGTGCGCGTCAATTTGGCGGCAGAAAACTTGCGTACACCGCTAGAAGGTGCAAATGGCGCGCGTAGCCTTGCCAGCATCGCCTTGGCGGAACGTATTTCGCCCAACACCCATGTTTCTGCGGAACTCGAATACCAGCGTAAACAACAACCCTCCGTTCCCGGGCTGGGCTTGTTGGATACGGCTGGCGTTGGCATGGGTACGACATTGCCCCCCGCCAATTATTCCCGCCTGAACCTGAATAACCAAAGCTGGACACAACCATTTGAAGCCACCACCACCCACGCCCAAGCAGCGGTGGAGCATCAAATCAACAGCGATTGGCAAGCGCGTTTTGCCGTTAGCACCCAACGCAGCACCATCCACGACCGCATTGCCTTCCCCGATGGTTGCAGCAACGCCACCCCTTACGTGTATCCCGGACTTTGCGCCAATGGTGATGTTGATATTTACGATTACCGCAGCGATAACGAACAACGCAGCACCCATTCATGGGATGCCAGTCTGCAAGGTCAATTCACTGCTGCGGGCTTCAAGCACCAGCTCAACGCAGGGTTGGCAGGACGCAATAGCCAAACCGATTTAGCACCCAAGCAAGCGTATAACTTTGTCGGCACAACCAATATCAACCGCCCCATTGCACTGCCCGCCGATGGTGCAATGAACGACCTCAACACCAACAGCCGCGAACGGGCTTTGGATGGGCACGCCAGTTTGGTAACCGACCTTACGCCTACGGTGCAAAGTTTTGTCGGATTCCGCACCACGCACCTGAACCGCAGCAGCGAGCGCAGCGATGGCAGCCGTGCCGTGCGCTTTGAACAAACCGTTACCACCCCTTGGCTGGGCGCGTCATGGGCGATGAGTCCTAGCACCATGCTGTACGCTTCATGGGGTCAGGGCGTGGAATTGGCGGTTGTGCCGAATCGCCCTTCGCTGTTTACCAATGCCGGAACGGTATTACCCGCCCTCAAAAGCGAGCAAACCGAAATCGGCATGAAATGGCAACCCTCGCCCCGCCTGCTGGTGACGGGTGCGGTATTTAGCATCGACAAACCTTTTGCGGACGATAAAACCGTTGCCAATGGTTTATCCGAGCGTGTGGCGGGCGGCAAACAAGCACGTCATCGCGGCTTAGAGTTGAGTGCGGTCGGGCAGGTGAATAGCCAGTTGTCGATTCAAGCCAGCTATATGTTGTTGGATGCGCAATACACCGCCGCACTCAACCCCGCTTTGGTGGGTACGGTGGTCACCAATGTGCCGAAGAATAAAGCATCGTTGTTTGCGGATTACAAAGTGGCTTCGGTGGCGGGCTTATCGTTCAACGGTTTGTTGAGCGCGGAAAGTGGCAAAGCCGTAACCGCCGATGGTGCGGTGATGTTGCCTTCGTCGTGGCAACTGGATGCCGGCGTGCGCTACCGCAATCAGTTGTGGGGTAAATCCACCGTGTGGAATGTGAACATCGAAAACCTCACCGACCGCAGCTACTGGCGTGAAGCACCGACCCAATACTGGGGTGGTGTATATTTATTCCCATCGACACCGCGTACCATCCGCGCCAAAGTCACAGTTGAATTTTAAGGAGATTGGAAAATGGAACCTCGCCTCATCGCCCTACTGGGAGCCGAATGCACCGGAAAAACCACGCTGGCGCAAGCCTTGGCACAGCGCTTGGGTGTGGCGTGGGTTCCAGAATACCTGCGTGGATTTTGCGATGCCAAAGGTCGCACACCGCGTCACGAAGAGCAAGCCCACATCGTGCAAGAGCAAACGCGCGGCGAGCTGAACGCTTTAGAGCAAGCGCGGCAACAAGGGCAAGCGTGGGTGATTTGCGATACCACGCCGCTGATGACCGCCATTTACAGCGATTTTGTGTTCGGCGATACCGCGCTCTACCCCTTTGCACGGGCTTCGCAGCAACGCTACGCGCTCACGGTTTTGCTAACTCCGGCGATTCCGTGGGTAGCAGATGGTATTCAACGCGATAGCGAATCCGCCCGTGCCAAAGTTCACGCCACTTTGCTGCGGGAGTGCAACAACCATCCGCAATGGAACACGCTGCATTTGCCTACGCCGGACATCAATGCGGTGATTGCAGCGTTAAATCAGCTCAGGAAATAGCACATCCACAAACCCGAACTGCGCAAAATCCCGTATCCGCATGGGGTAGAGCTTGCCCCATAGATGATCGCATTCGTGCTGCACTACGCGGGCGTGAAAGCCTTCGACGGTGCGGTCAATCGGGTCGCCGTACTGGTCGAATCCGGTATAGCGAATGCGGGTAAAACGCGGAACTTTGCCGCGCAAATCCGGCACAGATAGACAGCCTTCCCAATCCTCTTCTTCCGCATCGCCCAGCGGGGTGATAACCGGATTGACCAGCACCGTGAGCGGCACAATCGGGCGGTCGGGATAGCGCGGATTGATTTCTCCATTACCGCTACCAAACACCACCACTTGTAAATCCACACCAATTTGGGGCGCAGCCAAGCCCGCACCGTTGGCAGCGTGCATGGTATCGAGCAAATCGCTGACCAATAAATGCAATTTATCCGAATCGAAATCGGATTCCGGCACTTTTTGTGCTTGCCGCAGCAAACGGGAATCGCCCATTTTGAGGATTTCACGAATGGTCATTTCGATACTCCT
>ERZ724508.1245-NODE-1245-length-15677-cov-5.675906_pt1 | contig 15677 bp, 25 predicted proteins | sample MGYA00376041_ERZ724508 | MGnify/ENA primary metagenome ERZ724508 (study PRJEB28724, sample SAMN07190887) | wastewater metagenome | isolation source: effluent of sewage treatment plant in Hong Hong | place: USA: Christiansburg, Virginia | collected 2016-03-01 ...
TAGAATCTGATGCACAGGAAAATCTGCGTGTGATTGAATAACTGAAGTAAGCTCACCTCAGATAAAAAATCTCACTCTAAAACCAACGTGAGAAGGACCGGGGGGAATAAAGACTGGTGCGCGAGGAGTTCCACAGACAAAAGGAGGCAACATCTGCAAGCAAAGAATAGGTGTGTATGAAAAAAGTGTCTGACAGCTAACGCAAAGTTGCAATTCTCGTCGAATTTGTGAACATGATAGCGTGCAAGCGACTTCGCACCGACAGTATGTCTGCTTAGTCGCTATCGGAACAGCTCAAGGACATTGAATTCAACGTAAATACCATGGTGAAACTCATGCACGGACCTGATGAGCGGAGACTGTGGTACTTACACGATATCTTCAGCCGGCAAGGTAGCAAGCAACTAGAACGTGCTCGTAATTACTGATGGAAATTGACTGCTCTATAGACAGTTGGAAGTGTGAAAGTCACTCATCGCAGCATTGGTTGTGTTCTTATCGACCGGATGTAGGTCGTTATGGACTGCGCTCTCTTCTTTTTGGGGTCGCTAAGGAACCCCTTGAGGAGCTGCTCCTTCATCTCTTTGATATGCTCGTGCAGCTGAGGCGGCTCGACTTTGCTAGGTTGTTAGGTAGTCCTTTCGAAGTGGCGTTTCTCCTTGGTAAAGAAGCTGCATCTGGCCACTCGGGAGAAGTACTCACTGTTGGAGATGTTCCTCAGCTCCTTGTCCATGCTTTTAATAATAATTTTATCGCCGGAAGAGCTCCTCCAGTCTATAATCGATTAAGCAGATGAGCAGCTACAGCTTCCTGTTCAAGTACATTGTCATCGGTGATACGAGTAAGCAAGCAGGCTAGCATAGGCGTCGGCAAATCCTGCATTCTACTGCAATTCCTCGAAAAGAAGTTCAAGTTCGACCACGACACGACTATTGGAGTGGAATTCGGCTCCAAGATTATCTCCGTCGGAGGCAAGCATATCAAGCTGCAGATCTGGGACACAGTAAGCAGCAGACTGAGTGTAGGCAGGCCAGGAAACCTTCAAGTCAATCACCCGCAGCTACTACCGAGGTAGTATTGGGGTTGTGTTGGTCTACGACATTACGAACAGGGACAGCTTCAACAACATTGTCAAGTGGCTCGATGAAACCAAGAACTACGCCAACGATAAGGTCACGGTGATGCTGGTGGGCAATAAGACTGACCTCGATTCGAAGTACAAGTAGCACTAAAGGCAGGAGAGTAGTGTCGTTTGAAGAGGGCTATGAATTCGCCAAGAGGAACGGTTTAAACTTCATGGAATGCTCTGCGAAGAACAGTCAGAACATCGATGCGGTACAGTCAACCACTAGCACAGATATTCGTGGTCGTTGCCGAAAGCATCCTCGGCAAAATTGAACGGAAGTAGATCGATCCCAGCAACGAGTCCATAGGGGTCAAGCTGGGCTCCTTAGAAGCATAGAAGCTCATCGAGTCCAAGCGCAGTGGCTGCTGCTGATAGCGTTACATTCTGACGCAGTGCAACTTTCGCAAACACAGTCAGTCCAAAAGGGCCTTGAATTACTAATAGGTCAGTTCTGTTCTGGTGCTGCAGCCCTCTGTAAGGATCTAAGTTTAGTGGTTTTGGTACCTGCGGGTCTAGGTCGATCAAAAATTGTTCCATAAGCATGTCCCTTATACCGACGACTGGAATGGTAGGTGGTGAACTGCTCGTTGGAAACCTTTCTGCAACCATCCCGAATAGGTCGCCTGAGCTACCTCAAAAATTACGTATCTCGCTATCATCCCTTTGGTGCAGCTGTTTTTTATACTCCTCCACGATTCTTTCGAAAGTGGCGTAGTCTGAGTGGCTCCTAACATTACCCAGCTCCTCCTTTCCTTTGGGATCGCCTTCGAAGATCATCCGCATGAGCTGCTCTTCGGTTGGCCGTAGTCCAAGTTCTTTGTGAAGTCACAGAAATACCCCTGAGCATTTGCCTAATTTCCTCTTTGTGGAGCTTACCACCACCGATCTTTTTGTAGGATCGGAATCGGTCCTGGCATGTCTGCTTTTCTGTCCTCGTTAGCGAAGAATAATTCATGGAAAGTTTGATCAAATGGAAGATCAAATCAACTGCCGTGGGAGTTGGTAATATCTTAATTAAATTACGTCATGCAGGTCGACAAGCTTTTCGAGAAATTCTCACCTCTGCTTAAGGAGAAGGGGCCTGAGCTGGTGAAGAAGGTTGGAGCAGTCTACCACTTCGAGATTCTCCAGAAGAAGGGGTAAGATAAGCCAATTACGCAGTGACACCAACCCCACTATCTGGACTGTCGATCTCAAGAACGGTTCCGGAAAAGCTGTGAAGGCAAAGGAGGGCACTGCCGATGCCACTTTCAGCCTGACTGACGAAGATGCCGTAGGTCTCTTCGAAGGAAAGTTGAAGCCCAACACACTGTTCATGCAGGGCAAGATGAAGATCAAGGGTAACATGCAAGCTGCCATGAAGTTTACCCCCGACCTGTTCCCGAAGGCACCCGCCCCTAAGTTGTGATTCCAACGGTGCAATGGCTTATCATTGGAATTAGAATATGAGAAAACTCAACACCTGTGAATTTCGGGTGCAAAGTCGTGGCGGATAACGTGAGAACCGTCCACCTGAAGGCATCGTTAAGCCAGGTTCATCACAATATGGTCGGTACTCCCGAACCAGAAAGCAATCACCTGGGACTTTTGCTCTGGCAAGAGAAAAAAGCTTTCTTGGAGTAAACCCTCCGCCAACAATAACTATCAGCCGTGGAGGGAAGAGTCTGCATTGCGGGGAGTTAGATAGACTGCCGCCTCGATTAAAAGTTGCGTTCACAGAGCACATGTACCTGCTGTCTGGATAAGAAGGTATCTCCGAGCCGGTATCTCAAACTTTCTCGACCATCATCAGCCGAGTAGCTTACGAGTTGAAAAAACTGCAGCAGGAGGTCGACAGGCTCAGATAGCTATAATTTCGGAATCAATAATTGCAAGCACGAATAGAATAGCTAAGTAAACGAGATCTGATAAAATCGAACAAGCTCTTGCAGAACTCACCTAGCCTTGAAGCAGAGAACATGCGATTGGTGATGGAGAACAGTCGTCTGGGAGCACTGAACCAGTCACTGATAAAAAGATTCAGCTAGATGGCAGACTACACTAAACCGGAGTGCGTTGAATACCACCTTACCGAGAAGAGTGATGACCATCAGTTGGAGGAGCTACGCGACCGCATTAAATACCTCACAATTCGATTGGGGAACGAAGAAAGCAACAACTTTGTGCTGATGAAGAAAGTGCAGGACGGAGAGACGCGCTGTAAGATGATGGTGGAGGCAGTAGAGGATCTGAAGCAGCAGATTGACTGCCAAGATCGACTCTCAAACTAGTGGCGTGAACGAGCTTTAATGCAACGAGAAGACACCGAGTCACTATCGTGGAGACAGCACTACCTCATCCAATCTATAAAGAAGCTGACAGACGTCAACAAAAAACTCACATCTAACATAATCAACACAACCCAGGATAAGCGAAGTGTGAATATCTGCGATAGAAGCCATCTGTTCCAGTACGAAGTGGACTTCTTCAAGGGAATCAGGGGTATGTATGAAGACAACAGGCAACAACAGTACAAGTACAGTCTCAAGGGCAGAGCTGACGAACTTGGACTCGAGTTTGATAACTTCTCTTTCGATAACGAGTACAATCGCATCATCAAGGCCCACGAAATTTACTTACCGCAGTTCTCCTTCTACCGACCGAGCTTCTACAAATTTATCCAGGATGCGCAGCAAAACCCACTACAGCAGGACAGCCCCATTGAAGACAACCGCACGAGCGAACTTTCCAGAGCCTTCGTGCAGAAGATGCGTTGCATTATGCTCAGTAAGCTCAACGAGTTCTGTGTTGAGGAAAATGTTGAATCTTACTCCAGGTTTCCCGAGTTTGTGTACACTTGGTTCGACAGGTACGACTTCGACACAGACTCCAATGAAATCACAGTACTGCAACTCAAATAGGACAAAACTACCCTGAAAAGGTTCTACCATGAGCTGATGAATGTGAAGCTCGATCAGAGTTGGGAAGTCATTGTGTTCAGAGAGTTTCTACTTGAGGAGCTGGGCCTTGAATAGCTTTACTTTTACCTTCAGTGCCAGAATTTGTTGTTCAGGCGAGGCGGTATCAATCGGCGACTGCAGCTTCTTGGCTAGCTGAACATCCCCGTATAGTACAATGCTGCGAGGGCAGTACTCGATACTATCCTCAGCGAGTTTGACACGTGGAACATCACATTTCTAACCAGCAAGCTCAACGAAAAGGTCATTGTGCGTAACGGACTTGAGTACATCGACAGTGCTTTCTTCCTTCGGTGTGTTCTGTAGTACTACAAAATCGAACGGACCAACCGTCTGAAGCTCATTAAAAAGATGCACGAAGAGCTGTGTGGAGCTGAGGGTGCAGTTCCCACCTTTCAGCAGTTCATGCGTATTCTTGACCGCTTTACGGAGCTGCCAGTCGAGATCAAGGTCAGACTCTACCGTAACTGTTACAGTGTCGGAAGAGGCATCATCACCCCCGAAATCATTTTTACCGTTTGCACAGAGGAACGTGTATTCCTAAAGTACCTCCGGATCAAGACCTTCTACAAACTGCCAATCCAGATTTCTCGGAGCACGACTGCCAACAACCAATAAATTCAGATGTGGGCGGTCCAACCAAGCCTCCGATACTTGGAGCTGCTGTTTGCACAAATGAGAGATTTTCTCGGCGACGATGGTACATCCAATTTCTGGGGGCGGCTGCTTGGACTCGGAGTCTATCAACTTACAGATACTGTCGACTACTTCCGAAAATACTTCAACCGCAATAGTCGATGCACATTCTAAAACAGTGTCTTGAAGTGCCGGCATTTTATCCATTGGCTGGGAGAGTTAGCCAGATCAATTCGGCAGGTAAGCTACCGCAACCTGTACGACATTCTCGAAGAAGCAGACAAGAAGTCTCCTGGAGGGATGCTCATCGACATCGATGAAAATGAAATAGGCACAATCTACTTATAGCACTTGCAGGCAGAACTGCGCCTTTACTAACGCACTACCGAGATCATCGCATGGAAGAAGAAAGTACACGAATTCCGTCTGAATGGGGCGGCGAAGAAGATCCAACGGCAGGTCCGAAATAAGTTCATCAAGCCTTACTTGGACATCTACAACATCATGTTCGAAAAGGTCAAGAAGTTGCGGTTCGGTGCCCCTCGTCGGCGATGACTTGTTCAATAGGTCTCAACCAACTCCTTCTTTGAAATTAACCATATCGAATGAGTAGTAAGTTGGCGCAGTGTCTGACTGAGGAGAGTAAGGCACTAGCCGTGTTGGCCACCCAGGGCTTCTACCGTAACCTTCACAAGGAAGAGGCGGCGACCCTCAAGAGCATGCTGTTCGGCAACGAGCAGAACCTCCTTCCTTAGACAGTAAAGTTGGCCATCAGTGCATTACTGCTGTTGAAGTTCAAGGAACAGATGGCCCAGCAGTAACTTAAACAGCTATCGGATGACCTTGCCAAAGGACTTCGTATGAGTAGCTTCAAGAACGTAGTAGCCTCCTTGCTGATCCGCATTCCGCACTACAATGGCTTCAAGCATGTCATTCCATATCTCGAGCCTTAACTGGCACCAGAGGCAGCGGTGGCTGAAGTGCATACTCGCCTAAAAGATTCGTCTGCAAACCTGTACGAGAAGCAAGTGACTCGCTTCCGACGTGAGTGGTGTGCATTGTCTGCTTCCCAAAGATTATCGTCTGAAGTGTTGACCGGAATCTACCAGGAACTTACTAAAGACTCTTCCGAGTGGAACCTGTATGATATGTCGTGTCGGCTCTAGTCTGAGACCAACTACCTGCTGGAAAAGATCAGTAGACTGAGCAGTCAAAGCATCGACATCAATAAATTCTGCCACGATTTGGAAGTACTAGTGACTGCACATCCAGTGAACCTGCAAGATATAGCCGAGCACCATCGACCAGTCTACACCGAGCTTCGATAAAAATTAAGGGTGTCTGGGTTGGATATCCTTATCGCTCTTCTCTCGCGACTCGAGCGAAAGATGCTCCGAAGGTATTCCTGGCTGCTTTTGATGCACGAATTCTGCTTCGCAAACGTGAGCTCATTGGAAGTTATGCTTCGTGGACTGGAACTCACCAGTAGAATCCTCCAAGTATTTGGTAGTGGTTCCTTGGATCTCGATGCGCTGTTGTTTACCAACTCGAACAGTTTAATGCTGCTTCTCGACTTTCTTTTCAGAAGAAAACATCCCAGTAATCAACCAAAGGAATAGCACCACTATCGAAAGGAGAAAGTTTCGACGCGACAAAAGACTGAAAAGGCAAGCCTAAACTTCATAACATCAGAGAATGCCTTCGCATAATCTCTCAACGCTCTGACCAACAGCGAGGAGGAGCAGGTGGTGCTCAAGTGCCTCAAGATATTCCGATTCTACTACAGCTACCCTCATAGTCAGCAGCATACTGCAGCTTTTATGGAACTCTTTGATGTGAACGAAGCAAGACTATCCAAAGCATCCAAAGCTTTATATGAGGATGTCAAGAATATCATCTTCCCGAAGCATGTCGCGTTTAGCAAGGATGTGGACCAGGTCTATGAATAACTCTGCGAGCAACGGCTCGCGAGAAGAAAGAAACGAAACAGCATCGTCAAGCTCGAAGCATTAACTATAGTACAGCAAACTTCGGCAGTTGTAGCCCGTTCTCAGCAGCCCATTCGGGAGTCAGTGCTAAACATCAAGAAGGCTGCTTCGGAAGACTTAGAACTTAGCGAGAATGCCGACATCGAGGGCTGGAACAAGAGCGGCAGCAAGAAGGACCAATGGAACAGCCAATTCAAGCCAGCCACCGAAGTCAAGTCCGATAAATAGGCCAGCGAAATGTTCTATAGCTTTAAGAGCTACAACGAGAGTCGCATATCAAAGGAAAGAGCAGACATGCCTGTTGAACATTCCCAGCATGAAGATGCTGGCGACCTGTTTTTAACGCCAACCTTCGACGACTGATGTGTCAATATGTCTATCTATCATGACTCAATGCTGTCAATACTTTCCTGGAGGCTTAGTTGCCTTTCAGTGAAATACTCCTTCCATCTAAGGTTCTCTTGAGCAACTGGGCGAAGCAGGTCAACTACCCTAAACCCGCCTGGGAGAATGTCGAAGTAGTTATCCTCAAGTAGTAGGGGCTGTCGTGTCTTGTCGAATAAGTATACGCTCCTCGCGAGAGTTGTACTTGAAATGTTGACTGTTGTTTGGTTAAGCCAGGTCACCGTAATGTTTGGTGGGGAAGCCACCATGTTGCTTGGTTTGCTGAAGTACTGAACCAACCGTTGATCCCTACATTATCAGACAACTTACAGCTTCAAAGAAGGGTTTGAGATGGTCATAAGCACAAAAGATTTTGTCGCAAAGGCACTGATTTCGCTCTACTGGATGGTCTTCACTACGTAGTTCGTGTTTGCAGCTATGGTTAGCCCTGATGTCTCCCTTGGCTTGATGACTGTACCATCCACTCCAATAATCTAAATTGAAAACTCGAAGGTAGCGAAACCGATTCCGTCATTGATTGCGCATACAGTATAACTGTTATTGGCTGGGTTGTGTCTTAGGATGGCTTGAACTGGCCAGTACAAATTTCGTATTGTGTAGTGAGCTGCTTTATACATTCCGTAGTAGTCGACAGTTGCCCACGAAGACACCGGCCAGACATCATTGATCTGCCAGTACAGACTGCCCATGCAAGTTGGCTTTCCACCACGCAGTGAATTGATAGCCACCGTTAGCGCATGTGCTTGCATTATCTGTGTGAAGTAGGAATGACGTTCAAGGTCGCTACTGGTTCCGGCATATTGGCTTGTGTACATTGGGAGGTACTTATCTCCGTAGATGTGTCGCTAATGCAGCCTCATCACAAAGCTCGAGATTGTTCTGTCCTTCTATTCTGTAAACCGGACGATTGAAGAGTATTCAAGCATTGACTGCATACCGTATTCAGAGTTAAACCTTCCCACGTAAGACTCATACTCTTCAATGGGTGTTCCACCTCCCCATACCCTCCAGAAGTGGATATCTCCAGACCCAATGGTCGATGGGGAGTTCGATGATGATGATGGTGAGGTTTCCCAGTAGAACCTATCAGGATCGTATTCAGCAATCACCTTCCTGATGGTATTCGAGAAGATCTAGTGATACCACTGCTCGATCAGAGTCTTTTGAGCCTCAGTCTTGTTATTCTTCCAGCCCCACTCCTGCCAACCAATCCAAACCTCGTTGTTTCCATTCCACAGAGCAATTGATGGATGATGGCGCAGCCTCAACAGATTATCAATCATTTCTTGTCGAATGTTGTCGTAGATGTCTTGGCTACCTGGATACATCGCACAGGCAAACATCAAGTCATGCCAGATGAGTAGCCCGTTGCGATCACATAAATCATAAAAAATGTCGTGGTCGAACTGACCTCCTCCCCAGACTCGAAGCATGTTAAAGTTAGCGAAGACTGCTGCAGAGATGGTATCCTCGTAGACTTTGGGATTATCGAGAGCACGGGACATAAACATATCGGGAGGAATGTAGTTCCCTCCGCGCATGAACAGTCTTTGGCCATTGAGCTCGATTGTAAATTCAGCACCAGTTTTATCTGTGTTTTGGAGAACCTTCACAGTCCGGATACCGTAACTGAGAGTTCTGTTGAGTAAAATTGCACTGTTTCGGATGAGTTTGATGGTAATGTTGTACATGAAAGGCTGACCAACATCTCTGGTCCACCAAAGGCGAGGGTTGGCTACCACCAGTTCAAGTGACTGAATGACTCTCGGTCCAATAATAGACTTATTAGTCGAGAAAGTTGAGTTCCCGTCGAATGCCTCGACTACTAACAGATAATTGTAATTAGCACTGAGCCTCCAATCAGTAGTTACGTTGAGTTTCGCTGTTGCTGACTGTTTTGTGACCTCATCGTTACGAACCGAAAAGCTTTCTAGGAAGATAGTGCTGTAATATTCCAGATACACCTCCTTCCAAATTCCAACAGTCAATAGTCTGGGTCCCCAATCCCATCCGTACTGATAGGCTGCTTTCCTCGTAAACGAATAGTTTGCTGGTAAATCAAATCCCTGATTGAGCCTGAGATTCTGTGCCTGAGCAACATCGTAGTTGGCACTCGATAGAAACCTGACTTCGAGGGTATTATTCTTCATTAGTGACTTAGCTGGCACCCTCCACCGACGAAACATGTTGTTTGCATGGAATAGTTTGACGTTGTTGTAATACACATCGCAATGCGTATCCAACCCCTCAAACACCAGAAATATATTCGGGCTAAGCAATACATCGTCAGGCAGGACAAACGAGTAGTTGTAGGTGATATCTTTCGTCTCGATCCAGTAGGCGTCGAGAAGGTTAGCTCCGAAGTATGGATCCTCTAACAGTCCGTTTTTCATGAGATCAGTATGCACTGTCGATGGTACTTGCGCTGGTAAGAACGAAGTGTTGTCACCAACCCTGAATGTCCACTGCCCATTCAACGAAAATCGTTGAGCCGCAGCTACAGCGAGCAATGCAAGCAGTACTGCAATACCTCGCATGGCTGAAGCCATAATAATAATCTTATTCAGATGATCAGCTTTTCTGGACTGTCCCTCACTGAAATCTTCGAACTACCGCAACTTCAATCCTTGCTGCTTAAGTTCTGGTTTCAAGGACTGACATGCTAACACATTGTCGTACCGGAGGAAGAGCAATACTTCCGCATGATCAAGAAGACGATCAATTTCGCTAACTGTTTCACCTTCGAAATGCCAGCCCAGATGTACTATGCGCTGCTTGATCGGATTGCCTTGGCGTTGAGCCATCTGAACTGCCAGAAGATCATGAACACCATAGTCAACTACATGAAGGTCAATAGGCTTGGATTCATTTCATTCGAGATCTTCGGGCTTCACTTCTTACAGCTGTTCGGAAAGGTGCTGGAGTCCCTCAACGAAAAGATGTACCATATTGCTTAAAGCTAGCATGGGCAAGATTATTCGCAGCGTATTCATCGCCGTAACTGATACAGACAAGCAGGGGAAGGTATCGCTCAAGACCAACAAACAAACCATCGGGAAAGTGGATTTAGACGAGTATATCAAGGACTACAAATACAAGATTATGGACTCTCCGGAAGAAAAACAGCGGCTTGAGCCCAAAGAGGATGACGAACGCATCAGAGCAACCAGCTTTCCCAAGGTGACTACGCTATCTGGCAGGATGGAGATCCAGAAGCAGCTGGCACAAGAGGGCCGACTAGACCGTCCGGAAGGTGGAAGCTACCCACGAGGCTAGAGAATGCGCAACCGCTAAAAAGTGAGCCTTTCGTCTTACATGGTCGGCGGCTTCGAAATCGTGGATTACAGCGACAGCATAAACCAGCTGCACAAGAAGCTATTGAGCAAGATCTTGCTAAACCGTTGATTTTCATACTGCTGAATCAAAACTGTACAAATCAACTACGGAGCCTACCGGTTCCCATATACTCATGCGAGGTCTTTTCCTGTTCGTCCTCGTCGTAGTCCCATTCGTTGTTGTAGTCCGTGTAGACCTGTGTGAGATCCCATAGTATTGCGAAGAAGAGCCCCATGACAATGAAACTCACTAATATTATCGTGACGTTGTCGGTACGGCAGAACATCATTATCGTGAAGGCCACGATCATCAGGATTTCCTAGCCAAGTAAGAGAGCCAATTACGACCGTGTTGCAGGCCTTTCAATGAGCAAACGAAGAAGCATAAAAGCTACTTCTATGTAAAGCGCACACACAACAAAGTCGTTTTAGCAGCAGGCCATGATGACAGCGAAGATGTACCGTTTGATGCAGTAGATTCCTGCAATTTTGCTGAACCATAGCCTTACCAGCGAGTAGATCCCATAGAACACCATGAAGAATATAGCAACTCCCCAGCATGTCGTCTTATAGTTATAGTTGTTCACTGGCCAGCGATCACTGTAACGCACCTCCGCCACGCTGAAGAAGATGATGTTCATCATCAGCAACTCCAGGACAGATTGCAGAATGTTCGTTATGAGGTGAGGGCGCCAACCTGCAGGCTTATGGAACCACCATTTGAGCATAGCTAGCACTGCGACAGCCACTAAAAACCCTCCGAGAAAGATTACGAGCACTGAGAAGGAGTATCCTGCATTCCTGACAATATTGCCGTCGAGGTCCACTAGCCTATAGGCAACGGGTGCGTACTCATAGTAGTTCGCTGGCATCGTGTTCCTGAATAGGTTGGGGAAGAACCCAAAGTGTGAATACCTAAACCCATAGTAGAACTGAGCCAACCCGATATCGATGACAGCACGAACATACAGAAAGAAGTAGATGACCTGCATGAGTATCATGAGGTTGTCTACCTTGTACATGATATCGCTTCCAATGTAAAGCAGCCACATCACCAGCATTGCCACTGAGAAGACGTACCCGATGAAGGCGAGATCGTACTTAATCAGGTTGTTGCGAGTCGACCCATACTTGACTCCGTAGATGCTGTTGGCTGGGTACAGACCGTTGGCAGATCGCATAGACCGCAGAGTGCGGGTCGTATCAATAACCATGATATCTGCCTGCTTTGTAGTGTTTATCAACAGATAGTCGGCTGTGGTACCATTGGTCACATTAGTCATTAGAGGTTTCCCAGGGGTATTCTTAAAGTACCAATTGGGATAGGCCATTACGATATTGTTCACCTCGGCAAATTTGTCGTAGGGCACAAAGAATACCAGATAGGCATTGTTGTCCAGCAGGTATGAAGCAGCTTCCATCTTCAAGTACTCGCCTTTTCCATTGATTGCTGGCCTGGCTGTCAGATAGTTGACGCCTGTCTAGCGTGAGATGGCTGTGCCGACTGGAGCATCGTACCAGCATCGTTTTTGGTCGACCACGTAGAAGTTTGTGCAGTTGCTGGAATCAATGCAGACATTGTTGGTATTCAGAAATTGGCCGGTGGGGCAGGTAAAGTTGGTGTTGCTCCCCCCGCCTACGCACATTCTGCCGTATGTGAGATTGTAGCCACTCTGGCAAGTGATGCACCAGTTGCTACTGGTAGTTATGCACGTTGCGCAACCTAGGGAACAGCTTGAGCAGCTGCCGTTTGGTGCGACCCCATAGCCGTCCTTACACTTTTCACAATAGTAGTAGCTTTACCTCCAATATGAAGGCCTTGTTGTATTATCAAAGATACTGTTGTACAAAAGGGTGGTGATAGGGTTGTTATCGAGGAGGTTTAAGTTTTGAATGTACCAAGGATACATTGCACTGTTACTGACGCTCGTTGTGTTGGAGTAGAAGTAGCTGCTGTTTGACCGAATTCCTTGTGTCAAACAGTTTTGGTCGTATGGGTTGTTTTGAGTGCAAACACCGAGGTAAGCCCAAGTTCCATTTGGGCAACCCAATAGGCACTGATTCATGTACAGAAAGGTACCGTTTTGGCAGACGATACATGTTATGCTCGACTGATACAGGCATACAGAGCAACCAGGTGCAGCTGCTCGACAACCCATGTATTCTAACGCAACGACATCAGGCAAGCATCGACGGGTTGCTGCGTCGAGAGTGTATCCGACGATGCACTGGTAGAAGGGTGAGTTGAAACCACAGAATGGCGAAGAGTATGCGAAATAGATGTAACCCAAGGCGCAGCTGTAACAGACATCAGGTGCGCCTGTGCAGGTAAGACACCCATATGGGCAAGCCAGGCAAGCATTGATGGTGTTATTGTAGTACATTTTTATGGGGCAGGTAGTCATTTGCGTGCACACCTTGTTTATGAGGATGTAGCCGACAGTTGCACACTTGCAGGACGAGGTTGTTGAATCAGGGTTGGTGCCAGCAGGGCACGTGGTTACACAGCTATCCCCATATATATATGTTCCAACATTACAACTCAGGCACTGCAGATATCCCGTACCGTTGATGTAGGCTGTTGTAATTGTGAGGCAGTTGGCGATGTTACTAAGACACACGAAGCTGCCGCTGCCACCAAAGGCTGCGGTTTGTGTTGCAGAACAGTTCATGAGGCATTGACCGTTGGATAGGGAGTAGAGAGGAGTGCACCTCGTGCACGTTGTCTGACTTGAACACAATTGGCAGTTAACATCGCCGCAGGTGAAACATGTCCCATTTCCATTCGCAGACTGCGCAACCAACCCATTACAAAGTGCTCGACATATGGCGTCGCTCGACAGCGAATAGCCTGGCAAGCAGGCCGTACAGATGAGGTATGTCGCTTTGGTTGCCTGAGTATTCAAGACGCAAGTAGCGCATTTAAATGGGCAGGTTAGGCAGGTCCCATTCAGACCGAAATAGCCTGTTCCGCATTCTGCTTTATTTCGATATTTTACGTGGAACGCAGGCATATCCATCATAGAAGCCAGTTACGCAGGTGCAGCTGCTGATTGTGACGGACGAATTACTGGGGCATTTCAGATTATCACGCGGTTCGCAAGTACAGATCCTTGAAATATTATCATAGGTGGCACCTTCGTCGCAAATTATTGCACACCTGCTTGCGTTTCGCTTGATAAAGTGGAAGTAGGGTGCTGGGCAAGTCGAAACACACGAACCTTTAAAGGAAAAGAGCTCGGGAGGGCAGAACCAAACCCGGCAGTTCCATTCCCTATCCTCTGTAAGTCCATAGTCAGCCACGCAGTCGACCGAAGGATACATGAGCTCGAGGATGGGATAGCCGGACTGGTCGGAGAACTTGAAGTATGGCCAGAACTCATCAAAGGTGAACAGGTAGGGAGACTTGAAGGTGAAGTATTAGAGATAGCCACAGCGTGGTTCATACCGTAGCTTACCGAAGTTAACATTGGGTGGTTCATTTCCATTTTGATCCTGAATGGCGACTGGATAGATACTGAAAGCTGTATAGTCGAGTGTCGCTGATTGGCTGGGGTTAGTAGTGCTTGACAGCAACAGTCGACCATTATTGGCGCTGAGCTTCCATCCACCCGAATTGGTAATTGGCTGCAAAGTGGACATTATAGTAACAACCTCCCACGATGTTGAATACATGTAGGAGTTGTTCGACTGCAGGGCAGTATAGTTCCATTCGAAGCCGCGGATGATAATTTGTGAGTTTCGCTGAGGAATACATGTTAATCGGATGACTGCACTGTCGTCGATGGTGAGTGTAGTGAAGTTGCAAGCCTGGTTCATAGGCATATACACAGAATTTTGTTGGGTGACAACATTGCCTGTGCTGGGGTCAAGTGAGATGCTAGCGCAATCGCCGGGTACCGTAGCCGAGGTGTAGGATCCTACGCTAGAATAGCTGCTCCCCGAGAATTTCTAAACCCTAAGTTGACACCCCGATGAACTGAGGGTCATGCGATAGGTGCCGGCTGTGCTGACTATGGAGTCTCCGGAAATCAGAATATTTTGTGCGAAGTTTGATAGGCGTAGGAATGTGGTAGCATTGCCTCCTTGCCAAAGGACCGTAAGGACTAACAGTGAAATTAGCAGTCTGCTCATTGAATCTCTTGGAATTCAAATCGTTCGATTATATTAGTATGCTGTGCTGTATGTCATAGTCCATGCCTCCGATGGAATGTATTTGTGGTAGTCGATAAGATAGAAGTGGGAAGTAACTACATCAAGGGTAATATGCAGGATGTCCTTCAGGTAATTTGCTCGATTGGGTTGGAGGACGGTATATTGGGGTTCGCGAAATTTGTGGGGGGACAAATTGCTCACCAACAGTGACAGCAGGCAACCGAATTGTTTGAGATCTGATAGGGCTGAGTCTCCTTTCAGTTGTGCGTATCTCCGTTACAATAGGTTGCAGCCGACTGGAAGGATTCTGTTGCGAGTCAATTTTGACTTTGCTTGGCACTTCATCGATTCGAGAAATACTGAGCAACCCAGCCAAGCCACCGACGATGGAAGTCTCAATCTGCTTTTGTTGGACTCCTTCGTATTCCCTTGCTCCCTGGTTGAATGCCTACTCGAGAGTCAAGTTGAAGCGCCTTTCGTATTCCTCATAGAATTTGTAGAAATCAAACTTGTTGTTGACAAATGTATGCTTCGGGAAGAAGGAGATCTACATGTATTCCAGTAGCAGTCTCGAAGGATCCTAAATATCCTCTACCTTTTTGAGGAACACGACGCACTAGCTTATAATGCTCGTATAGATCTTGAAGAACTCTTCAGTTTCGATTGTCTGGTTGTGAAGTGCTATGATTTGTTGGATGCGGTTGGATCCGATCCCCTCCCGTCGAATAACTCCCAATACGCAGTGGATCAGCCCTTCCAGCAGGTTGAGGTCCTGCTGGAAAAGGGCCTTTACTTGTTGATATTGGTGGCTCTTTTGGTACAGCTCCCAGATGCTGTTGGTGCTGGCGCAAGATGGTCGCGTACTCCTTCCGAAGTAAGTGAAGTCATTCTTCCTGGCACACCGAAAGGCCTTGTGAAGCAATACAAATTCGAACTACCTGTTTTTATTGAGTGCATGGGGAATCCTATCCGAGAAACGATAGAAGACCCATAGAATAGAACAGTAAAAGAAGCACTCGTTGCGATCCCGCATCATCTCGTTGAAGATGGTAACGAACTTATCATGACGCTAGAA
>ERZ724508.1246-NODE-1246-length-15666-cov-5.530139_pt1 | contig 15666 bp, 11 predicted proteins | sample MGYA00376041_ERZ724508 | MGnify/ENA primary metagenome ERZ724508 (study PRJEB28724, sample SAMN07190887) | wastewater metagenome | isolation source: effluent of sewage treatment plant in Hong Hong | place: USA: Christiansburg, Virginia | collected 2016-03-01 ...
AGTACAAAGTACAAAGTACAAAGTACAAAGTATAAAGTACTTAGCATATGTTTTATTCGGGAATGTATTGTAGCCTGTAATCGTATACTATTTCTTCTGAAAATTATTCATTTAATGCACAATTTAAAATTATAATTTAATCCGTACTTAGTACTCTGTACTCCGTACTTAATACTTTTCTCATGCTTCCCATCGACCCACTCAACCAAGTTGCGGAATTTCATCGCACGTTTAAACATCCTATCTTAGATACACCAACGATTCCTGCTATAGAACGGGCACGTTTGCGTGTTTCTTTACTTGCAGAAGAATTGAAAGAGTTGGAAGAGGCTATTGCTCAAAATGATATTGTAGAAGTAGCAGATGCTTTATGTGATTTGCAATATGTATTGGCAGGAGCAGTGCTGGAATTTGGCTTAGGAGAAAAATTTAAAGACTTATTCGACGAAGTACAGCGCTCTAACATGAGTAAGACCTGTGCTACGGAACAAGAGGCAAAGGATACCATTGCACATTACGCAGCAAAAGCACAGCCCTGTTACCACGTTAAAAGTGGTAATCACTATTTGGTATTTAGAACAGAAGACAATAAAACGTTGAAGTCGATTAACTATTCTGCTGCAGATTTGAAGTCGATTCTAGAAAAATAGTGTTTAACATTCATTCATAAATAAAAAAGAGATTTGCTAATGCTAGCAAATCTCTTTTTCGTTTTCGTGAGGGTTGTTTTTTTTCGACTAACCATTCTCAATGTTAGCCTTAATTAAAATGCCTATTGATACTATTCTTCTTCGTGTTCAATTTCTTTTAACTGTGATTTGATAAATGGCTGACGAGGCGCAAGGAAATAACCTGTTAAACTTGCAAATAAAATAGGAATGAAATAGGTAAATCCCGTAAGCGCAGAAAGAAGAATGGTTGTACTCATTGGGGTACGTGTAACGCAAGAATTGATTGCTGCCATACAACTAACAATAGTTAATGCCAGGTTGATACTCGGGATGAAATGATGTATAATCAAACCTAGTGTTGCACCAACAAAAAATAAGGGAATGATGAAACCGCCTCTCCAACCAGATGTAACCGTAATGGATATGGCTAGTATCTTAAACGCAAGAATTGCAAACAAGAATTGTAAGGAGAAGGATTCTGTAATTAGCGTATTGATTTGCTCGTGCCCAAAATAACGTGTAACCGGAAAGTAATAAACGATTACACCTAATATGATACCACCTACACACATTTTTATATAAATAGGGACTTCAATTAATTTGAATATTTTTTGAAAAAGTTTGGTGTTATAAATAAATATCCAGCCTACAAATGTAGCACACATACCAAATACGACTGCATACATAAAATCAAATTTATCGACAAGCTCATAAGTAGGTAAATTCCACGTGGGTCCAATACCCATATTAATGATAACAGCAAAAACAACATAACTGAAACTACTGGCAACCAATGCAGGAATGATGGCTTGATAATATTCTACGGCATGTTTGTGGTGTAAAATTTCGAGTGCAAATAAGCTTCCACCTAAAGGAGCACCAAATAAAGCGGTAAAGCCCGAAGCCATACCAGCGATTGTAAGTGATCGTAAAGACTCACCTTTTAATCGTAATAGATTTCCTAGCCACGTGCCTGTAGATCCTGTAACTTGAACCAATGGGGCTTCAGGACCTAAGCTGCCTCCTGCTGAAACACATAGTAAGGACGATAGAATCATGGATGGATTGTTCTTTGGATCTAATTTGCCTTTATTAAAGCGTATGTTGTTGACCATTAAATGCATTTCTCCAGGATCGCCAATGAAATAGATAACCAAGCCTGCAAGCAATCCACAAAGTGCCATAGTAGGTATAACCCATAAGCCTGTGAAAAAAGCTATTTTGTGCGTTAAGAATTCTAAAACAATCCAATATAAACCTGCAGTTATTCCCCCAACGATACCAAGAAAAGCCCATAATAAAAATATTCGACTGAATACAAAGGACTTAAATGAGACAGGGTGGTGTAATGTTTGAATTTTGGCAATTCTATTTCGTTTGGAAGTGAAATTCATTCTTGATTTTACTAATGAGCACTTATTTTAAGAATGTTAAATTAAAAAAAAATACAGTAAGAAGCCCGTGTTATTTTAATTCATTTATTCAATTAATCAAAATTAAAATACGTGATTATACGGACGGGTGATTTGTTATTTATGCATAAATAGTGGGTTGGTTATTTAAATAAGCGAATTGGTTTTATGAATGACAGTTTGCAATTGTTTATATGAAAAAGAAAATTACAAGATCCATTCGTGTTTCCAGATATGTTATTTATAAAGAAACCTTAGTTGATTATAAGGAGCATTTTTGGTCGTTTGTAGGGGCATTTATGGGTATCGGTTTGATAACTTTTTTTCAAAGTCGCATACTAGATGATTTCGAAAATATATTTTTAATTGGTTCATTTGGCGCTTCAAGTGTATTGGTGTATGGATCTATTCAAAGTCCATTAGCACAACCTCGTAATTTAGTGGGCGGGCATGTTATTTCTGCTCTCGTAGGAGTTACAGCATTTAAACTTTTTCCTGATATGATATGGTTGTCCGCACCCTTTGCAGTAGCGTTTTCTATAGTGTTTATGCAGATGACTAAAACGTTACACCCTCCGGGTGGTGCTACAGCTTTGATTGCTATTATTGGTTCTGAAAAAATTAAGCACTTAGGATATTGGTATGTGATTAGTCCCGTTCTAACGGGTTGCATAATCATGCTTTTTGTAGCATTGATATTTAATAATATAACGCCACATCGAAGCTACCCGACAGATAAAAGAATGCTTGTAGTTTTTCGGAGGTATTTTTGGACACACCGTAAATTATAAATGTTTGTAATGATTTCTGCATACACATTATTATAGTATGTGGTATCTTAAATAGAAATCCTTAAATAGAACATAACCATTATCTTTTGTTATTAAATGCTTCTGATTTTGATAATTACAAAATCTTGATTTAGATTCATTCTTTAATTTTTATACATCAGCAAATGGAGAATAATGAAATCAATGCACTTACCCATGAGATTATTGGTTGTGCGATGTAAGTTCACAGAATCATTGGGAACGGCTTTCAAGAAAAAATATACCAACGTTGCTTGGCAATCGAATTTAATTTATCGAATATAAAATATGCTTGGGAACAAGAAATGGAAATATTTTATAAAGGTAATTCTGTAGGCTTTCGAAGAGTAGATTTTTTTATTGAAAAGAAAGTGATGCTGGAAATAAAAGCTGTTGAAAAAATAGAAGATGCACATAAAGCACAAGCAATCAATTATTGTGAAGCTTATAATATTGCAGATGGCTTACTCATTAATTTCGGCGGGAAAAGTTTGGAGTTTAAGCGGGTGTATAATAATAGGCTCGTAGTACCATCCCCCAAAGGACACGATTAAAAGGATTGCAGGATTACCCGGATTATGGAGTATTAAATTGAATGATTTGTTATCTAAGAAAGAAAGAAAGAAAATCCCATTTTTCTTTCTTTCCTTAAAATAAGTACACAAATATTTCTAGTTACATAAATCGTAATCTGGGTAATCCTGCAATCCTTTTAATCGTGTTATGTTAGCTTACTCAAAGATCATATGCTTTACAGAATCACCGCTCGATGCCAACTCTTGCAAGGACTCTATTCCAATTTTTAAATGTTCTTCTGCATATTGTTTTGTAACCGAAGTGTCGCTATCGGCCGTTTTTACTCCATCAGGAACCATTGGATTATCAGATACGAGCAATAATGCACCATGCGGAATGCTATTTGCGAAACCCACAACGAATATCGTAGCCGTTTCCATATCGATAGCCATTGTGCGTATACTTCGAAGATATTCTTTGAATTTTTCATCGTGCTCCCAAACTCTACGGTTTGTAGTATATACCGTACCCGTCCAATAGTCGCGTTTGTGTTTGCGGATGATAGATGAAACGGCTTGTTGTAATCGGAAGGATGGAAGCGCAGGGATTTCTTTCGGTAGATAATCGTCACTTGTACCTTCACCGCGGATGGCAGCTATTGGAAGAATTAAATCGCCTACTTTCGTTTTCTTTAATCCTCCACATTTTCCTAAAAATAATACTGCTTTGGGTTGAACAGCGGATAGAATATCCATACATGTTGCGGCCATTGCACTGCCCATACCAAAATTTACGATGGTGATGTTATTTGCTGTACAAGTTTGCATGGGCTTACCAATCCCTTTTATTTCGGCGCCAAATTGCGCTGCGAACATTTCTAAGTAATTATGAAAATTTACGATTAGTATATATTCTCCGAATTCTTTTATTTCTGTTCCGGTGTATCTTGGTAGCCAGTTATTTACAATTTCCTCTTTCGTTTTCATACTACAATATTATAAGTAATAAAGCATTTACTATTTTATGTACGTAAATTGTACAACAATAGTATACCATGTATCCAGATTTAAATTTACCCACGGCTAATTTAAAACTTGCAAAAGAGCAAGGTGAGATATATGTGTATGATATCATACGTAAAAAAAATATTTTGTTGACTCCGGAAGAATGGGTGCGACAACATTTCATGCATTATTTAATTCATACCTGTAAATATCCTAAATCCTTATTCAAGGTTGAAACAGGTTTGCAATACAATAGCTTGCAAAAACGCAGCGACATTCAGATTTATAACCGAAAAGGTTCTGTTTTTATGTTGGTGGAATGTAAAGCTTTTTCTATTCCTTTGAGTGAACAGACACTTAAACAAATTTCTGCATACAATAAAACCATTGAAGCAGAATGGATTGTCATTACAAATGGCTTAACGCATTACGCTTTTCAACGAGAAGGTGAAGGGGAGCAAATAGCATTTATAAAAAGGAATCAGTTGCCTGAATTTATATAACTTATTTCGTTTTCGTCCAATCAAAATAGGTATTATGTATCATGCCATTATTATAATATTGGATGATTGCTTCGACAAATAGTTTTTCTTTTTCGTTAGCTGTTCGGATAAATTCATCTTTATAATTTTTAATAATGAATTCTTTACCAATACTGGCTTGGATATAATACTCTTTTAAAAATATACCATACGTATTATTGGCAAAGTTTACTGCATAATCATGACCCATTTGTTTGCCAAATACCGACTGTCCGAGTAATGCAGGATTTGGGTTTATAATTTGTAGATAATCGAGTATGCTAGGCATGATGTCTATATGGTTTGAAACCAAAGAAGTATCTGCTTGAAGTTTTTGCTTTGGATGGAAAAATAGAAGTGGAACTTTATAATCTGCACGTATTGATTGGTCCGCATCTACGCTGTGCATGTGCGTATGATCTGCTGTGATAATAAATAAGGTATTATCGTACCACGCTTCTTTTCGTGCTGCTTCAAAAAACTTTTTCAATGCATAATCTACATACCCAATTGTTTCATGTACAGGAAGATCGCCTTTAGGGAATTTATTGGAATATTTTTTAGGAATAGAATAAGGCTGATGTGAACTTATAGTAAAAACACAGCTTGCAAACGGTTGTTGAAAGCTGCTAATCGTATTGTTCGCATATTGTAAATACGGTTCATCATAAATGCCCCAATTGCCATCATAATCTTCTTTTGATCCAGTATATTCATTTAATCCATAGTAATGGGTAAAGTCTGCATTTTTTGTAAAGGCATCGAATCCCATCGATCCATTTTTAGCAGCATGGAAAAAAGATGTATGATATCCATTTTTTAATAGAATAGTTCCCAAACCATTCATGGTGTTGGTTTGATACAAGGAAGTAATATAAGGCTCCTGCATTAAACTTGGTATAGATGCTAGTATTGAGGGTACTGCTTCCATACTGGCTCTGCCATTTGCAAAATTATTGGGAAAATATAAATTTGTTTTTGCTAAAGAATCTAAGAAAGGAGTGAACCCTTTATTTGGACTATTGATACCCCAATATTCAGACCCAAAACTTTCTAAAATGATAATAACAATATTTTGTTTTTTTGTTTGTGGAGTTAATGTAGATTTTGTCTGCGTATTCCATTCGTTTAAAATGCTTGATACTTCTTCCGAAGAGTTGAAGAAATGAACTTCTTCAATGGGCTCAATACCTATGGTCATGAAGATATTAAATGGCGTATTTAAAACAACATTGCCAAGTTTACTGGGTTCAACAGAAAAAGCTACATTCGGTCGCAAGGGTTTTAATTGAAATCCACTACGAATACCTATTATAGACAGACCTATAAAGACGACATAGCCGAGTGTAAAATAAATGATGGGTTTCTTAGATATTATGGGCGTATACTTTAATCTAAGCGTACGGAGTAATATCCAAAGAAATAATACAAAGGCAAGTAATCCGATGTGCCAATAGTTTAAAATTAATTGGTTTATTTGATTTGCAACATCGTCCTTGATACCAATAATTTCAATACCTGTGCGCTTTCCTGTGAATGCAAAATATTCTAAATCAATTAAGTTTAATGCAACTAAAAAAGAATTTACTAGTACAAAAAGTATTTTAGTTAGAAAGAATATCGATTTTGGAATATTAAAAAAGCGTCCAATGGCAAGTGGCAAAAGAAATACAACATTGAAACCAAGTAATATTGATACGTCAAATCGTACGCCAACTAGAAAAGCCTGCGCAATTTGTGCATTCGTGCACGATTCAAATTGATTTGAATAGAATAGGAAAAATAATAATCTGCAAAGACTAAATAAGAGTAAAAGAAAGAATAAACGGCTGAATAGAAATCTATAAAGTGCTACAATCATGAATTCAAGTATTCGTGTATATCATGCAAAGATAATTGAAATGTTTTAGCAAGCATAGCATCTACAACATTCCCTGAAACAAGAGATACACCTTTTCTAATATCCGAATTCATTTGACACGCTTCCTTCCAACCTTTATCTGCAATTTGCAATAAATACGGAAGACTTGCATTGGTAAGTGCTATTGTTGAGGTAGTTGGTACTGCACCAGGTATATTGGGTACGCAATAGTGTATTACATCGTTGAGAATAAATATGGGATGTTCGTGCGAAGTTGGTTTACACGTTTGTATACAGCCACCTTGGTCTACAGCTACATCAATTACGATACTTCCTTTGGGCATGGACTCAACCATTTTCTTTGTTGCTAGTATGGGCGCTTTTCCACCAGGTATTAATATTGCACCAATCAATACGTCTGTGTGTAATAAGTATTCTGCAATCAATTGTTGAGTAGGATAGATGCAGGTAACATTTGCTGGCAATACATCAGTTAAATAACGTAATCGAGTGATGTTAATGTCCATCAATATCACTTCAGCACCCATACCCGAAGCCATCTTCGCAGCTTGTGTTCCAACAACCCCTGCGCCTAATATTACGACACGAGCGGGTTTAACACCCGGTACACCACCCAATAATTTTCCGCTACCTCCATTATTTTTTTCTAAATAATGTGCTGCAATTTGGATAGACATCCTGCCCGCAACCTCCGACATTGGTGTTAAAATGGGTAACGAGTTATCTGCTTTTTGTATGGTTTCATATGTAATACAAATTGCTTTTCGAGCAATCATTTCACGTGTTAGTTCTTCTGAGGAAGCGAAGTGGAAATAGGTGAAAATAATTTGACCTTCTTTTATAAAAGTATATTCAGAAGGTAATGGTTCTTTTACTTTTAAAATTAGATCTGATTTAGAAAATACTTCTGTTGCTTTTTCTATAATAACTGCTCCAGCATTTTTGTAATCGTCATCCGAAAAGCCAGATCCAAGACCTGCATTGTGTTCTATCAAAACGGTATGGTTTCGATTAATGAGCTCTACTACGCCTGATGGGGTAATAGAAACACGGAACTCTTTGTTCTTTATTTCTTTAGGTATACCGATGATCATAGCATTATATATTAATAAGATGAAAGTTCCAGAAAAGACTTCTAATTTATTTTATACTGCTTAAAATGAATCGTGTAACGATCATTTCTTATTGAACCAATAATTAATTATTTAATTATTAAAATCTCTAGAGAACTATTCTCATTCCGTTTGGAATTTGATTTTTGTTCTTTGGGATTTAGTATTTATTATATATACTCTATTCGATTGAAATTTGTTTTTTGTTTTTTTGAATATTTCATAATTACCTTATAAAAAAAGTCTCACTACATTATGTAGTGAGACTTTTTTTATAAGGTAATTATGCTGTTATTTTGAAAAGGGAGCAGTTGTACCACCTTCTTGTAACATATTTTTTTCTTGTAATGTCTCAACCACGTCAGATTCTAAGATAATTGGGAGACGAAGGTTTGCTGGGTCGTTTGTATATAAGGTCATGATATCTCTGTTATAACCGTCAGCTGCTGGGAAGTACGTAACTTCTAATGTAGCAGATTTGCCAGGTAAAACGAATTTCAATTCTTCACTTGATTTTTCTTTTTTCAATTTGTATTGTCCACAGCTACATGCAATTACTGACTTAGAAATGAACAATGTATCTTTTCCATGATTCGTAATTTTCATAGAATAAACGCCTTTTTGAGCGCGTTCCATTTTACCAAAATTAATCGTTGTTTTTTCAACTGAAATTTTAGCAGATTTTTTCAATTCGGCTTCTGTTGGTGTTACAACTGCTGCAGGAAGTGGTTCAACAATTCCTTTGATGTTTAACATTTTAACAACTTCCTCTTTGTAATATACCGTAATTGTTTTTTGGAACGTTCCCGGTCTTCCTTGGGAGTTGAATTCTGCAGTAATTACGCCTTTTTGTCCAGGTAAAATTGGATCTGTAGAAAAAGAAGGTGTTGTACAACCACAAGATGCACGAACATTTTCAGCTCCTAAAACGATGGTATCTTTACCTGTATTGAAGAATTCAAAGGTATGACGTGCTTTATCTCCTTCATTAACAACTCCAAAATCGAATTTGTCAATAGGGAAATTGAAACTATTAGATTGTTGTGCTAGTGTAACACTCAATGTACTAGCAACTAATGCTGTGAATACGATGATTTTTTTCAACATAATGTATTTATATAAATTAGTACTATAGGGTTGTCTGTATCCAAAGTTACATAAATTATACCAAAAGTTATAGAATAGCAGCCATAATTCGAAAACATTTGAATAGCGGGTTTTATTCCATAATTTTATGGTGTTTGGCTAAACCTAACAACATATATTTTGAATACAAGTGAAATGACAGGTGAATTTTCTTTAACCAAAGAAGAAATTTTAAAAGATTATAGATTGGCGTGTGAAAGCAGACAAACGAGCATACTTGCTCGTAAAGAAGTTTTTATGGGCAAAGCAAAATTTGGTATTTTTGGATCAGGTAAAGAATTGGCTCAAATTTGTATGGCCAAATTTTTTAAAGAAGGCGATTTTCGTTCTGGTTATTATAGGGATCAGACTTTTATGATGGCAATTGGGGAATTAACCATTCAACAATATTTTGCTCAATTGTACGGTCATGCAGATATCGAACACGATCCACATTCAGGTGGTCGAATGATGATTGGTCATTACTCCACACGAAATTTAGATGCACAAGGTCGCTTTAAAGATCTTACAAAAATAAAAATTTCTACTCCAGATATCTCTCCAACGGGTGCTCAAATGCCACGTTTGGTTGGTTTGGCTTGGGCTTCTAAACTATTTCGCAACAATCCCGAACTGCAGCACATGACTAATTTTAGTCATAATGGTAATGAAGTTTCATTTGGTACCATTGGTAATGGTGCTATGGCTGAAGGGGTATTTTTTGAAGCTATTAATGCAGCAGGAGTATTGCAAATTCCGATGTTGATTTCAATTTGGGATGATGCGTATGCGATTTCTGTTCCTCAACGCTACCAAACAACGAAGGATGATATATCAAGCATGTTCGAAGGTTTCAGAAGAGATCACAACGAACGTGGGATTGAAATCATGAAGGTGAAAGGGTGGGATTACGAAGCACTTTGTTATGGGTATAAAGAAGCAACACGCATTTGTCGTGAGGAGCACGTACCTGTATTGATGCACGTATATGATATGACTCAGCCCATGGGACATTCAACTTCGGGATCACACGAACGATATAAAACAAAAGACCGACTCGATTGGGAAGAAGAATACGATTGCAATAAAAAGTTTAAAGAATGGATTCTAGAAAATGATGTTTGTTCAGAAGACGATTTAAATGCGATTGAAAATGAATCGATTGAAAAAGTAAAAGCGGCACGTCAGGCTGCTTGGGATCATCATATTAAAGCAGTACACGTAGATCAAGACATCGCTGTAGATTACTTGAAACAAGTTGCAGCTACAAGTGCGTTGAAAGAAGAGTTGGAGCAAATTGCAACAGACTTACACAAAACATTAAATCCGTATCGTTCGGATGCGGTGCGTGCGGTTAAGAAAGCACTGCGCTTGTTACGAAACGAATCAGATAGCTCAAAAAATATTTTACAAGATTGGGCTGAACGTACAGCAATAGAAAATGAACGTCGTTACAACAGTCATCTATACAGCGAGTCTGCTGAATCAGCTCTACTTATAAAAGTAGTAGATCCAGTTTTTAATGACGACGCAGCGTTAGTAGATGGAAGAGAATTACTACAACACAATTTTGAAGTGCTTTTTGATCGCGATCCACGCTTATTAGCATTTGGCGAAGATGTAGGACATATAGGCGATGTAAACCAGGCATTCTCTGGATTACAAGAAAAATTTGGAGAAATTCGCATCACCGATACCGGTATTCGTGAAGCCACCATTGTGGGACAAGCAATTGGTACGGCAATGCGCGGACTGCGTCCGATTGCGGAGATACAGTATTTAGATTATTTATTATTTGCTATAGAGATTTTATCGGATGATGTGGCTTCGCTGCATTACCGTTCTGCCGGTGGACAAAAAGCGCCTTTGATTATACGTACACGTGGTCACCGTTTGGAAGGAATGTTCCACTCGGGTTCGCCTATGCAAATGATTTTAGGTGCCATTAGGGGTATGTTTTTATGTGTGCCACGCAACATGATGCAAGCAGCAGGGATGTACAATACCTTAGTAAGAGGAGATGAACCTGCGCTTATGATTGAAGCGTTAAACGCTTATCGTTTAAAAGAAAAACTTCCAGAAAATTTGGGAGACTTCACGGTTCCATTGGGTATTATTGATGTCTTGAGACCAGGTACGGATATAACCATTGTTACCTATGGCTCTATGTGTCGCATCGTGCAAGAAGGAGCAAACGAATTGCAGCAATTGGGTATATCCTGCGAAATTATAGATGTACAAACCTTACTGCCATTCGATCGCACGCAGCAAATTGTAGAGTCGATTAAGAAAACCAATCGTGTATTATTTGCCGACGAAGATTATTCTGCCGGCGCTACTGCCTATATGATGCAAAAAGTATTGGAAGGGCAGAAAGCTTGGAAATACCTCGATTCGGAACCACGTACCTTATCTGCTCAAGATCATAGACCAGCCTATTCAACGGATGGCGATTATTATTCTAAACCAAGTCCGGATGATGTGATTGATGTGGTGTATGAAATGATGCACGAAGTAAATCCAGAGAAGTTTCCGAAGTGGTGAGAATGAAGGGAATTATAAATTATGAATTATAAATTATAATGACTGCTCTTCGGAATCTGCAATTTCGAAGCTAGATAAGTAGGATTTGTAATCGGTTTTATAAAAAATTATTGAGATTTGTTAAAAAAGAATTAGAAAGAAAAATCAACTCCCTATTTTTGGGGGAATCTAAATTAAAAAAATCCCTAGATGCATATAAAGCGACTAGGGATTTTTTAATAGGCTATAATTTAAAATTACTTCTTTACAAGCTTGAATGCATTTTTAGATAGTTCACCCAACTTAATAAAATAAAGACCTGTTGATAAATTGTCAATGTTTAATGTGGTAGAACCTGCTGCTATAATACCTGAAGAATGTAAGATTGCTTTTGAATCATAAATGTAATACGATGTGCCTATTAAATCTGCCGGAACGTCTATGTTTACTATATCTTGTGAAGGATTTGGATATATCTTTATGTTATTGTCTGCATACGTTCCTCGAACAACCGATAATGGGGAGGAGGCATTGTTAAGTGTTGCAACAAATCTATTGGAATATTTATTTGTAAAATAACCAGCTACAAATAAGTTTCCTTTTTTATCACTATACATCACATCTATTGAATTATTAACATCAAGATTGGCGACTTGATTCCATGTTGTTCCATTCCATCTTTTTATATTATTTTTTTCATTATTATCTTTTCTTTCAACGAAAGGTGCATATACATTGCCATTATAATCTACATGCACAAAAGAAGCGTAACCATCCTTCTCAACAGGTAACTGATTCCATGAAGTTCCATCCCATTGTGATATATAATATTTATCATTTAAATCTTTACCGTCGGTACCTACATATATATATCCACTTGGTGTAACACCGATGGAAGAAAAGAAGGTATTTGAATTAAATACTTTCATATTTGTACCACTTCCAATTTCTGACCACGTTGTTCCATTCCATTTATATATGTTCTGGCTATCATTTATTTTACTTTTTATATTTCCTCCCACGTAAATATTTCCCATTCTATCTGTTGTCATTACTTTGATTGGGTCATCAAGATTTGGTACATTTATTTCTGACCATGCTGTTCCATCCCATTTTGCAATATAATACGCACCATTTTCATTTGTAAAGTCACCTGTGATATATATATATCCCTGGTCATCAGCAATCAATATATTAATAGTATTATTTGCTTTTAAACCATTTATACCTCCAAGTTCTGTCCACGTTGTTCCATTCCATCTATTAACATAATAATAATTTTCCGAGTTTGTAAAATTACCTGCAACAAATACATCCCCGTTTTTATCGGTAGTTAAACAACTGACTTCGCCCATGCGTCCACTAAAATCCCCCAGCTGAGACCAGTTAGTTCCATCCCATGTTACTACATAAGAATTTGAATTTTCAAAATACGCACCCGCGACATATACGTTGCCGTTTGAATCTGAACTAATTGCTTCAATAAAATTGGTCCTTATATTGGCACCACCACTTATGTCGTACCACTGCTGTGCTTTAATTAGGGTGCTAGACAAAAAAATATTTGTAATAATCATTGTGTTAAATAAAAATTTTTTCATGGTTGATTTTTTAGATAAGGTTGAAATGAGGTTCGAATAGTTGTATTTTATCTTGTTAATATACAGATATTTGAATGGCAAATTCAATTCTAGGATTAATTTTACACTAAAATTTGAAAATGGTGCTTCATTTTTCATTTATTGAAAGAAGTCAGCCTAATTTTTAAACTTTCGTTACTTCTAAATGTAAGGTTTGTATTAAAGAAAGAATAAACATGTTTTTATTCCGAACAGTAAACCTGATTACTATGAAAAAACAAATTCTCCTACTTTTCTTCATGTGCATTTTTCTAAATGTATCTGCACAAAAAACCGTTTTTAGACCCACCGAATTTGATAATCCGGCGAATGAATATTACAATAATGTTTCTGAGTCTCGTAAATATGAATCAGCAAACTTTGTGTTGTATTGGGGCGATAAAGTAGGAACAAATCCTGCTGTATATTCCGATGCTACCTTACGTTTTAATCCACAGTCGGTTGCCGATACGTTGGAATACATTTTTAAACGTTACATCACCGATCTGCATTTTATAAACAATGCACCCAATACCAATTTTGGGAAGTATAAGATCATGATTATGATGGTGAATACATGGAACTCTACTGATGACCGTTTAACAGGTTTCGCATCTGCGAGTTCCTTTAGCAATACCATCGGTGCCATGTACGTGCATCCGCAGGCAACAAAAGATGGTGGTGCTTTAAGTCATGAGTTTGCACATACCTTGCAAATGATGATGCACATTCAAGAAAATCCAGGTAATCAAACAGCCTTTTCAGGTTATGATTGGGCAGGTCCTTTTTATGAAGGACATGCCAATTACATGCGTGCTATGGCTTATCCGCAGTGGGCTGAAACGGATGGAACCTTAACACGATGGATACAGACACGTCATTTTATGTGGTCATCAAACCGTCATCATTATACCAATTATCATCTATTGTTCTATGTTCAAGAAAAAGAAGGTTTTGATTTCACCAGAAGAATGTGGGCAGAATCAAAATATCAAGAACATCCCTTGGAAACCATCAAACGTTTAAAGGGCTTTACGCAAGAACAATTGAATGATTACTTATGGGGATATGCTCAAAGACAACCCGCTTTTGATTATCCGATCCAGTGGAACGATCAAATTACGCCTACCAAAAATTTTGGATCTAAGATCAGAGAGGTGCATCAATTCATTAAGAGTAATATGCCTCGTTATACAAGCAGACAATTTACCTTGCTGACAAAAGTTGCAGGTTCAAGCAATCAATATTATACCAACGACGACTGGGCACCACAAGATTATGGAATGAATATTATTCCTTTGTATCCAACATGTACAGAAACACAAAAGAAAGTAACGGTTAAATTTAAAGGTCATACAGAAGTAAATACGGCTCAAGCAGGATGGCGATATGGTTTCGTAACTACAAAGGCGGATGGTACAATATCTCGGTATAGTCCTATGTTTACTGGGGATGGAGAAGCATCTTTCACGCTTGATGCAGCAACAGAATCAAATATTTATCTTGTTGTATATTCTGCGCCCAAAACCCACATCAATTATAATATGGATGTGGGTTATCCCAAACAAAGAAGATATCCATACGAAATTAATATTGCAAATGCCGTTCCTGAAGGATTTCAAGCAACAACTGAATTTAGAAAATTCTTAAAAACAAATGGTAAAATTCACCCCAATGGCGGTGGTTGGATTTCCAACAATGCAAACGTAGCATCAACGGCTTATGTTGGTCCGTATGCTATCGTAAAGGGTGGTACTGTTTCAGGTAACGCACGTATCGAAGATTACGCTACGGTTGAAGGTGGCAATATCAGCGGCAGTGCAATTGTTAGAGGGAATGCCTATGTATATAATGCAACCATATCTGGAAATGCCATTGTAGAAGGAAATGGCTGGATGGAAGGCGGTTCTGTTACCAATACAGCTAATCTTAAAGGAAATGCGATGTGTTGGGGTGCAGCATACTCTGGAAATGTTATCGTAGGTGGTGATGCAGAAGTAGGTAGTTGTGGGTCGGGCGTTTACTTGCAAGCGCCTTATTGGAGAAATGGAAGAGGCGATTGCGATGGAAAAGGAGCAAATGATGTATCAAATATTGATATCAATCCAACCTTTACTAATTTTTCTGTTGCGCAAATGGCATTCAGCGCAACTCCAACCTGTGGTAATACTGCTAGCACGTATACATTAACAACTTCGGTTGTGGGTTCAGGAACAGTTAGTCCAGCTAATGGAACGTTTAATTATAATAGCGTTCAAAGTTTGACGGCTACACCAGCTACAGGTTATACCTTTACAGGTTGGTCTGGCGATGCAACGGGTTCAACGAATCCCTTGAGTGTAACGATGACTGCGAATAAGAACATCAAAGCTACGTTTGCAATCAATACCTTTACACTTACAACTACTGTTACTGGGTCAGGAACAGTGAGTCCAGCAAATGGAACGTTTAATTATAACAGCGTTCAAAGTT
>ERZ724508.1248-NODE-1248-length-15643-cov-5.660893_pt1 | contig 15643 bp, 11 predicted proteins | sample MGYA00376041_ERZ724508 | MGnify/ENA primary metagenome ERZ724508 (study PRJEB28724, sample SAMN07190887) | wastewater metagenome | isolation source: effluent of sewage treatment plant in Hong Hong | place: USA: Christiansburg, Virginia | collected 2016-03-01 ...
TGAGGTTGGCCCTGGACATATTTACCTTCATAACGATCTCCATTCGGAAATTCTTCATAACCGAAACCATGCTTCAAAAAATTGACAAACTAGCCTTAATATCTTTGGCCTTAATTTATAATATGAATACCGCTTCCAGTTACTTGTCCATTACTCCATTCTCCCATGTAGCTTTCCCCCTTCGGGGATCTCCAATATCCACTACCACTCTTCTTGCCATTCTTCCATTATCCAGAGTAATATTCTCCATGACTCCAGAAAAATTAGCCATTTCCTGATCTTAGCCCATCCTTAAACTCACCTTTATATTTTCCTGCTTCTGTTTTTTAGATTCCCTTCACTCTCTAATCATCTGCCCAAATCCCCTCAAATAATGACTTTTCAGTTATAATTATACCCTTACCATGCCGCTTTTCGTTAAAAGTTTATCCAAAATAAAATGTACTCTTACCATTCACTTCATCTGTAATAATTTGAAATGACCTGCTATTCATGAGTTTTTCAATGTTAATTTATCGAAACTCAGGTTAATAATTTCTAATAAACTTTGACATCTCCTCTCTTTTAGGAATTTGAGGAATTTTAGACTTTTATCTTTAGGTTCTTTATATACTTTAGCTTTATTCTCTGCTTTTCTTTTTCATTTTGATAAAATATGTTTAAAGGTTGAGAGGATCTATAAGGCGTTACTCTTATTAATTATTTTTATGAAACTGCTATTGTTAATTCCGCGATCTGTTTCGATTTGAAAAATTTCCTGTCGATTTAACTAAGTTTTAATTTCGTTTTGGACTATCTTTGGACTCGGGGTAACTAGAATTTTTATCAAATTGATTATCTTCGTCATATTTCGATATGTCATTTTTTGAAGCTCTTTTAAATTAAAAATCTCTCGGATATAATTGAGGGTTTGATTAACTACGTCTTTTTTTATTTTTTTCTAATCTTTATTCGTCAGCTCTATTTGGAATTTGATAAACTTTGATGTACTTTTTTCCATTTTCATTTGATTACTTTATCATAAATTTTTATTAAGCTGGTGTCTTGCTCCCCCTATCGTTATAATTCTCATAATTATTCTTGTAAGGTTTTAATTCATGATCTAGTGTATGACTTCTTTTATTTTTTTTCAAATTGGCAACTTTTATTGTGGGTCTTTTAATGAACACTAATTTTTCATTCATATACCTTCTTAATGCTTGTTTCTCATGATCAATAGCATTACAGGTGGCTGAGTTGGCTAAATTGTATTTTCTTTTTATTTTAGGGAGATATACCCTTGTTTAGTTTAAATTGGGATCAGAATTATCTTCATTGGGTACCACTATATAGCCCTGAGGAGGGGCTTCTTCATAGCTATTGTTCTGATAATTTGGTCTAACTGGGGAATGATTATTATAGAGTTGATTACTTTTTCGATTTTTTTGCAAAATCTTGATGAGCTCTTGATGATAATCTCTAGTTCCTTTTCGAGGAGATCGCTTTGGTGATAAATTTTTTTAATTTTATAGGGGTTACTCAATTATGGTATACCTTGGCATGGGCACTCGAACCAAGTTATTTTTATTATAAGTTATTTTGGATAAACCCAGTGTATTGAAATAGGAAATATTTAGATCAATTATTATCCATTTTTATGCTTTATTGAGTGCTCAAATCATGTATTTTATGTTAAAAAGTATGAAAATATATGTATCATTAATAAATTAAATATAGCATTGCCTAAAAATAATCAAATACGTAGGTTAGAGTCATGCAATGCTATGTAGTTAAATGAATTTTACTTTTTAATATCTTAAAAGTGGAGATAAATCATTGAATAATCATAGAAATATATTTTTTTTGTTAATTCACCTAATTTTACATCAAAAATGTTGGTGTATCATTTTATTTTGAAGAAAAAAGTTTCCATTTAAGGATTTTTATGTAAAATAGTAATAGTAATAGTAATAGGATAAAAGTAAAAATAAAAATTTCTTTTGTTTAATTAAAGCCCAGCTGGGCTAGCCGCGCAAAGGGTTGGTGCAAGCCTATGGCGACTTCGAGAACGAGAAATGCAGCACAAACCTCGATCTCACCCATAAAAAATTTGTGTGAATGGTGCGGACTTCCGATGGAAGCCGTAACTGCATTCACGCAGTTAAGAACAGATACTACACTTGATCTTAGCCAAAAGGCCGAGAAGGTATACTCTCATCTTTTTTTTAGGTAATTATATGTCTAAATTATTAAAATTTATGGGTCTCGAAACTCTTATTAATACTATAATTATTTTCTGCATGATCAGAGAAGACCAGCAACTCCTCCTCACTTTTTTTAAAAATAGTCTAGATTTCTCGACAAGAATCAGACATATTTTTTCAGTACTAGAGACAGGACAATTTTCGAATCTATATTTAGTCAATTTTCTAGTATTCTCTTATAAAAAATAGCTATATTGCTGTCAGGTCAAAGAGGTCTGAAGAAAAACCCATATTAATATTAATCTAGCAAGAAAATCGGTTATTTTATAGGAACGATCCAATTTCTAATGAAGGAATCAAGTGTGTTTTACAATTGGATCCTAAAAATTAATAGATAAAGAAACTCACAAGCGAATAAGTAATCTGATAGGATATAAAACTAAAATGAAGGCAATCGAATATATTTTTTCTCAGGGTATCCTCTTTTATATCATTCTTTATAAAGTAGCCAGACAGTATGAAATATTTTTGTTAGACTTTATAAAAAATAGATGCTTATTATGTGATATTAAAATGATAAGAGAATGTGCTGAAATTGTTTAAAAAATAGAATATGCTCACCATATAAAAGAAAAACATTGAATAAATCATTTATTTAATAGTATTTTTATTAATTCCTTTTATTTCTTTGTTGATTTTATGAGTGAATCTCTTATAAACTGAATCATAAAACCATTGAATCCAAATAAATTGAAATATTTTAATCAGTAATTTACCCTAACATTGAAAATTAATAAAAAAACAACGAATTCATAAAGAAATAGAAAAGACATAAATATGTTCCTTTACCCTGGTTTTCATCTGAATTCGAAGAAATAACATAAAAATCTTCATGAATGAGAGGCGTAGATAAAAAAAAAGGTACCCAAAAAATTATTGAATTTAAAATTAAAGTTATTTATAGTTATATCAATTAGAAGTTCAAACTAGTTTTTTTAATTTTAATAAACTTAATTATAAAATGCAGAGAACTATAGAATCTTCATCAGCTCATGCCGAAGTCTTTTAGAAGCTACAAATGGTATTTCCAAATCTCAATATCCCACATATTAGCTCTAATCACTCCATATTGGACTCTCTCAATGTAAGAATCGTATTATTGTAGGATATCATCAGAAAAATTCCAAAGCCTCACTTCCACGAAACTCAGCAAACTATCAACAGTATGAAAAACTATGTTGATGGTCAAGAGCTCCGCATCCAAATGAATATGATATAGATAGAACAGGCTTAGCCATTACCCCTTCAAAATTTTATTAAAAAATGCTCAATTTAAACTAGAGAACCTGAAGAAGAGTGGGCTGAAAGATCAGTTGGGAGAGTTGAAGATTGGGGATGGTAAAGCCGAGGGCTTGCCTATCATTAATCTCTTTAGCATGAATTTTCTTCATACCTAGATTGATTTTTTATTAGAGTTTTGTATTTTCTTCACATCTTCTTTAAAAATTATTTTTTTAATAAACTGCTTGAATATCTTTAACTAATTCTCAACATTTAGCTTTTTTTTTAAACTTATTCTGGTTAAAATAAAATACTGATGTAATTATAATAAGTTATCTTCAAATCAAACACTCATTGTTGTTGGCAATTCACCTGTTGAGCTCCTCCTCTTCCTCCTCCATGTCCTCCTCTACTGTATTGCTATTCAGCTTCTTCTTTACCTCCCTCTGGACTTGGGTTAAGATCAGCTTAACTAAAGTCTTCTAAAACTTTATTTGTCTTAGGATCCCTTTTGTCATTTGTTGCCTTAGGTTTGTCCTGACTCAATATTTGGATGATTTTATCTATTTTATCTTTTCCGAAAAAGTTTTTCTTAGGGAATTCTATTTTAAATTCAACAATCAAGTTTCCATAAGACATAGGATCTTTATAGAAAGGCATACCTAATTTCTTTACGACTTTAAATTGATTATTTTATAAAACTTATCCAGGAGCAGTTGCTAGAGTAAATTTCTTTCCATCTAGATGTTCGATTTACATAGTTACTCCGCTTAAAGCCTCAAGAAGAGTAATATTTTTTATTATAGCTAGATCAGCACCCTTTCTGATAAAAGTTTTATTTTTCTTTATCTGAACTCTGATGTAGATATCTCCTGGGATCAAATTTGGGATTTAATCACTTTATCCTGTAAATATGTAGTCATGTTAGTTTGGGCATCCTGCTTCGATGGCAACTTATAATTATTTTTACACTTTTTTTATTTTCTCTCCTTTACAATCTTTGCATCTATCCTCTTATTTCATTATTTAACCTTGTCCTTTACAATCAGGGCATTTTTGAGAAGATTGGGTATACATACCTGGGCCTAACTGGACTAATTTTTCTATTACTCTTCTTCCTTTACATTTTGGACACTTTTCCACATTCTTTCCTCCTTTTCCTTCGCAAGTTTAACAATTTCTAGTTCTAAAATAAATTTCAACATTACCTTTAAATCTTGACTTTTTTCATGCATCCATGATAAATTTACTATAAAGTCACTTCTAAAGGAATTAATCTTGGTTTTCCTTTCCGAGGACCTGAAGATTACTTTCTCCTAAACATGTCAAAGATATCGAAACCTCCTCCTCCAGGTGGCCCACCAGCTTGGACACCTTCCTATCCATATTAATCATAAAGTTGTCTTTTCTAAGGATTTGTCAAGACATCATATGCATGTGTGATTATTTTAAATTTTTCTGGGTCGCCTCCTTTATCAGGATGTTCCTTTAAAGCTTTTTTTCTGAAAGCTTTACGAATCTAATCAGTTGTTGCTTTTTTATCGATTCCAAAGAGATTATAATATTCCATAGTATCGACTTATTTTTTGGGTTATTGAGGAGATTCTTCGTCATCTCTCATTCCCCCGAATCCACCAAATCCACCGAATCCACCTGAAAACATTTGAATAAGTAAATTAATAAAAAATTCAAGAATTTATATACAACAAATAATAATATCTGAAAATATTCGAGAAAATTCTTATAGATTCTTAAAATAATTAATATTTAATATTTTATGTTGACTAATATTTTTATTTTTCTATTCTCAATTTGGGATTATTTTTCAAGCTGTTTTTTCTACTCATAAAGATCTTTCCTTATATTATTTATCATTATGTATCTAATTCCAAGCCATTGCTAAAATAAAAGATCTTTTGTCATGTAATTTAATTTTTTAAGGTTAATCCTCTCTAGCGTGTGCATATTAGATATATGTATGTTATTCTATTCAGAAAATTATAAGTATTCATAAATAATGTGAGTATATTGTGAATTTTCAAAATTAAACTCAAATCCGCTTCATTGGACAATTACTATATTTTCATCACCTTTATATTGTTTTAATTAAAAAAACTTCAATGAAATCGTATATAAAAAATGGTCCCTCTGTTCCCAATTCACCTTCTTTTTCATCCTCAGATCCAGTAACCCCCACCCTACAAGATAGTAAATCAGCGTCCAATTTGCATCAGTAGCTAAAAAAATTTCGTCAAACAAGTTATTTTCCCATTGCAACCAAGAATATTAACAAAGAATTTTTAAGATATACAGTAAACCTACGCGATAATGATCAATAAACGCTTTCTACAAATATGGTACCAAATTCGAGTTTTGTGGTTTACCGTAAGCTCAACGCCGCTGATGAGCAAAAAAAAATGACACCTGAAGCGGAATCCGCAAGTTTTTTTAGCAAAGCAAATAACTCCCAGAAAAAGAGTTAGAAAAAGAGTTCGAATCCTGAAAGAAAATAATAAGGAAGTATAAAACAATCACCTATCCCAAAGTTCCTGGAAAAAAAATTATCGACCGATTATAACTTAGCCGAGCTACCGAATAAAACTTAAAGGATACCCACAATATACAGCAAAATCACTACAAACGCATAAATAAAAACATTCACTCCTAAAATAAATAAAACCTTATAATAATCGAATACATCAAATAAAATTATGTCTTCTTACTCTTCCAGTAATTTACTAAAGCTAAATCACGTCAACTCACCCACTTGCTAATCTTAAACTTCTCGGATATTGGAGAAATAAAATTTCTCAAAAGGGCCGAGGATTGATGATTTTATGGAAATTAAACGTTTAGGTTAGGGCAAATTCGGCTAGGTCTTCTTAGTTGTCCATAAGTAAACGAACTCAATATACGCAATAAAAAAAATAAAGAAAGATTCTATCATTCGAAATAAAATGCAGGAGCAGTTTCTGATGGAAATTAAAATGCAATTTTATTTGAATCATCCAAATATACTTAAATTATATGGAGTGATGAAGGATGAAGAGCATGTCTATTTAATCTTATAATTTATGGAATAGGGTACTCTTTACTCTCTGCTGAAGAAGCAGAAAACCTTTAAGCAAGATTAGGCAAGTCAAAAATTAAGAGATGTTCTTGATGGAGTTGCCTATCTTCATAATAAAATGATAGCTCATCGGGATATAAAGCCAGAAAATATTGTTATTTCTTATGTAAAAAAGTCGTAATGTAGGATGTTTGCAAAATTTGTGATTTGGGATGGGCTGCTCTATGTGATAACAGAAGAAAAACTCTTTGTGGAACCATTGACTATGCTTCTCCTGAATTGCTGTAAGGCAAATAATATGGTATAGCTATTGATCTCTGGTGTTTGGGAGTTCTTTGCTATGAAATTATGGTAGGAAAATGTCCTTTCTATCACATAAGCCGAAAATAGACAATGAGAAAAATTATAAACGTAATTTTTTGTTCTAGCATAGACTGACCTATCAGATATAAAGTTACCATCAAACATACCGAATGAAACAAAAGATTTCATTTACAAGCTGCTGCTAAAGAACCCATAATAGAGAATGAGTGCAGAGAATGCTCTGCAGCATCCATTAATAGTAAAATATTATGACTAAGAGCTTCAAGACATTCAAAAAGCTTACAAAAGAAAGTTTTGAATATCTTTTTCATTATATTATTAAGTTCTATTGAGAACTTAAATGATTTTACGTCATTATATATAATAATGGTATTAATAATGGATTACTTATCCTGAATTAAATTGATTTTTTTTATAATTAATATCAATGGGAGGAGGTTCATCCATTTAATATACTGTTCCAGTTTCAAAGAAGGGTCAAGGTTAATCCGCGATTTATAGAAATCCTTTCGACAAGGATAAGCTTCAGGACGGTCCTTAGCCTGGCATGAATGATATGAAAAAGGCTATTTTAAGTTCTTGCAAACTTCACAGCTAGAATAATTGTTTGGGAGTAATTGTTCGTAAATAGGGTCAATAAGACACAGTAAAATTTTAAACTTACAAGTAAGTTTTGTAGAGGGCTGTCTGCATCGGTAGTGGGATTATCCATTAGAATTTATATTACAAGCCAGAGGATGAAGACTTGAGATTTGTCGGTCTGTTCTCAAGAAATAGACCCGAGTGGACTATAGTAGACATTGCTTGTGTCATATTCAGATTAACAACAATTCCATTATATGATACCCTTGGTGATGAAAATATAAGCTATGTGCTATAGCATACAAATATGACAACAGTTTTTGCAAACGAGCCTAGTGTCAGAGCTCTCATGAAAACAAAAAAACTTATGAATTTAAAAAATATTATCTGTTTCGATGCGGTTTCAGATTAGCAAATTAAATATTTCCAATAAAAAGGTGTCACTCTTAGATTATCAACATAGATTTAAAAAATTGGTAAAGAGAATAAAAAAGATTACGGAAGTGAATAATTCAAAGTCAAGCCAGATGATTGCTTAAGTTTCTGTTATACAAGTGGAACAACTGGACCACCTAAAGGAGCAATGATGTCTCATAGAAACTATTGTTCATTCATTGGAGCCTGCGCTTATAACAAAGATGTTAAATTTTGTGAGACTGATGTTGTGCTATCTTACTTACCACTACCTCATGTTTTAGAGAGATAACTGCTCTATGTGATTTTGCATGCAGGAGGATCAATTGTTTATTACACTGGAGATGTACAGAAAATCAAAGACGATCTTGCTCTAGTAAAGCCTACTGTATTTGTGAGTGTCCCTAGATTGTTTTCAAGATTTTATGATGCTATCAAGAAGAAGTTAGACGAGTTACAAGGCTGGACAAAAACTGCCCTAGATTATGCTTTACAAAAGAAATTAAATAATGTTTCAACAAATGGAGGATATACTCATAAAGTTTATGATAGAATATTTTTCAATAAGACAAAAGCTGCTTTGGGAGGAAGAGTCCGTATCATGATATCAGGTAGTGCACCTCTTTTACCTGAAGTCCATAAATTTTTAAAAGTGACCATGTCAGCTCCATTACTATAAGGATATGGGCAAACTTAATCAACAGGCGCATCATTCATCACTGACGGAAACGATCCAATTGTCGGCCATGTAGGAGGCTCTACAGTACATTATTTATTTATTATAGTCGAACATCTAATTTAAACTGGTGGATATTCCAGAAATGAAATATACAAGTGATGATAAAGATGAAAACGGAAATCCTACACCAAGAGGAGAAATATGGATGAGAGGGCCAGGAGTATTTTTAGGCTATTACAAAAGCGAATAGAAAACTAAATAAGCTTTAACTGAAGATGGATGGCTAAAAAGTGGTGATGTTGGAGTGATCCTCCATGAAAACAAAGGATTAAAGATTATTGATAGAAAGAAGAACATCTTCAAACTGTCACAAGGATAATATGTTGCAGCTGAAAAAGTTGAGAAAGCTTACAGTGATTGCCATTTGATTTCCGAAATATTCTTACACGGATAATCAACATAACACTATGCAGTTGCAATAGTAACCCCACACAGAAAACTCATAGAAGAAAAAGCAGCAGAATTGGGTGTAACAGGTACATATGAATAAATATGCCAAAACCTAAAAATAAGGACTGCAGTCTTAACATAAATGAATGCTGTTGGCAAAAAGGGTGGATTAAAAGGGTTTGAACAAGCCAGAACAATATATTTGTAGCCAGTTGGCTTCCAATCAAAATAGATCCTCACAAACACAATGAAAATCCAAAGGCATGAGGCTAAATTAGTATACAAGACTGTTATTCAAGATTTGTACAAAGAGGGCATGCTTGCTGGAGATAAATAAGCCAAATGATAGGTTTGCAATTGAAATGTATTATAATATTTAAATTAAAATTATTTAATTCTATATGGAATAATTTATTCTTTTATTCTATTTTCTATTAACTATTCAAGTAAGAAGAGAATTTATTTTGGTCATCCTTATTTCACTTAAAATTTCAGCTTTTTATTATTCTAATACTTTCCTTACTTATTATGAACATGTTTTTGATTATCTTCTTAGCAGACTTTCGTACATTGAAATTCGCTGGTCAAAAAGTATTTATAATCTATAAAACTATACTCAGAACGATTGAATGAAAAAGTTATTGGCTTCTTTACTACTCGGATCCTTAACCATTACACAAGCTCAGACTGTCCCAGACGAAGGACTCGATTTATTTTCAGATGGAGATCTCATGAAAACATTGAACAATTATTTTGGTTGTCGTAAATGGCAAGATGGGGTCTGTCTCCAGTGCTCATAGAGATATTACTTCAATAAGAATGGCATCTGCTGCTAAGTTAAGCCAGAATGTAGAGAATTTAATACTCAATAAGGAGTTTGTGAAGGATGTTACGAAGGATATAAACTCAGTAATGGAAATTGCGTAACACAAGATTATAATGATATAAATGAAAAGGGTTGTGCAAGAAGGAAAAATGGGAAATGTGTTGAATGTTCGAAAAGATGGTTCTTTACCAATCAAGGAGTCTGCTCTCCTGTGAGTGATTATTGTAGAACATGGTCAATAAATGGACGATGCTAAAGTTGTTATTATGGGTATCAACTAAATAAAATCGGTGACTGCTAATTGGATACAACAGCAGATAATTTTGTCATGAATAACCCTCTGTGCGCTTATTGGGATGATAAAATATGTGTAAAATGTGCTGAAAGAGCATTCAAAGATTCGACAGGAAGATGCTTATAAGTGAAAACTTAATGCAATACTTGGGATAGATTAACAGGAAGCTGCCTATCTTGCTATAAAGGATATTAATTATCCAATGAAAAAAATTGTGTTAGATCTCAGGTGACAGGACCAAAAGATTAAGGATGCAAATCTTGGGATTGGGATAAACAAATATGCCTTGCATGTTCTCCTAGATTTGTGAGAATCAATGGAATTTGTGTATCAGTCAATGATTCTTGTTCTTCTTGGAATGATGATGGATTATGTGCCACTTGCTATAAAGGTTATAATGTTTTGAATGGAGTTTGTGTTCGAGCTGATCAAACAGCACCAAAAGACAAAGGATGTAAGGCATGGGATTGGGATCGACAAATATGTCTTGAGTGTTCATACAGACACGTGGGTCGAAATGGTCGCTGCATATCTGTGGATGACTCCTGCTCGACATGGAATTAAGAAGGGCTCTGTAATACTTGCTATAAGGGCTATCATCTTTCAAATGGAGTTTGTGTAAAGTCATAATAAACAGGCCCAAAAGATCAAGGATGTAAAAGATGGGACTGGGATAAGCAAATTTGCCTTTAATGCTCAAATAAATTTATTTCTAAGAACGGCGTTTGCGTACCTGTTGGTGATTTATGCGCATCTTGGAATCATCAAGGTCAATGCATAACTTGCTATAAAGGATACGCTTTAAAAGGAGATTAATGTGTTAGAGTAGCCTAAACTGGACCAAAGGATTAAGGATGTAAATCATGGGATTGGGATAATCAAGTTTGTCTTGCATGCTCACCTAGATTTGTTTTCAAAAACGGAAAATGTACTCCTGTTGACCAATTATGCTCAGCTTGGAATGATCAAGGATTATGCACTAATTGCTTTAAAGGATATTAAGTTCAAAATGGAATTTGTGAAAGAATCCAACAATCAGGCCCAAAAGATCCAGGTTGCAAATCATGGGACTGGGATAGACAAATCTGCTTAGAATGTTCTGGCAGATTCGTACCAAAAAATAACATTTGTGTCCCAGTTGATCCTAGTTGTTAAACATGGAACAACCAAGGGTTATGCACCACTTGCTACAAAGGATATACAGTCTCATCTGGACAATGTGTTGCTTCTAATTTATCATGTAAAACAACAAATTCTAATGGCGAGTGTTCATCATGTTATACAGGCTATGTTCTTTATAAAAAGAACTGCGTTACTTTATCAAAGCTGGCTAACCTTGCGGCTTATTATGCTGAATGCTGCCCAGAAAAGCTTGCTGCTCTTAAAGCCGAAGGAAGAATATGATTTATCGATATCCAAATTTATTTTAAATAGTATTAAATATTTGATGAGTTAAATAAATTAGATTAAATCAATAAATATTTAATTATTCATAAATCTCTCATGTTAGGCTTTCTTTTACCAATAAAAGCTGCAACTCCTTCTTTCATCCCAGGAGTATCATAGAGTGGGAAGAAAATTTATCTTTCCAATGCTACTCCATCCTTCATTGATAAATTTTCGCTTTATTTAATGACTCTTTTAGCTGCAATTAAGGCTGTAAGAGGTTTTTGAGTTATCTAAGCGGCAATTTAAAGGACCTTTGTATGAAGTTAATCGGTTTTGAAAATTTCACTGACGATTCCTAATTCATAAGCTCTTTTGGCTGGGATAAATTATGATGTAAAGATATATCTATTTGCGTTTACTCTCCCTGCTATCCTTGCCAATCTAAGTTATCAGATATTAATACCTTTGAGTTCCACCTATTCCTGGAATTAAGCCTAATTTTAGCTCAGGTAAACCGAACTTTGCTTATTCCGAGCAAAATACGACATCGCATAGTAGAGAAAGCTAGCATCCTCCTCCTAGAGCAACTCCATTAACACCTGCAATGATAGGCTTCTTAGCATTATACACAGTATCGTGAATTTCCTTGAAAACATCATTGTTCACAAAATCAGCACTCTTTTTATTTTCGAATTATTTGATATCAGCACCTGCACAAAAAGCTTTTTTAACTTTGCTCAACAATACAATAACCTTAACATCGTTTGAATTCTCAAACTCAGTGATATTCTTTACAAGACTTGATTTCATATCTGCGCTGAGTGCATTAAAATCTTTTTGACTGTCCATGTAGATGACACCTATTTTATTCTCTATTTTTGCTTCCACTTTGGTGAACAGTGATTTAGAAACTAAGTTGTTAATATAGTTGAAGTTTTTTGTTGCAAACTTGAGCATTACTTATAAAGATATGATATTATTAAATAATAACTAGGTTAGCAAATTAATAATCATCATTATATTTTTCTAAATGGAGCGAGACTTGAGCGTCTGACATCTTCGACTTCTCTTTCTTTATCTTTAACTCTTTTTCTAAGTGATTAGATCTAAGCAAAGAGCACAACAAACAGGGAGAGATGCTCTTGAATTCTTTTAACTAAAGAAGCTTAGTCACTGAATCTTAATTTTAATTCATTGAGATCAAATTCTTTTTATTCAACTAGTTTGGTCAATCTATCGATTTCGATGTTAAGGACCTGCATCTAAGTTATAATATTGATAGTACGTTTTATTCAGAAAATTTGTTAGAAGCTTAGCTTAGTTGGGTCTCAAGAATGTAGTTTTGTTATTTCAATATCTGATTTTATCTTCTCAATTCTTTTATCATGCTGTTGAGCTTCTCAAATTCTTGAGTTAATCTTGACATTCTAAATTTTAATATATATGTACTTGGTTTCGTATTATTCTAGTTTTCTTTTTGAACTTTCATGGATAGATTCGTTGCTAGAACTTAAAGATCTTAGTCTTTGAACTTCAGCAGATAGCAAGATAACTTTTTCTTCAAGTTCTGCACATTTCTTGCTGCTTCCGCCTGTTTCATTCAATCTGTTTTTAAGTTCCTCATTCTATGCGCAGGTAATCCTCAATTAATTCTTGAGTTTTGCCAATTGATTGGCAGATAACCTGAGATTATCTTGAGCATTCCTAACTTAGTCATTTAAATTAGTATTCTCAGACATTAAATTCTTCAGTTTTTGTTTATAAGTTTAATTCTATTGGTTGTTTGCAGCGATTTGATTTCTGTACTCAGCTAATTCTTTGTTCAGTTTGGCTTGCTGGTTAGCAGATAATCTAAGGCTTTCTTGAGCGCTTTCGAATTATTGATTCAAGTTAGTATTTTCAGCAGTTAATTTGTTAATTTTTGTCTTAAGACTTTCATTTTCTTTGTTGTTATCTTCAATTCTACGCTTGTAGTCATTGATTTATTTTTGCATCTTCTGATTCTGGTTGGCAGATAGTCTCAAGTTTTCTTGAGCTTGTCTCATTTCTTATTCAATAGAAGTATTTTAATTAACTAGTCTAGATATTTTATCTTGAAGACTGCCGATTGATTTGTTCATTTCGCTAATTTATTGAAGTTTTCTCTTTTCATGATTGAGTTCATTTGTTTTTTTCTCAAGTGTTTGATTTAATCTTTCAATTTATTGAGCCAAAAGGGCTATTTTATTCTAATATTATGTTACTTTTTTGTAAAGGTCACTTGATTATGAAGTCTTTCTTCTCAATTCATCATTCTATCTTCTTAGATTCTCAATTTAAGAACCCATCTTAGATACTTGATTACTAGATAGTCTAAGTTTTTCTTGACCTTATCTTACTTAGCCAAAGAGACTTTCGTTTTCTCCACTTATTTTTTTAATTTTATCATTTAGTATCTTCACTTGAACAGAAAGAGTCTCAACTTCATTGGAACTTTCAGCAAGATATTTCATTTCTCTTGTCTTGTTCTCAATGACTCTAGCCATATCATCTATTCTTCTTTTTAGTTATTCATTTTCGTTGCAAGTCACCTTAAGTTCATTATTAAGTTTAGTGATTGTACCTGCAGACAATCTTAAATTTTATTGAGAATTTCGGACTTAATCTCCAAGTGCTGTATTTTCAGCCATGAGTTTTTGCATCTTTAGCTTGTAGGTCTAAGAATCTGAATTATTGGCTTATATTTTTGAACGATATTCATTAAGTTATTTCTGTAGCCTTGCTTGTGTGTTGGCACTAAGCCTGAGATTTTCTTGAGCAACTCTAACCTCTTCGTTCAAAGAAGTGTTTTAACCTGTTATTTTTCCTATTTTTTGTTTAAGTTGTTCATTTTCATAGTTATTCTGTTCGATTCTTTGTTTGTATTCTTGAAGTTCTCTCATAATTTTTTGATTTTGATTGGCTGAGAGTCTTAGATTTTATTGAGCCGACTTAAGTTCTTCATCTATTCCAGTATTTTAATTAACTAATTTAGTAATTTTCTATTGAAGTGATCCAATAGTCTGATTCATTCCATCAATTTGATGGAGTCTATTTCTAAGATTATTTAATTATTGAGTTAATTCTTTGATTTTTCTTTGGAGATCATCATTTTAGTTACAGACCACCTTAAGTTAATTATTAAGTTTATTGACTGTGCCAGCAGAAAGTCTTAAGTTCTCTTGAGCAGTCCTGACCTCATCACCAAGAGAAGTATTTTCGTTCATCAGTTTATTAATTCTTGTTTTATAGTTGTCTGATTATTTGGCATTGGTTTGTACGAAATGATCAACCTCAGATAATTTTTTAGTTAAACCATTTACTTCCTGATTTTTCTTCTCTAAGAGAGAATTAAGTCTTTATATCTCTTGAGAGAATAAAGCTATCTTAGTTTCAAATTCTGCACTATTTTTTTTATTTGCTCCACCGAGCTCATTTAATTTTCGTATCAGTTCTTCGTTTTCATTACAAGTAATTTTCAATTAGTTTGTAAGTTTTGCAACAGTGTTTGCAGATAATCTGAGATTTTCCTGAGCAGTCCTTACTTCATCTCCCAAAGAAGTGTTCTCTGCCAATAATTTGTTGATTTTTAATTTATATGTCTCTGATTATTGATTATTAGAATCAATTCTTGTCCTAATTTCATTTAATTATTTCTGCAACTTGGCTTGTGCATTGGCACTCAGTCTTAAGTTTTATTGGGCTGTTCTGACTTCATCGTTGAGAGAAGTGTTCTATCCAGCTAATTTACCAATTCTATTCTTCAACTGTTCATTTTCTTGATTATTTTGTTATATTCTTTGACGATATTATTGAATTTATCTGGCCATTTTTTGATTCTGATTTGCGGACAATCTAAGATTTTATTGAGCTGACTTTAGTTACTCATCTATTCCAGTATTTTAGTTAACTAATCTAGTAATTTTTTCTTGGAGTGTACCGATAGTTTTATTCATACCTTCAATTTAATTTAATCTGCTTCTAAGATTGTTAACTTATTGAGTTTTTTTATCTAGGGCAATTGAGATCTCTTGTATTCTCTTTTTGGCTTCTTCCAATTCGTTACATGTAATCTTAAGTTCATTGTTGAGTTTAGCTACAGTGTTAGCGGACAGTCTCAAGTTTTACTGGG
>ERZ724508.1249-NODE-1249-length-15642-cov-6.322384_pt1 | contig 15642 bp, 24 predicted proteins | sample MGYA00376041_ERZ724508 | MGnify/ENA primary metagenome ERZ724508 (study PRJEB28724, sample SAMN07190887) | wastewater metagenome | isolation source: effluent of sewage treatment plant in Hong Hong | place: USA: Christiansburg, Virginia | collected 2016-03-01 ...
AAGGTGCTTGAGAATCTGCTGATTCCAATGTCTCGAGTAGACATGCCCATTGAGACCCTCAGAATGGAGAATGAGGTGCTCGAAGAAGTGTTGTAACACTACCGCAAACTGAAGCTCAAGCTGCCTCCACGACAGCAACGGCCTCCATGGTACGAAAACAAACCCTATGAATACCTGCTCAAGTAGAACCGTGAGCTATACGACACACTGAAAGAACTAACCGAGACGGTGGACCCCTCGAAGTATAGCAAGGGACTCGAACAGTTGATCAGAGACTTCGAAGCACTGCAGAAGCAAATTGCTTCACGAAGTCCGAGCAAAGCTTGACTGGATATTATGGAAACAATCATCAGTACTCAATAGTAGCTGAAGGGGTCCGAAAGGATTCGCTTTATGTTGGTGGTGCTCATTCGCATCAGCCCAATGTTACTGTCAGCTTTCGCAGCTGATGTGGTCTTGTTACGTCTGAGTCGAGACATCCGTGTGGGTGGAGTTGCCATTACCTTCTTAAAGGAGTCTTCATTCTAGCGGCTATGCGTTGATGCCGGTCGCTTCACACTGTACTTGGATGGTTGTAAGGTATGATCGCACTTCCATCCACTCATTTGACGAGGAATTGATCGGAGCACTCTATCTGCAGTCTTCTGTCGGCTGTCATCAGGAGAGCTCAGATAGTACCTAGAAGGATTCAGCTCCTTCTCTTTACTTGAAGATTTAATGATTCCAAAAGTGGCTTCTTTCAGCAGTAAGAGTTCGTCTTTAGCTCTTGCCCTTAACTCCACTTCCAGCTTGTTATCCTCCGAGAGGACTTTGAGCAGCTTATTGTCTGGACAATAGAGAAGCTTGCAGTTTGAAGCAGCGATGGCTTCATATTAAAAGAAAATTCGATCGCAAGTGCCATTGTTTGTGACAAGTTCTGTCAGCCCAAAGCAGTCACCAGTAACCAGCTTCCGCACTTCATGCAGGTTTTTACTGCGGTGCTGACTTGCTCTCATCAGGAAATTTAGTTCAGAGACCTCCGTGGCATAGTTTTCTAAAGAAGTCGATTGCCTTTTTATCTGAATAGTATGCTTTATACCACGATGCTACCCTCCACTAGGATGTAAGCTCCTTTGATGGGGCTATGCAGTGATACGATCTGACTGTTCACTTTGAACTCTAGTGGGGAAAAGAGATACACGAAACGTTGGGCTTCTCGAAGATCGAGCTCTCTTAGCCTGGAGTAAAAGTGTTTCTCCAGAAAAAGGAGCTTACTGTGAATGCGACCTGCTTGCCACTTGTTCGAGATGATATGCAGGTACTGCTCGGCAGTGAGAGTTCCGAACTAACAGTCAGTCCTACAGATGATATGAGCCATCCTCCGCTGTTCGTAGATGATGCCCAGTTCACCGAAGCTTTGACCTTTTCTGAGACTAGCTTCTACCTGGTACAAAGGCACAGTAAATGGATTAAAGAGATTCTGAAAATTTTCGACTGTCTTGACCGATAACCCTTTAAACGGTGATTTGTGCTCATATTCAGCAAGAATTTGGTGTGTCCGACTAGTACCACGGAATTCCTCCTTCCCAATACTTTATCTATCCACATCAGCAGCCGACCGAGGATAGAGCACAAGAACTTCTCCTTTTATGATAAAATAGAGTCGGTCGCTTTCCTCACCGATCTTAATAAGATGCCTTCCAGCAGGTTCAAACGATGAGCGAAGTTCCTTGCACAGTTCATCGACAGCTATCTGACTGTAGCTTTACCTCATCTTCCCGACAAAGTCCATGTCAGCTAGCAGCCTGCCTATGATAGCCACGAGATTAGCATCACGGTGCTTCTCAGGCAATTGCAGAACATTGTACAGAACCTTCTACTTGGCTACGGGATCATGATCGAGGAGCTCCCAATTATCTCCACTGAGCAACGAGAGAAGCTTAATCAGACGATTGATGGAAGGCCTTCTGCAGATCTCAGTTACACTTTCAGCCAGAGTTTAACTATCCTCCAATTTATTGACCTGCTGCCTTTTTTCCATCAAATATTGTAATAGAAGGTGTCCGAAACGAACTCAGTTCGATGCTCCAAAATTCACTCCAGTCCTGCTTCACTCAACCTATTAGCACACGGGAAGTCTGCCAAGCTGAAATCTTAGCAAGTTGGATAAATATGGTTTGGCAACTCGGTCTTAAACAGCAATTGATAAGATATACAATAAGCAATATGGAATGTCTGATCGTAGCTGGGGACTATACGTCAGCACTTGTGCAGTCAGCACAGCAGCAGGAAGCCGACGATGACCACGGTATCATGGAAAGCGACTTCGAGAGACTGACGATAAGCGAGACAGCCTTCAAGCTGCACAAGCACTACTACTATGAGTATGAAAACAGCAGCTACAAGATGGTGGATCAGGACACCAGATGTCAAGGCTGAGGGGATCGTTCATGTAGAGTCTCCAGGGGTGTGGTTATGCGAGGTGATCAAAGGTAGCTATGAAAACAGTACTGTTAAGGCCAAACACAAGGGAGTAGGGCTCACTGGATCATTCAGGGTCACTGCTCTTCCAAACAAAAAGCTTAAGTTGAGTGTTGCCGAAATCCTGCATCACGGAAAGCCTTGCTAGTTTGCCAACAAGCAGATTAACCAATCTAGGGAGCTGAACCGCAAGTAATGATTGATGCATCGAGGGTTTAGTGTAAGCATTCAAAACTGAGATTTCCTTCCTTTGAAGAGCTTTAGCCGAGTTGATACAATACCATCAGATGCAAGATGATGGTCATCGACAATAAAGAGTAGCAGTCGAACTTTGCCGCTATTTGAGCCGAGTTACTAAACTGGCCTGACAGTGGTCAGCAATTCTGCCAATAAACCTGATAAATATATATGGAGTGCGCTTTAAAAGCAGGGGAATACAAATACACCTTCCCGAGGACGGAAGAGCAGCGAGAGGCTGACTCTGACCACGGAATCTTCGAATGCGACTACGATGTGCTCACCATCAGCGAGACAAACTTTAAAATGAACAATCACTACTACTACGAGTACGAGGACTCATACTATGTGATGAGGGATCAGAACAAGCGAGATGTTACCGTCGAAGGGACTGTCCAAGTGGATACTCCTGGCAAATGGAGATGTACCATCGTAAAAGGTACTTACGAAAACAGCACTCTCCACAGCCATGAGTCTGGGAATGATCTTACAGGAGGGTTTACAGTTTAAGCCCTTCCAGGCAACACCGCTAAGATCACTCATGTGACGGTGCTTGATAAAGGCGTGCATTGTGGATTCGCTACAACGAAACTCAATGGAACCAGAGAGTTGACCCTCAAATGATCACCCAAAGAATTGCCTTGCCATCAGAATTATCACATGGTCATTCCTAAGTTTAATAAATGCGTAAGATGCATCAGCTGGGTAACTAGGCTTCACCCAGCGGTAGATACCTGTCCCAAGCACGCCACTATCAAAGGAAACCAAGACTTGTAGACCCTCCGTTACTAATCAACAGCGAACGACCGTCCTTCAGAATCAGCTATCTGTTGAGTGAGTTTAAACGGACAAGCCAGGACTAACCAAACAGTAGCGAACGACCAATTACATCCCGAACCAAACGCCGTTCGGAGAACAAGAGAGGTATATCGGCAGTGTGCCACGATCACAGCAAAGATCGAAGTTTAGATAAGTCTTCGCTGGAAACACCAATCAAGAATGAATAGTCTATCGTAGTGCTGGCTGAACGAAAGCGGAAGTCAATGTCGAGTCCAAACAGTCGTTACAAAGCACCGCTTGTAAATAACGATGAAAGTTTTGAGCACTTGATCCGTAACCTGAACCAAGATCGTATGGCAGTCAGCCGCATATACAAAACAGGAGCCTTCAAACAACCGATCACCGATCTTGTCGCGAAGCTCAACGATTCAAACAGCAAGGTGGAGAAATTTGTGATGGCAAGGTCACCAGCCTCGACCCCTAGGAAGAGTATACCAAACTTACCTTCAGAGGTTTCTAAACCAACTCAGCGGGCCTCGAGGGGCAAGTTAGAGCTGTGCAAGCAGAGCGATCCACTGGAAGTAGGAAATGGCAGCAGCTTGCGTTATTCCTTTCGTACCAAAAAGGGCCAAAACCCAAATAATCCAACGAAGCCCAACCAGGACAGTTACCTGCTGTTTCCCAGCATTCGGAATCAGGATTAGCATATGTTTGGAGTATGCGATGGGCACGGATCACTAGGCCATCATGTTTCCAGCTTTGTCAGGCTCACTATTAGTTCGTTGCTGAAAGTGCCACGCTGCTCAACTCTAGCCATGCACTTACACCTCGAGCAGCTCTATCGTACAGTTACGTAGAGACTGCTGAAGGAGTCTGGGATTGACTTATAGTATTCTGGCACCACCAGTGTCGCCTGCTACTTGGATAGTGGTAAGGTCTACTGTGCCAATATCGGAGATTCCAGAGCAATCATAGGCAACCTCAATAAAGAAGGCAAATGGTGCTCAGTCCCACTATCTACTGATCACAAGCCAAATGTTGCACATGAAGCACAGCGTATAATTAACAGCGGTGGTCGCGTTGAACCCTACCGCGACAAAGACAGTATAGTCTGAGGATATTCAGAGAACCCGGTGGGGCCTAGCCGGGTTTGGCTCAAGCATGAACAAGAACCAGGCCTAGCTATGACAAGAAGTTTGGGTGATTTAGTGGCGGCGAGTGTCGGTGTGAGCAGCCAGCCCGAGATAACGGAGCACCTGCTCACAAGTGAGGATAGATTTCTGTTGGTAGCAACCGACGGAATCTGGTAATTTCTAAGCAATGATCACATCGTTCAGAGGTTGGGCTGGTTCCACGAGAAGCGGCAGCTGGAGTAGGCAAGCGACTGGCTTCTCGCAGCTGCAACTGCCTGTTGGAAGCGTTAATGTTCGGTGGTGGACGACATCACATTCATCTTGGTATTCTTCTCGGGCAGTTGATGTGATAGGCTGTTCGCTCTCTGATCGCAATGATCTTCCACAATGGAACATTTTAAGAGAAGAAACCATAATATTCATGTCGTAGAATGGCAAGGTGTCGGCCAGCCAAGAAGCATTCATCGAGGAAAGCTAGCCAGCCTATGCGCGGCTTATCAGTCTAATAAAGTAATGTTAGCTGAGACCAGGTGAGCAACAGATTCAGCAGCAGCTTGCAGGGTTGCTACCCATGCTGTAACCAGTTGAAAGTCATGCTGAGGAACAGTTGGTATACCACCTGCTGCAGATCCCACCAACCTAACGAAATTTCGAAGTCACAGCGCGCATTGACGAGTGGCTGCACGATCTGAACTACTTTGCTCGACTGGTGGAACTCTACGGAGAACGCTCGAAGCAAAAGTTGGTCGCAGCGATGAACTGTAGCTACTACCGGCAAGGTAAACAGCTAATAAGGGTGGGCGAGGAAAGTGACAGGTTCTACGTAATACTTCGTGGAGAAGCTGTAGTCTTGTACGTGAGGGATAACAAGGATGTGGAACGATAGAATGCCATGATCGATAGGGAGGCACTCCGTGGGATGTCCAAACTGCAGAGAATTCGTATGAGGAACCTACAGTACTTCCGAGGCATTCCTGTCGAACTCATTGAAAACTACGACCAGTTCTTCAACGGACTGGGAGTAGCCCTGTATGATGCTGAGAACATCCTTCAGGAAGGTCAAAGTTTCGGAGAGTTGGGCATCATCTTCAGACAAAAGCGTTTGGCTCATATTCTTTGCCGAACGGATTGCATGATAGCTACGGTGCCAGCCGACCAGTACATGCAACTGCTGGCTGAAAAGGAGGAGAACAGCATCCTCGAGACTATGCACTTCCTGGAAAAGTACTTCTTCAGCGGCATTGGCGGACTTGAACTTAAATAAGCTCAGCGCTACCTCTACCTGTTCAGCAAGTTGGATAAAAAGATGCATTCGGAGATCTGTAGCGTGCACCAACCCATGCACGGCTTTTACATTATCCTGTAGGGGTCAGTGGTGCTCAAGAGGTAGGAGTCACTAATGAAAAGCAGACCAAAATCGGCAGGACCACTTGAATTCCTGAAGGATACCCACAAGCGTAAACTTCAGGAATACAAGATGCTTCTCGCTGGGGAGAGTTTTGGTCTGGAGGAAATCGTATTGAGTCAAGATAGCGAGCTGCCATGCTTTGCTTATACAGCTTGCACTACAAGCAACTCGAGACTGTTGTTTTGCCCAGCAACTAAACTGCTGAAGCTGATGAAAAATGATAAGCAGTTAACTCAGGATCTACTTTCAAGGGTTGAACAGCGCCGTTTGCTCAGAGCCAACCAGAAAGGCAGCTGTTTGCGAATCTCTGAGACGTCTCCATGCGAGGTGAGCTATAAGGATCGGAACGAAGGTCAACCATTTCCACCTAAATATGAAGTATGCAAGAAAAGCCGTAGCCGCAATACTATTCGTTCTGCGGAGAAGCTGCTGTACAACCTCAACAGAACAACCAAATAGAAACCAATAGGCCAACAAATATCACTTTTCAATTACGTATTCGAGCCAAGAAGGAACAGCTCCATAAGAGCTTCGCCCAGTGTGAGTTTGAATCCACCACAGAAGATCGCATCTATGGATAGCAGCAGGTTGCTCGCCGATTCCCTTTTGAGACGTTTACAAAACAGATAGAACATCAACGACGAAGCACTGTACAGCCAGACCTCCAAAAGGAAGCTCAAAAGGACGTGCCGAACCGCCCACCCAAAGTTCCGCCACTGAGTGTGCCTGATACAAATTTATATATGCACTCATCAAAACTACCAGTCGAGGTCGGTATACATGGCCCACAAAAACTTACTCAGCAAGTTCTTCGTGAAGATCTTCTCGATCTTAACTTCGTTCTTCTTGCACCACACCACGGAAATGCGTGGGTCGTTATAGTTGGTCTTGCTGGTGCCCAATGCAATCTGCTTGGTCTCGTCCTTCTTGCGGAACTTCTCTGATGTAAGATACAAGTTACTTTATTCCTTCTCCAGCAACAAGGTTGCCTTGGCCAGCTCGCTCTCGCTTGCTGCCTTGGTGTCCGGAAACTTCATCAGGAACTCCTTGCCATTCTACAACTTCACTGATTCGTCGTCTCTATTCACACTCGGTTTCTTCGAAGTAAACAAGCTCACGTGGTCGGCCAGCTGCTACTTGTACCTGCGGTACGTTTTTAGATCATTTTCTATCTTCTTCAGGTTTTCCTCGGACTTCTTGCTGACTGTCTTTTGATGGTTACACAGAATGGCCACTTGCTTGTTGGCCTATTCGTAGCGTTCCACCTTCTCCTCCATTTTCATACCGTCCAAATGGTGCTTATTAAGTTCTCGTTGAAGGGTTGCAGAGGCATTGTATGTACGAAATACTTTTGCAGTTAAACCGTCCATCAGTCCTCTCAAGTAGTCGTTCAAAATCTGCGCATCGATCTTATCGAATAGATCCTGTTCGCGGTTCTTTCCCTTCATAAAGATTTCGATGTTTTTCCAGACAATGGGTAGAACCTCTACTGTGTTGAGATACTGCATCGAGTCTTTTCCCAGGAAGTCGAGAGTTACCTTGTTGCCTGCCTGCAATGAAATATGCTCAATTCGGAGAGAACAGCAACCAACTGTGTCAGCTTCGTCCTCGCCCTTTTCATTTCCAACACGTAGGGCAAGTTTATCGATCAGGTAGGTGGCAGTTCCGAGTTGCTTATTCTTCAGGTCGGAGCTTTCCAGCTTCTGACTGTAGTCCCTTCGGATCTCCTCGATGTGGCTCTTTAACTTTCTTGCCTTTTCGTACTTTTTGCGATCGTTGATGCCTTTGAACTTCGAATTGGCCGCCAGAAAGATGTATTTGTGAGTTGAGTTGGGATTGATGGTATCGTCCTTATAGCTGCATAGCCAAGTTACGTCGTGCTTGTGAACGATGTCTCCCCAGCTGTGACCTGGAAGGGGGCACACCGGAATCGGCGCAGATTCGGCAAGGTTGATGGTAACCATTTCCGGTTGAATTCGCGCCTTCAGTAATCCCGCTCTCGGGTGCTTTCCTCGCCCTTTAAACAGAGTTGGTGGTTCTATAGCGAACCCACTGATCTTCTCCCTGGCACTATCCACCAGCGCGTACCCATAGAAGCGGTTCAACTCATCCTTGCCTGCCTTAATTTCTGCCTTCTTCTCTTCTGACATATTCTTCTTCTCTTCACGAAGCTTCTCGATGTGCAGCTTCACTGGTAAGAAGTCAAAGCTGTTGAAATCGGTGTGGCGACCTTCTCTTTCAAAACGCTTCATGAACTGCTTCTGAAAATTGCTGCCATAGAACTCGTTCTTTTCCCATTCGCCTCCGATGGACTGGCACCAATACCAAACCAGTTCCTACTCGTAGGGAGTCAACCTGAACATCACCTACAACTGTACTTGACGGATTCACCTTTGTATGTTGGACATACACCACAGGGAATATACGGGTCTGGAAACGTGACGCCATGGTGCTCAATGTACTCCCACTTGTTCTAGTCATCGTAGTCGTCGTCGTTTTCGTACCATTTTCGAGCCTACATCACTTTGGCGGATACCTCCTGCGCCTATTTCTTGTCGACATTGTTGGCTGCAACCGAATCATTTGGAACCCTGTCTACTTCTTCGGGTTCAAGGTCCGGCTGCTTGCTGGCTGACTTCGGCTTTTTGCTTTTCTTTTCAGTCTCCATAATTAATATAGATTCACTGCTCCGCCAACCTGGAATATAAATGATCGTGCTTGGACTGATATCTTGGGGGATTCTCTTCGCCATGCCTTTCGTGTACGTTTACGTTCGACACCTTGGATAGCAGGAGTAAGAGTCTCGAGGCATCTTTCATAGTTGGGAGAACTAAGCTGACTAGGAGGTCGAGTGAACGTCAATGCGTTAAGGATACACTATGAACTGATAGTTTCATTGCCAGTGTCTTCCCTCTTCAGCCTTCCAAATATAACTAGCTGTGGTGATTAGATTCATGAGAGTCGTGGCTCAAATGTTCTTGGGTAGCAGGACGGGCGCCTTTTCAGCTCGTAGATGGATGGGCACCGAAAGAGGAGCTATCCTGAAGAAGCTGATTGCTGACTTCCGCGACAAGCTGTCCGACAAAGCCAATATCAAGCCACTACTGGACAATTCGTTGAAACAAGTTCAGTCTCTACCAATACCCGAACAGGAGCTGTTCTTTAAGTACCTGTTGATGAATGCTTCGCGAAAGAAGCTGGACATTGAGCATCTGGTGGAACTAAAGAACCAAACCCAGTTGAAGATCATGCCTCACCTCCTTATTGAAATTGATCTGTTGGAGCTCATGGGGATCAAGGACCCGGTGAAGAAGGAGAAACTGTTTGAGGAGTCTTTCGGCCGGTTGAACCTCATAGACAGTAAGCTTACCAAGAACCATCAGACAGGAATGTTTAACCTCGCTTTTGGGGACTACTCAATGCGCACCAACCAGATGGACAGGGCTGTAAAGTGCTTCGAGCAGGCTATTGCTTGCTTCGAGGAGAATATTCCTCTGCACAAGCAGGAACTCGAAAAGCTGTTGAAGAACCCACCGAAAGAGAACAGCGACAAGCGCATCATCTAACACTTCCAAATCCACCTGAACGGACTCAAAGAGATGCTGAAGGGCTACATCGAGAAGATAGGAATGAGCTGTACCGACCTATTCGTTATTCACTACGACCTGAAGAACTTTGATAAGTGCTAGCAATACCTCAGGAAGGGCATCAGTACCTTCGAGCATTTCCCCGGAGTTGCGAACTTCTCAGCAGTGTACTTCCAGCTGGAAAAGATGCTGCTCGAGCTTCGGATGAAGTTGAAGAAAGAGGACCCTGCTGTTCTCGTCAAGGGCTACGAAGAGTTATATAACAAGGCCAAGGAAGCCTTGGAGACAGCACCCACAGACTCACACCTGTATACTCTAGCGGTGTGCATGATGACGGCTGCACGCAACAAACAGATCCTACTGGGAAAACCACTAGAAGCAGAGGAAGAGGTCGCCAAGGCCGTGGACTAGCTCACAGGCATTATCGGCGATGAAAAATCAAAACTGCTCCAGATCAAAATGAAACAAGCTGAGAAACTCTTCCAAGAAGGAGCACATACTCACCGAGCAAAAACAGCCAAGCAGCCACCGAAATGATGTTAATACCTAACTGTTCAGTTGTCGAGGTGATGCAATATCAAAGTCGGAAGGGGCCCATCCGCTTGTAGCGGGTTATTGACTTGTCGCCTATAAGCTTTGAGCTGCTGCGGTTCTTGGAATTTGTGCGGGAAGTACCGCGGGAAGTACCGTGCTCCAGACGGTCAGTCAGGTTCTGTCGAGGAGTACTTCGTCGACCACAGATGGTTTGGTTGGTGGTGGGTGGGCGTGATGTTGGTGCTGCTTGCTGTTGTCGTTGAGTTTGATACTGCTCCAACTCCCTATCCAGTCGACGCTTGATGTTCCTCGGTTCGTTGTTGAGCACATTGATACTGCAGATTTGGTAGTTGGCATGGAAGTTTTCGAAGAAGGAGTCACCCTGAGGTGAATTCTCACGGGAGCTCTGAAGGGGGCCTCTCAACGGTACAGGTGCATTCAACCGACCCTTTAGCTTTTCCTTTAGCTTCGTCCGGCAGCTCTTCAGCTTCTGCTTCTTATCAGCTAGCATCATCGGCAGTTAATATTAGTAATAGCGTTTGCTAATTCGCTTTGAGCGGGTCAGGGAAGAACAGTCACTCTGACATTTGTAGATAGTTTAAAAACTTCCTGCGGTCGGCCAGCGAAATGTTCTTTTCCGAGTCGGACTTCCCCTCGAGACGCTTGAGTTGCAGCTGCAACGCCTCTTCCTTGCTGATGTCCACCTCGGCAAACGGGTTGTCGTTCCCCAATTCAAGGTCATCAGCCATAACTAATCGATCTACATAAAAAATTTGCGTACCCTCGCCATGAAGATTGATGATGTAATAGCGGTTGCCTGATTTTTCACCGGTACAGTATCCGCGTACCTGGCATCTTTCCCATCTGAATACACTCATACCGTAGTTCAAAAAGACTCTTCGAGTCGTTCTCACTATCTTCTATTCGCTGGTCTTCCAAAAGTATACCACAGGGGTTCGGAGGTTCCATTTGGCAATATTGGCCTGTAAACCAATTCGTTTGTCCACTGGAAAGTTTTAGCCTTGCTGATTGTCACTAATTTCCAATTCTCCGAGGTAAGTGCAGATGCGCTTTGGGTTCCACTCTTCACCTTGGAAAAGAATTCGAGGTAACGGTGCATACATGATGCTCTGGGTGAGTTCGCAGACGTACGATAGAAGCGGCACTTTGAATTATGTGGGGTATTTCTTATAGCGAAGAGGAAGCACTACAGTTAGCTTGTCCTCAACGTCGAGTAAAATGTTAAAGTACTCCTTATTCACTGGCTTTTAGAGGTGTTTTGGTGGAGAGTTTAGACCTCCGACGGTCATTGGGCTCTCAAACATTCTGGTAAGGCGGTTGAATGAGGGGAAACCCTCGCTAGACAGCACCTCTGGCTCAAGCTGCTTAATAGTTACACCGAACTGCTTGATAAAATTGACTTTGTTATTGATGTGCACCTCCTTTGTATCGCGGTTAACCAGTATCGGGAAGTCACTGCGACGGATCTCACCATCAGATGAGTAGATGATGGTCAACAGTCCATCGACCTCCACACCGAGTTGATCACTGATTGGCTTGGCCAACGCAGCTAAGAAGTATTTGCACGTAAGAACCAAATCGCTGAACAGCTAGCGGCTGGCCTTGAGACTAACATAGCGTTGAGCTTCATTAGTAAGCTTGGCTCTCCGACCATCTTTATGAGTATAGCGGCATTTGACTATTCTCGGAGCGTGAAACTAGGGTACCTTCCCATTATAATAGAACTCGAACTCTTCATCGGAAATTGGGAAGGACATTCTGCTGAGCAGCTATCTGAGGAGTAACTTGAACACAGCTGGAAGATGGCAATGATATTGCTACATAGAGACTGCTTCGCTGTAAGCCTTGAGCTGCTCAATCTTATCGAAAATTGGGAGCTTGAGGCTTTGGATCCACGTTAGATAAAAATCGAGCTCATTGAACCGGTTTCCTCCTGCTGAAAAGAGAACTCTCGCGGCTTGCAGCAGCTAGTAGGGCAGTACATCGTTCTGTTGGAAGAATAGGCATTCAGTCAGTGGCTTGTAGCATTCAAGCACCAGATCCGATAGTTTCATGTAGGGGCTAATGAAATGCTAGCTGGGTCGGCCTTTTTTAATGACCTTTTCTTGGGCATCGGTGAGTAATGCGCATACATAGTCCATCTCAATGGGCTGCTCATTGTCAGCATCGCTACTCGCTTGCAACCGTACCCTACCAAAGTGAACTCCCTGAACAGTGGGTAACACTGCCGCCCACCGTTTTCCCCTGTAAACATAGCTGACCTCCACCACATCCACAACATTCTCGATGATGAAGTATTGCTGCGCATCCTTTTTGAAACACTCATACTCGTCCACGCCTGCCTTGATGAACACAATGCCCTCCAGTGCTGGGAAGCGGCTAAAGTAGAGATGCAGTACATAGGGCCGGGGTGGATAGTTAGGGATCGTAAACTTGACTCTCTGCGATATCTTTTCGATCAGTTCGAGTTTATCCGCTTGTCGTCTTTCAGTGAGGTCCTGTAGCTTGGTGGTCTGCTGTTTGTAGAACTTGTTGAGGGTCGGCTAGAAGTACGACTCGGAGAAGAGTCGTGCAGCTATTGAGTTAAGCAACCCCTGTGGCTTGGTGAAGTATTTGGTGCCAAGGTTGGATATCTGCTCGATGAGGGGTTCCTCAGTGGGACATCCCGCAGTATCCTCAAAGATTGTTCGCAGCTAGGATTCCACGTTAACCTGTAGGAGCTGTAACTTATACTTTCCGACAATCGCCACACAGAGGCATAAGAGCTTCGGCTGTACATACCTCACATCCTTAAAAATGTCGTTCCAGAGACCCACAAGAACTCTAATATTGAAGTTCCTGGAAAACACTTCGAAGACATACTCCATGAGCAGCAGCTGCAGATGAATATTCTTCTTTTCCAGCTTCTTCAGCAAATCTGGATACTCACCTTCCAGCATCCGTCCCAAGACTGCAAGTTCAAGTGCCAACCTTGACTGAAACGAGCAATCACTGTCCAGGTTCAGGAATTGATGGAGCGGGTGAATCTTGTTGAGTTGGTCCTTCACGAAGTACGGATGCAGGTAGTTCGTTATAAGCGACAGTGCCTGTTTGCAGGCTCGCTCTATCGGTCGATCGCTGCTCTCGTGGATCTTCAGCAATGCTCGCACGATGTACAGATGAGCTTCCACAACAATAAACCCAAGCACCTTCGTGGCTGCTTCCAGTAAGCTCAGCATCTGGTAGTCGTCTTCAGTCAGTCCCATCCACCAATACTTCGGTACTGTCTCGATCTTGTTGAGGATCTCAACGATATCGAGTTCCAGATCGTGGCTGTAGTAGTCCTTGCGACTGGCTAGCTCCTTCCAATATCGTTTGATTGCATCCTCCTGGTTACGAGACATTGGTATTATGTTCAGCACTAGGCCTTCTTGACTGATCACCTGGTTCGCTGCCTCTGGTTTGGTTGATTCCTCTTTGCTGAGGTACTCAAGTTCCAATCGAAGCTGACCGTTTTAACTCGCAACGAAGAATATCTGACTAAAACGTTCCTTGAGCCGCATGGGCAGCTGACCGTTGTATATATCGATGCCAGCTATGCGATCCTTGAGGGTGACATCCAGCGAGAGCAAGTTGATATTCTCCCTCAAATCAATTGCCTGATTCTCCTGCCTATCAGCAACTAAATTGTAAGTTAGCCTTGGTAACCGTTTTTACAGGACAGTCTCGAACTTGGAAGTATAGAGCAGCTTTTCCCCACGGCTGATGGCTATGGTCAGCTGCGGTTTGATGTACACATCTGAGCTCAGGAGCAGCTACAGTCTCCTGAATTTGAGAGTAAACTGCTCCACCGACAATGTTTGGTAGCGGTCGGATCGGTTGCTTTGTAGCAATGGCTGCACGGTCTTTCCCTTTTGTTCGGGTTCAGTGTTCACGGGAAATTGGGGAAACGGAGAAAGTGAGGCTGCGGGTACTGGCATCGGCGTAACTGTAAAAGGTGTTATGCGGCTGGGACTTTGGCTGCCTGACCTTCTAAGCCTGTCTGCTGCTCTTGACCAATCGTTTACGAAACCACCTAAAAATGTACGGTCGAAGTCAATTAACTTACTTACAGCTCGCTTTTTGCCTTCTTTGTTAAATGGCTCGGCTATGTTGCTTCTGCTTTGGTTTAATCTCTCTTGCCTATCGAGATCGGGAGAGATATTGGGATTGAGAAGACTGGCAGCCATAGACCCTATTTGTGCACCAGACTGTGAAGCCGATAGCGTTCGAGGAATAACAGGCTCAATGGGTGGCTGATTCATCATTACAGAAGCTTGTGAAGGCTTTCTGGATCCCATCACCGACTTTTGACGGATGGTCTGTTGACGCACCACGGCACTATCCATCTATTTGTAAAATTCTTCAGCCATTGCCTGTTCAAATTTCTTTGTGCGCACACGGTTGATAAGGTTGACCACTGCAACATTCTTGAGCTTCTTGGTTATGCAGAATGCGAAGTCCTTGATCTCTTCTGCCTGCTGCTTGGTCTTGCAGTAGATACCCCTGAGCGAGTCGTTGCCATCGGTAAGCAACACCCTGAACGGATACTCGGCTAGCTCCTTGATCCATTCCAACTTGCGCTCTTTATTTTGTTGGTACTACTCCAGCTGCATCACTTTCTTCACTGCAAACGCCTTCGGATTGAGCTTTTCATCGAGCTGCACGAATCCCTTGTCGTTGATCTTACATTTCCTTTCGTACTCCTTCTTGAAAACACCTGCAATCTTGTTCATTGGAAAGGTGAGATCGCGCTCCCACAGGGGTTTTTCATAGGTGTCGGGTATTTCAAATGAATCTCGGTAGAGCTGCAGCAGTTGCTCCTGCAGAGCAATATCGGGCTGTCTTCGGTACCGGTCAAGCAACTGGCAGTAGCGAAAAAATCCTGCAAGCACAAAATCTCCCTTCGCTCTAGCTTCATCGAGCTTCTGCAGGATCTTATCGTTGCGGATCGGGTCGAGTCCGATTTGGTAAACTGCCGTAGGCGAGAACCAGTCCATTTCCTTGCTGCTGAGGCGAGCCTGCTGCATGGTATTATTATAACTGTTCGGCTCAACTAGGTATAATGGAAGATGCAAATCGAAGAACCGGGAGTCGAGGCCAAGTACGAACGACAGTTCCTAGTGGGCAAGGGAAGCTTCGGGGATGTGTACAAAGGTGTACGACTGAGCGACGGAGTTGTGGTGGCCATCAAGGAGGTGAAGCGTAGCAGTATCCGAGACCAGCAGCTCCTCCAGAAGTCGATCATGCGTGAGTGTAGCATCAATGAGCTGCTCGGAAAGCTCAACTGCCCTTACTTCGTCGAGTTTTTGGACTACTTTGAATCCAATGAGAGCGTATTCTTCATCTACGAGTTCTGCTAAGGGCAGACACTGCTGGCACTAATGACTGGCAAATCACACCAACAGAAAGAAAATTTCCTGGTGCTAGCGATGCATCAAATTTTGATGGTGCTCCAGCTGCT
>ERZ724508.1250-NODE-1250-length-15622-cov-5.387743_pt1 | contig 15622 bp, 30 predicted proteins | sample MGYA00376041_ERZ724508 | MGnify/ENA primary metagenome ERZ724508 (study PRJEB28724, sample SAMN07190887) | wastewater metagenome | isolation source: effluent of sewage treatment plant in Hong Hong | place: USA: Christiansburg, Virginia | collected 2016-03-01 ...
TATTGCTGGCCTCCACATTGCTGTAGTAGATATCTTTGAAGCATTTCGAGGCCTGTTGAGAGTAGGTCTCACCAGTTTCACATTTTACACACCTCTTGGATTCGAGGTTGAACAATCTGGTGTCTCCAATGCAAGGAATACAGTTGCTGCCATCAAAGTAAGGCTTGTCTGCTGGGCATTTCTCGGTTGGGAAGATACTCTATTGCTTCCATTTATTCTGTGCGCTGACCTGCTGGTCGAGGCTGCTTGTCACCAGAATATTCTTGGCTGATAGGTCAGTGTAGTATTTGATGACTGACTTGTCACATCGATGTTCCTTCGGGTTGAATATATGCTCAGAACGGCACCTTTCGCATTTTAGCGACTCCATGTTGAACAACGGGAACGGTTACTGGCAGTGTATACAAGCGACTCCATCATAGTATGGCCTTTCCGGGGAACAGTTATCGTTGGGTGCTACTGGCTTGAGTTAGGGCTTGGGAATAAGCATGTTGGAGCTGTCAGGTCGAGTGTTGTAAGCTCGAGAGTCTTTTGGCAGCAACTCATGCATGTTCTCATCGAACATCTGTCCAGGCGGAACAATACGGCATCGCTCCCTATCTACATCAAATATTTTGGGTGGCTTGCACGGCACACAAGTTATGGAATCAAAGTAGGGGGTTTCACTTGGGCATTTTGTATACTTCTTTTGAGTGATATTGGCTGCCAGTTGATTGTAGAGTTCTATGTGCGGGCGCAAGGTTATCCAGTTCTTGTGGTGGTAAAGATCACTTACCAAACCACTTTGCACCTTATGACAGCCAGGGATGTTAAGATCGAATGCCTAGCCCTTCGGACACTCCTCGCACTTCAACGTATCATAGTTGAAGATGTGGGGAAGTGAGCAGTGCACACAGTGGTCCATCGCTGCATACGGCGATTCGGATGGACAATCAGGAAGCCCTGCTTGTTTGGCCGGCACCTTTCCGACAAAGTTCTCACTATCTGACCGACTATTGAATTTCCTGACAAGCGGTTCAACAGGCTTATTATCACAGCTGTGTGAACTCCTGTTGAATAGCTTATCCTTGGAACAAGCGACGCACCTACTCTCTCCAACATTCCACAAGGGTGTTTCGTGGGGGCAGTTCGAACAGGATTTGTTGGTGACTGCGATTGGAGCACTTGGTTTGCATTTGGTGGTGTTATGCTTGCTGCCAAGCGCAAACATTTTGAGTTTAAACTACTTTTCATTGGTGTTGCCGTAGATCCAATCGGCATGGTCAAGGTTACTGATGAACACGCTGGTGTTTAAGTTGACTAGGCCAATGGGTTTCTGTACCAGCGGCTGTACGACCTGCACCTCCTCCTTCTCGCAACAGTCAGCCGCCAGGATGTCCTTGATTTCCTTGACGAAAATCTATTGTTTATCGGCCTGAAGCCTCAGATCGAGTACTGTTGGACAGTTTATGCACTACTCTAGCGCTCTGTGAAGCTTTGCGAGCTGGTTTTCCATGTTCTTCACAGTGGATTTTGCTTCCGCCTTGAGCGAAGCAGAAACATTGAGGCATTGGCAGGCGCTCAGATTGAACGGCAGTCCCAGATACGTTTCAATACGCCGCAGGGTATCTCGCTACTCAGCCAGCGATTCCTGAAGCAGTTCAACTCGCTTATCAGGATCCTGCGACTCACGCATGCTCAATTTACTCCGAAGCATTTCGATAGTAGCCCGCAAGTTTTCAAGGTCTGCCCTCAGCTTCGATTCGCGTTCCACAAGCGATTCCAGGTACTCCCGGGAGTGACCGTTGGTGGAGTGTACGGTATGTAGTGCCTACACTGCCGCCAGCACCATCAGCAAAAGCACAGTCATCGGCACACTCATCCTTAATAACATTTATTTGCTGCAAATCCTTCGAAGGCATAGACGCATATAAGTGCAGACGCACCCGTCGAATTCATAGAAATTCATAGATTATAAGCTATGGGGTTCAATCTCCTGTATGCGCTGGAGCCGCTAGCTCGGTTGTTTCCTCGGGTAGCACGACCAAAGGCTATAGTGACTCTAGGTGAGAAGACTGCGTGCACCGCCGTTGTGCTGTTCGCATACCTCATATGCTGTCAGATTCCCCTATTTGGAATCATTCGCAACCAGTCAAGCGATCCACTGTACTGGACCAGGGTCATCCTTGCCAGTAGCCGTGGTACCCTCATGTAGCTGGGTATCTCGCCTATCATATCGGCCGGGTGGATTCTGCAGTTCGGAGGAGTGTTTGGCCTTCTGAAGGCTGACTTCAAAGTTGCAAGGGATTCTTAGATTCATCAGGGAGTGGAGAAGATACTAGCGCTCGTGATGGCGTTTGGTCAAGTGGCAGGCCAACTATTTTACGGTGCCTATGGACCTATCGAATCGCTTGGAATATCTGGCTGTGCAGCTATCCTGACCCAGCTGATGTTTTCAGCCTTCATAGTGATTCTTCTGGACGATCTGCTACAGTCTGGATATGGCCTGGGCTCTGGAATCTCTTTGTTCATAGTTGCAAACACTGCAGAAAATATCTTTTGGAAGATCTTTAGTCCTGTGACCCTATCCTCTGAGTTCGGAATAGAATTCGAGGGGTCATTCCTATGCTTGGTGCACTTCCTGCTCACGAAATCACCAAAGCAGGCATTGTACTTAGCCTTCACCCGCAGCTCAGCACCGAATTTGAGTTCGCTTGCAGGTACCATAGTGATCTTCTTCCTCGTGATCTACTTGCAGGGCGTGAAGATGAATATCCCTCTCATTCACCAGCACAGTCGAGGTTACACTTACAACTTCAGGGTCAAACTGTTCTTCACTTCAAGCATGAGCATCATTCTGCAGTCCATGTTCGCCTCGAAGATCTACGAATTATCAGCTATCCTCTACTCGAAGTTCAAGGGAATCGCCTTGATTGGGCTGCTCGGCACTTGGGAGAATAATATTGTGGTCAGTGGCCTTGCTTATTGGATATCGCCACCGAATGGAATATACGAATATGCTTCTCTGAGGGGACTCACCTACACAGCATTCGTATGCGCTCTGTGTGCTGTGTTCGCCCAGCTCTGGTTGGTCGTCAGCAAAGAGACACCCAGATAGCTAGCGAAGCGCTTCCGCGATCAATAGCTAACAATGGCGAGCTACCGCACATAATCCGTCTTCGAGGTGCTGAGACGATACGTGCCCACAGCTGCAATGTTGGGAGGCATGACAATCGGCCTGCTAACAATCCTCGGAGATTTGCTGAATGTCATTGGTTCGAGCACGGGTATCCTCCTGTCGGTGAACATTATCTACGGCTACTACGAAAAACTGATGGGATCAAGCGACCGCACTACAGTGACATTCTACTGATGCTGCTTGTTGACGATGTTTCTCAAACGATTACAGCTGAAGTAATCATTTTTCCTTGACGAGCTTTTCATGTTCGTTGAGTACGTCTCGGTTGGTGATGGATTTGTAGGCTGACTTCAGTAAGTAGAAAGTCCAGTAGATGTGCATGCCAAACAGCACGCAAGCCATCACCAGTAGGTACATGTAGGCGTTGTACACGATGTTCCAGCTATCCTTTTCTGTGGGCTGATTATCGTAAACGTTCTTGAGTAGGCACCAAGGGAACACAGTCAGCCGCATATAGATCCATATTAGCAGAGTACTACCTGCCATCGGTGCAGTTAGCCAAGCCGACTGAATTAAAATATTGTTACCTTCGTCAGTGTGGTCTCAAGGTAGGCTCGGGTGAACGCCAAAAGTATGTCACTACAATCGTGAACAATGAGGATCACCACTCCAGGCCTAATCTCGTTACAAGCCATCGAACTTATGATGAGGCTCGCAGCGACAAAATGGTGTAGCAAATTTTCATAGAATTTCCTGTCTGTCTTACGCTTGATCACCACCAGCTCAAACACTGAGAAGATGTGTACTCCCAACTGCAGAGTGAAGTACACTTCCAACTCTGTGCGCTTGTTTGTTGGCCAGTCGGGATAATCGTCGTACAGATTACTGCATTGGCCGGCTCCTCCAATCATCGAGGGGAACCACGGCTCTTCTCGGAAGACTACGTAAGCCGACACGGTTGTGAAAATATAGAACAGCGTGTCGTAGAACAGTTTTGCGACAGCTTTCGTCTTGATCTCACGCATTTCTCCCTCGTACTTTGGTTGCAGGATAGCTTCGACTTTGTCCATCATCAAGTAGAAGAAAGAATACTTGAGACCCTACATAGCAAGTGACTTCTACCCAAGCCATGACGAAGCCAACAATGCAGTAGGCCATGGACTCTGCTGCAAAGACATAGTAGTTGTTCTGTTGGCAGAACTGTCGGAACTCGAGGATCCCTTTGACGCAGAGTGACAGAATCAGACTTACTCCGATCAATGCCACTCGGAACACGTCTTCTGCTGTAATTCGCTTCTTGGCTAATTCCGACATGTTGTTGCCTGATTTTATTGGTAGGTGGATATTTATTACTCGGCCAATCGATTGCTCAATCATTAGCTCACAAACGGAGCAGGTCACATAGGGGTCAGGAGGGTTTCTTCGGTTAGATGTGGTACCTCACAGTTGGTAAAAAAGTATCGATGCCAGTCCCAACTTCCTCAGTGCAGAGTTAAAGCTCTAGAGCTCTCCTGTGTGTTGGATAAGGCTTGTTGGCTGCAATCTCGTATGCCTCTTCGATACTTAAGTTTAAGCGACCGGCACCAGCTGGTGCGAAGCTGTTAAAGAGATTGAATTTACCGCACGAGACCATGACTATGTTGACGTTGTATTCGGACACCATGCGATGATTGAGTTAAGCAATAGTCATTGGCCCTTTCAGATCAATTTTATCCCAGACAGTAAATTCTATTTTAGAGTACCAGTACTTGGAGGTAAAGCTTTGGTCGGACCCATGAAGATCTAATCGTACTATTTATCCTTGTTCTCAATGGGTGGCAATGGCTCACTAAACACCAACAGTGGCATGGCCAAATTGGCAAACGAATTTCTGTAGTATTAGCCTTTGACGTCGAGTATGTTCTTGATGATTTCAATGCCAGCTGCACCAACAATGGCTGCTGTGCTTGTGATGACTGCTGGGAGAATTCGACCAGCAATCATCTTGACCCTGTAGTCTTCAATAGCCTCGATGTTGTAGTTCAATGCTCGGAGGTTAGCGCTGCATCTGATGTGCATATTCTGATCGCCCATGACATCGTCCTTCTCGTACGTTATCAGCTGCCATTCATAATCCTTTGCGCCATTCAAACGCTTAAAGCTCAGCTCTTTCTTCAGGTGGTCCAGTACTTGTTCGGTATCCGACTCATATTCTGTCTACGAGTCGTGCTTCGGGCGGTTATTATATTGAGTCCACCTCGCTCGAAACTTCGGATAAGTGATCTGGTCAGCAATTTGAGCAACAACTTGTGCATTAGCCTCAGGTTTGACCCCAAAAACATGTGCATAGAGGTTAGCAGTGGACTGAATGTAGTTGATATGCAGTTTGTCCAGACTGTTGAATACGATTGGTTGGGGACACCGCTTCGTTCCCTATTTCCAAAACCTCCTGCCTGAATCGGTTATCAAATCTGGCGGAAAGCTATGCAGTAGTTGAGCCATGCTATCGTGGAAGTTTTCTTGGAACAAGTCCCGTGCGAGTTCAACGCAAGCTGCATAAGTGTGCTTCTGCTGCGCATCGATGAGTTTGTTGATGCTTGACAATAGCACTCTCAAAGACTCTTATCTCTGCATTGATCTTCACGTACATTTCTCATCTATTTGCATTGCCTTTCGAGGTATCTATGGGGCTCCTGGAAGTATTGGGAGGCACTTAGAGGTGCCTCACAGAAATGGGATTCGAAGCTATCCCTTGCCCAACTGATAACATGCTCGATCATGTATGGGAAATTTTTCTTGGTGCTCATATCAATCCTGAATTACGACTTTATTACTAATTGTCGGAGGGATCTTGCGAGTCACCGTATATCTGGGTCTTTCTGGGGATGACCACCTGCGTGTGGCATTTTGTTGCCAAGGTGCCACAAGTAAACATTGGCTTTTCATACCACACACACTTCCTGTCGATATTCAGTCTGGATCGATCGTTATCTACTGCACTAATCACCATATCCAACCCCTCCCAAAACTAGTCATCGAAAGCATCTTAACTCGAATTATCCACTCGAATCTTGTGAGCCACAAAATTGCAAGCTGGGTTCATCTGCTTACCGACACAACACGCGACTTAACTCTTGTTCTCACCGATGTTATTCTTCTTATACAAGAACTGTCGTGAGAGGTTACTGGGACTGATCTTATCGTCATCAGTGCAAGTGAATGTTGATTGAGTGTTGAGGCCCATCATCGCAGACATTTTGATGAACTCACAGCCCAAGGCACCAGCTCCCACCAGGAAGATACTCTTTCTAGCTCCCTCCTCGACAAACTGCTTACCAAACAATACAACATAGTCGTCGTAACGGGAATTGTTTGGGCTCCTATCGACGTCGTCTGGAATAATGTCCAGAAAATCGTGATGAAGCCATTGTCTCAATGGAGTATACTTGCCGGTTATCTTGATGACTTCTTGAGCTATGATGCCTCCCCAGAAGGAGCAGCAAGGTGAGATCTGAGTGTCAGCGTACATAGAAATTTTGACTATGACACCCTCATCAACTTTACCAACTTTAAAGTCACTCTCAATATCCTTGGAAGCAGAGACTTGCAGGCGTACAATCTCAACTAGCTCCTTGGCATCTTCGTTGTTCAATATTCTTGGAAGGTGTTTATGAGAAGAGTAAAATTAAAGCAAGCCGTTGAGCACAGCATGAAGTTCTTCAGGCCTTCCCAATTTCTCCCACTCAAACACGTCAAATTCTTTTTTTTCAGGGAGATATGGGTTGTCCATCTATGGGTGAATCTTCCTTTCAGTTTCCTAAAACTACTGGTGCTTTCTCCCAGGGGCAAAAGGATTCGCAAGACTTTGTTCCAGCCCACAGAATTCCGCGAATCTCTCAACTTTTACCTTTTCAACGAACCCTTTGCACTCATAGCGCCCGTAATGCGAAGTGTCGCCAATGGAAAATTCATGACCATTAACAAGCCTTACTTTGCGAAGTTGCCCATTGAGTTCAGTCATCCCCTAAACTTGTTTGAACATAACGTAGTCTTCATCTACGAAGCCGTGGCGCGATTAATTCCAAAGTCTCACCTGCCCTTGAAGTTCATTCGAGATATGTTCAATTGCCAGAGGTTTAGTTTATTCACCATCTGGATCATGAATTCTGTGCTTTTCCCCGAAATCAACGAACCCAAACCCGTAGAGTCCTAAGCTTCCAGTGTAGATGAACCCCACCTTTGTCTCCCGACAAGCCTTATTCAGTGCAATTAGGTAGTCGATTTAGTAGTGGTCGCTTACCACTACACAGTCAAAGTCATTTGAAACGTAGTCGATATCCTTCTTGGTACTGAGCTGCACATCCACTCTCTGGTTGAGATTCCGGAGTGAGTTTAGAACTGCCTCTGCCCGAGTTATTTGACCAACTTGATCTTCCTTCAGAAAGAAGTTGCTGCCGAGGTCGGTAATGCGGACTAACTCATTATCGCATATCACCAGTTTTCCGATACCAAGGAGGACAAGGTTCTTCGCGACCTCGATACCCAACTGTACATAAGAATGGATGTACCCCTCTGACTCCCAACAAGAAGATCTTGAGCTGCATGATTCTCCTATAGGTGTGTTCTCCAAATACAGCCAACTGCCTTGTCATGGCTTCCTCATCAAGAGCTGGCGCCTGTTATTACATGATAGTGCAATTCTGTATGACTGTCTGAAGTAAGTTAAAGGATATCGGAACTGCCGATACTTACCGACATGAACACCTCCCCGCTCAGTAATTAAATAGGTCGTAGTTGATCTCAGGTACTTACAAGCTGGCAGCATGAATATCAATGCTCTGACGGAAAGGAGCTATGTGGGAGTGCCACAGCTTAGTTCAAAAGTCGAGTGGTTGCTCAGTCGGTGGCAATGGCTCCCTCACGTACTATTTCCACTTGTGCTGTTGGGTTATGCACTGCTGCTCCGTCGCGTTGTCGAACGAGGTTTGCAGAAACAAACCTATCCACTGCTGGCCTGGCTAGTAGGATTGCTTGTGCCTGTTCTCCTGTTCTGGAAGCACTACCAATACAGTGTCGTCATGCAACTGCTTCTACTCGCTGTTCTCGCCTATCAGGAACTGACGATCGTGGTGCTCCCTTTGCTCATTCACCAACAAGCAAACTATGCTGTACTGCTGGTACTTTGCCTCTATCGTTGTCGTGGTCACCTTCCTACCTTCGCTTTGATTGTAGTTAAAATCATCTCAGTGTGGTCAGTGCTTCATGGGCTCGAGTACTACTTGGGTTTGGCGGGCCCATGGAAATCAGCAACACAATACCTCAACTGCACTATCAATCGCCAAGCTACGCCTTCCGTTTATGTTCCCAACTTCAGCTTATGGTGGATGCTGCACAGTCACGTACTACTATATGCTAATCCAGTTCTTCGACCGTTATCGATCGCTTTACGAGACTGCAGCATTAGCGATACCCATCACTGCAATATATCCTCTCTCTCGGATCGTTCAACGGCTCAGCAAAACAGCTAATCTAGAAGCACCGCTGACTGTGGTCTGCCTCTTCGTATGGCTTTTTATTACTCAGATGATTTACTACTTCGGTCACTGGACTTCAGCAGCAGATGGCTTCTTCTACTTCCTGATGCTACTGCCAGCAAGTAACTACCTCGCTAAGAACGTTCCTGCAACTCTACCTTTTGTCTTGGCTTCGCTGCTATTCTATTTCCTCAGTCTAGCAGTTTCATGGGAGTGGGCCAACAACTTTACTGTGAGCACTTCCTACCTGTTTTACATGTTAATGCCCTTCTGGGTCTTAACTGCAGTGCTAGTGGTCGAGATTGGGGGAACCCTCGCTGAACTAACAAACAGTTTCCAGAAAGTTGACACTCTCAACCCGCCAACCCGCCTTGATTGATATCGATAAAATAAGCAGCTTTATGAGTTCACTTTCGGTAATGTGTGGTGTTGCCATAGTAGGATCGCTCACCGGGCGATAGTTTGGCGCGAAAGTCGTCCGGTCGGTACTCACCTATTGAGAATACTCTGTTATGTCGGTGGCCTCGGTAGCTCGGCTCTAGACCCGGACTTTTACTCTGCTCATATACAGTCTTGAAGGTGGGCTTTTCGGGTAGGCGTCGCTCTGCTTTTTTGAGCAGATGAATCTCCTTTTTCAGCAGGCAAATTTCCATCTACTTGGCGATCAGAATTTCTTTGAGTTACTGCACGTCTTGCGTAGCCAGCTAGCTGGACTGACCTCTCGTTTATGGCACTTCGTCCAACGACGGTTTGCTGGTCGGTTGGATCAGCTCTCGAGAGACCTTGATTCGATGCACAGTCGACAGATTATTTTGCATATTAATAGCTTCAATGGGGACGGGTTGCAGCCACACCCAGAAAACATCATTTTGACACGTACTTCGAGGAGGTGCTTCGGCCGAGTGCATAAGAGGCTACGTGCGCGATAGTCGATGGAATTTAGTACTGACCCGGACCTGGTATTCTATCGTTCGTTGTGGTGTTTCGCATACTCTTACCAAAGCCCCAGCGTGGACCTTCGTTCTTATCGGTGAGATGGTAGCTTCCAGGCCCTGGAGCCAAGCTTGTCTTTGTTTAATTCCGTCTGCTATGACCGATTCTAAGTGTATCAACAGCTACTTTGCGGAAGTCGGGCGAGTTCTTACATAATCGATCCGTGGCTCGTATTAGCCAGGACCGGGAATCTTATCGCTACTTTTGAACTACTTTGTGCCGTGTAAGGAATACTTTGGCCCATCGATTTTTGTGGGGATGCTATAGGCAGCAGGGCCAGGGGTCCCAGCATTTTCTTGCAGTGGCTTTCTCTCCTACTTTCCGATTTTGCAGTAGCGTGATGCCCCGTAGGTTCCAGTTGGTTCAGTTTTTAGATATTGACCTGGACCAGGGGTTTCCGGTGTTTTTGAACTGATTGCTTGGGTTCTCATTCCCATGGAAATAGCCGGTGAAGTCGGTTTATCAATCGATCGAGGGCTGTATGCACCAGGTCCGGGTACAACCTCTGTACTCTTCATTTCGGTTTTTCCGCTAATACTGTAACCCTTTTTATCTGCGCGAGCGAAGGTTGATTCGTGATTGTACTGTCCAGCTGCATTGACCAGTGCTTTACGTCCAATATCGGTAGCGTCCATGCCAGTTAGCTTCATTCGATCTTCACGAGTGAAAACTGCTTTGGGTCCGTTGGCGCCAGCACTAAATGGCCTGGAAAGGTCATATGCTGAATATCTTCGGATGATTACTGCCAGGTCCAGGAATCTACGATTCATAGCCAAACAGCCGCTTTTAGTGACCGATTTTGGTGCTCTGCTTTGCTAGGCTAGTGCGAAAGGGTTCATATGCACCAGGTCCAGGAACATCTGCTCCTTTCTCTGCGGGTACGTTTTTACTTGCCATGTAGTAACCGCCGTAGGACTTCTTGAACTTGCTGGAGCAAGGACTGTACTGCCCAGGTCCCGGTGAGGTTTGGTTAAGCCTATCCTTGGCCTCTTGCCTACTCGCGTAGAATTTCGATCCCGAAACAACGTGATAATTCTGCTTCGGATTGTAGCTGTGTTAGTAATTGTTGTACGAGCCGGGCCCTGGCACACTTTTGTCAACCAAACAGAGATCAGGCCGCGTACTTGTGCCCATTCTGAATGACTCCACTGATACTTCCATGTAGGTGTTAGTCTTGATTCAGCTTTCTCCGGCGAATATGCAGCTGGCCCTGGTGCAGTTTCCTTGCGTCCAGCTGAATGGAGTAAGCAGAGTACTTCTGACTTTTCCAGCCATCGACCATGACGGTGAGACTGAGTACTTCATTGGAATAAACTTTATTTAATAGACGCTAGGTACCCAAGCAGGTTTCCATTTGCAAACAGGAGCAACGAACTACTTTTGAAGGTTTGATATGGACAACTAAAACACGGAGGCATCAAGCCAAAAAGTTATCTTCTTTTGTGAAGCGCCCAATCGCCTTAAAGCGTTGTTCGATCCCTGTGGTCCTGGCTTTTACTGATTCTTTTGCATTTGAATTGCACTCCTGAAGAGCGATTCGAAACAGTGGCTTCTTCTGTCGAATTTTTATGATGGGGCCTGTCCAAAACTCATCTGTTTATGAATTACTGAGGACGGGCAGCAGCTGTTATTCAAGGTCTTACTGCCGCGAATGGTTCTGGAAAGATTGCTTATGCCTTTGGCCTATCCTTTCGATTGTTCGTGGGCGTGTAGCTCGAGACAACGGCCGGGGGACGGGATCCTGCATAAAATTTTCGATCGCAAGCTTCTCGCTGTATATCTCCCTTCCCTTTTCAATTTACAATTTTGTCGGAAGATATTTGCGCTTATCTATGGTTCTTTCTTTCTCGCGACATCGGCCAGGCTCGTCGAAGACCTTGATAAGGGTGCGATGAACATAGTTTCTGAGCATTTGGATGGTTTCGGGTTGTTTTTTACTTATGGTAAAGTGAACAGCTAGAACACACTCATATTCAAGTACGCTAATGCCTTGGGGAGACCAGCCAATACACCGGCGAGCGAGATCTGCCTAGCCAGCAACACGCCATTTAGAACGTTGCTCCACCATAAACTCATGTGGAATTTCATGGAATAAGTAGTGATCGCGTTGAGTTTGGCACACTGTGTAGTTGGAGTCGGTGCATTTTAGGTCGATGCGGCTGGGGCATTTTGCCTAGGTGCTTTTTCCTGTAACCCCCTTGTGAAAATTTACTAAGCCGCAATGCTTTTTCAGATACCATTCGTTTGACTAGCTGTTGAAAGCATACAGAGCACCGTTGCTGCAGTTCAAAAATAGGTCCGATTTCTTGTTTGGCCTTCGGAAGCCTAACATTTGAGTTACTCCTCCGATAGAAGCAGCATTTACCAACGACACGTCAATAGTGAGACCAGACACCAGATGGAACACCAACGTCTCGAATACTGAGTCTGATAGAAGCATAGCATGCTTGCCAGACCTCAGACACATTCGAACCAAGCAATTGACATTCCACATGGCACTACTCCAAGGCTGGAGCCTCTGATCGCCCACTACAAACAGCATATCGATTCCCTAGAAATTCTGCATTGCCTGCACTTACTCGAGAAGGTTACCACCGTCGAGGAACGTGAAGTTTCCAACTCGTACAGATAGTCATTCAGGTCTACTGCCTCCACCTCGATCAGGTCGAGTTCCGTATCGCACACGTACTGCTGCTGAAGCACCATTCGGCTGATAAGCTTAACGCAGCTCCGGTAGTAACCCTTACCTGTGGAATGACACGCATTCACAAACAGTATTCTCATTTGGAATATTCTATATGCGGAGAGTCACAGCAGCTCTTTCAGAGTGGCGCACTCGTAGCACACCACGAATGGTCGTGAGCCAACCACCAACACTCCCTGCACCAACCTGGCTAGTTTGCTTGGAGTAAATGGCACCAACCCATTCTCAATGATTCGAAACTTGTTGATATGGCCGTCCTAGGATGTAGTGAGGATGAAATCGTTCAGTTTAAATATGCCATTGACGAGACCGGCATGTGCGTGCATCCTAATCAAGACGCTCATATTGACGATTTCTATCAGCAAAATCTCGCCTTCGCAGGTACCGACCAGAACCTGTGTGTTGCTGTACTTGTGCATGATGCATATGGGTAGCTTTTGCGGGGACAGGTTGAGCTATTTCGTAAATCCTTCCTCGAATGATGTGAGGCGCAACAGTCGACCATTTTCTTCGCCCACTAGAATACTCAACCCAACGGTGCATAGCGCAGTGATGTTCCGCTTGGTTGAAGTCCTTAGCTCAAAGTTAAAGGTGTTAGCCACAGTAGTGAACAACCGACCGCCCCTAGTTGCCAACACCAGGACCTCCTTGCCCTCTTGTTCAGGAAAGCTCGTAACAGATGTGAACCAGTCCTCTTGCTGATCCAAGGAAGGAGACTATTACTGAAACATGCCCACCATTGTGCCGTCGAGCCCAAAGAACTTTACTCGACTTTCGAAGACGACCACAAGATACTGCTGTTTGCGGTAGGATAGGAATTTGACTTAATTGACTGACTAGTCTTCGTTGCTAAAGTATTTGGTTTGGGTTGCTTGCAGATTTGTTGGGTCCACCTTGCAAAATGCAACCCTCACCCCTCCCTCTGCTTGGGCAAGGTAAGCTATATAGTTTTCGTACCATGCCAAGCACCGTAGTTTGTAGACAATCGGAGCATCCAGAGTTATGACTGCTTACATCAGGAGAAGTGATATAATATTCTCGTTTAAGCATGTCAGAAGCAAAGGCTGTGGGAAAGAACGTGCGGCTTCCCAAAGACGTTAATAAGATCATCTTCGTCCGAAACCTACCTTACAAGATCACTGCAGAAGAGCTGTACGATGTATTCGGCAGGTTCGGGCCGATCCGGCAGATCAGGAAAGGCAAAACTGCAGAAAAGAAGGGAACGGCGTTCATCGTCTACTAGGACATCTTCGACGCCAAGAATGCAGTGGAAAATCTCAATGGCTTTAATGTGCAAGGGCGCTACCTGGTGGCATTGTACTACAGCGCCAAACGAGTTCAGCAAATTAGAGAGAGTAGCACCCCAGCCTCCACGACGAACTCCACCCAGTGATTGGCAACTTAAAATCATCATGAAGTCAATACTGACGATGGCTAGCTACATTGTAGAGTCGGCGATCGGCCTGCCCCAACTGCTTCAAAGGCATACGTTGAAGTTGCAATCGCTAAACACTGCGGGTTTTTTGCAGGCTTGTATGTCTCACGCTTTTGCACTGGAGCTTCACCTTGCTGTCTTTAAAGGCCTTGTACTGGTGCAGAAGCTCCTATTCTGCTTGGTCCTTCTTTGCCTGAAACGTGAATTTCTCTGAAAAGTGTGGTTCGAAGTGTTGAGGGTTTGACTGTTCATGCAACACCTTCTTGAAGACTTCTCGAATTTCGCCTTCAAGCTCGTTTCCATCGAAATTAAAGCTATAGGGGTCAGGGACAAAAGGTGGCTTTAATTTCTTTGCGAGAACATCGGCCCGGTCCAGTCGACCTATCCATGGGTGGATAAGTATCTCGGCTACTCCTCGATAGCTTCCCAGTCGAAGCTTCGGGTTCTTATCGAGAAGTCCTCGTAAAAGGGATTTTATTTCAGGCGAGAGATCAACATGCGCTGGGAAGGCGAGTTACTCATTGAGGATAGAATTGTAAATCTCTTCGTGGTCCTTGGAGTAGAATGGTGGAAGCCCAGTCACAAGTTCATAGAGAAGAGCCCCAACACAGTAATAATCGATGGTAAAAGAGTGTCCAGCACGCGTGAGCATTTCGGGAGCCATATACTATGGACTGCCACAAAACGAATAAGAAACCGTTTTGCTGTCGATGTGTGGTTTAGCCAATCCAAAGTCAGCGATACGAGTGTGCCCATCCTGCCCTATTAACAGATTTTCAGGCTTGATATCCCTGTAGATTATTTTGTTTTCGTGCAGGTACTTTATCCCGAGAAGTATTTCCACGAAGTAGAACTTGGCCTCGTCTTCCGTCATCCTCTTGATCTTTTTGAGACGATAAAAGAGTTCTCCGCCTGAGCAATCTACATAACAGCCACATTACATTCCATTATGAAAGCGAAGTAGTTCTCCGTTTCGAAGGCGTAAAATAGCTCCACCAGAAAAGGGTGACGTGCCGCTTCCATGATAAACCGCTAGTTCTCCACGATAGATTCTCTTTCGTTATCGACAATGAATTTTTTGTTCATGAGTTTCATTGCATAGTAACGATTGTTGAAGCGGCCACGCACGAGAAACACTTGGCTAAACCCACCCGAACCCAGACATTTGACCAGTGAGAAGTCACTGAATGAAATGCGATCGCTGATTCGACTGTACAGGAGAGGCCTCAAGCTGTAACTGTTACGGTTAAGCTCGACATGCTCAAGCGAAAGGATGTAATCTAACTACTTTTCAGCCCCGATGCTCTCGAATCCGATAATTCGCAGGAACTCCGGAAGGTTTTCTTTGGTGGCAATAGCTCGTGCTAAAAGCTCACGTTTGACGGTAGCCACCACTTCGCCAGATGTATGGCTGTGGACCACGATAATGAAGCGCTGCCCCCTGTATTGCACCTCCACTCGAGTTGTTCCGGGTTCTTCATCCGGATCGCTTACCCCAACCTTCTGCGGCTTGACGCGACACTCTACACTTTTATTATGCTTCTTGGTTGGCAGATAGGACTGCTCAAGATAGGGCGATCCCACAAGTGGTCGCGATTTGTCCTTCGAACGAGCTAGCACTCTGCGGATGGTCCGGTATTGTGAGGTTGGGCAGTGCTGATTCTCATCAGCAGCGTTGGCTATTCTGCTGAGCTTAAGCTTCTTCAAATAAACTCGACCTGTGTTGTTGAGCGGCTCCCCGCTAGAGGGGCACTTGATCATTTCGATATGGAAATTAAGAAACAGAAGCGGATGGCAACTACCAACAGCAACGGGAAGATCACACAGATGTGAGGGTCAAGGCTTTCGATGCAATCAGG
>ERZ724508.1252-NODE-1252-length-15605-cov-6.395820_pt1 | contig 15605 bp, 23 predicted proteins | sample MGYA00376041_ERZ724508 | MGnify/ENA primary metagenome ERZ724508 (study PRJEB28724, sample SAMN07190887) | wastewater metagenome | isolation source: effluent of sewage treatment plant in Hong Hong | place: USA: Christiansburg, Virginia | collected 2016-03-01 ...
TCGAGGGTCATGTCCAACCCTGAAATGACTCCGAACTTCTTCGCATCAGACCCCGCTTCATATGCGTCCAAGACCATAGAATTTTCGACTTGACTGATGTTAAGAATAAGCTGCTTTTCCTCCTCTGGTTTCAGGCTGTTTTGTTTCAGCCATTAATGCAGAATGCCAGACATAGGCATATTACCACAACCAAACGATTCGATGACCACGTACTTTTCAGAAGGAATTGTTGGTACCCCTGGGGTCAGTTTAATATTTGCAACCTTTTCTGTGAGTTTGACAAAGTTGACCTTTGCCTTCTCCTCTTTCACGGGAATAATACGCTTCCAGTGTATCTTGATGGTGAGGCCGAACGTGCCAATATTCTGAAAGTTGGGGCAGTAGAACGACGTCAGCGAACTCGTCGACCTCTTCTTGGAACGGTTGCCCCTGAGCAGCTGGTTATCGAACACCACCAGCACTTCGGGTATAGTGAAGTGTCCGGCAATCACCAATGAGCAGAGAAGGTTGTTTATCGAATCGTTTCTGGTCTCGCTAATTGGTACTGAATTTGAGCAATTGTATACTTTGAGCGCCAGTAAGTATGATAGTCTTGTTGAGATTCTCGATGGCAAAGGATAAGACGCTAGCCGTAAAGCTCATGGTGTCAGTACCATGGAGAATGATGAAGGCATCGTAGTCTAGCATTGGCCATTTATGTACCGTCGTAGACCTTGCTGAGTTCCTCCAGCAGCAGGTTCCAATACGCGACAGTCATGTTCGACGAGTCTATCAATGTTTTCATCTCTTGCAGTTTGTACCAGATGCGCCTTCCGTAGACCGTCTCAGGCGAAATGATGAAGTCATCTTTGCTGGAGAAGTAAGTTTCCTTCTCATCACAGAAGTATGGGTAGTTGCGCAGGAACTCATTGAAGCGGTCCTTCTCCGGTCGGTACCCGTTATCGGAGGAGAACATTCCTATTGTGCCTCCTGTGTGCAAAATCAGCACTCGCCGGTTATGCTTGTCGAGCATCATCTCCTGCATTGCCACTTGGCTACGCACTAAACCCATAGTCTCATGGTCTTGGAAGTGCCCAATAACTGCATTAGTGACTTCGCTGCTTTTCCGTTTACGATTGCTCGTGGTTGCCATCATAAGTTATAGTCGACAGTCAGATACGAACAGCATCATCCGATTTTGCTGAGTGCCTTCTCCATCCAGTCGGGCATCGGCACGAACTTCTTGTACGGGTACTTGGCAAAGTGTTAACAATCGCCCCACTTGACCTTGCATGGGTAGCACATTTACCACTGACAACGACATTTAACCCAAAAACAGCCTGCTTACTTGTCAATTGGTAGCCCACATTTCGGGTTTACGCATCGGCTGATCTCATTGACCTTTAGAAAGTCCTCGAACTATTTCGGTTGTGGAGCAAGCTCGGGTAGTTTCACCACTGGGCAGGCACCCTGATGCACTAAATTGAAGCATTTGTTGCAGTAGGTGGCGCCACATTGGTAGCACTGTATGCACTTCTCTTTGGAGTCCTTCAGACGGTTGAGGGACATGATGCTGGAACACTCCACGATATCGGGTGTCAGTGGTGCTTTCTTAATCTCGTGGAAGATTGGCAGCACCAATGCTGAGTGTTGGTCTCTTGACATATCTTTGGTCTTCTCAACGAGTGTTTTCCGCTGCTTGTTGAGGTAACCCTGACAGTTAAAGATTACGTTGTTGGGATCCTTCGACTACCGGTACTTCTTCACTACAAAATTGAGGATGACTGCGACCTGGGAGCCCACAGTCTTTGTGATAGTTTGTTAATCCAGCTCTTGTTTACACCCCTCATGCAAGCATGTGAGTCTTTCTGGTCGCAGCTACTTGGCGTCTTTGAGGTACAGAATGCGTTGGCGTACACACTCGTTACAGAACTGGTGTCCACATGGGAGGTTGACAGTAGGAACCGCATCAAGACAAACCATACACTTGCTGGTGGATTCCATGCTCTGAAAAGTTAAAATAGTAAGAGTGCTGATAGATGCTTAAGAATTTCTTCCCGAAGAAGGAATGTTTGGAGCTGTGTCGCAAGTTGGAGGAACGAGATCTGCTGGCAGTCAGTTAGGAGGTTGTAAGTGATCTGATCATGGAGTTCTAACTTTCGAAATAGAAGGGGCTACTGTTCCATTAGTGGTGTGCCAAAATGAGTGCAGCTCGGATCTGGCAGGCCCGCCTTAGGTACGTATATGTACTGTACCGGATGAACGTGGAGCTAGGTCTATACGAGCTGACAGCTGAACACAGAGTAGAGGGCTTCACAACCAGCCTGGAAAACATTCGGGGCAGGATGCCAACTGCCATACGCAACTATAGTAGCAGTTCAGCACTGTAAAAGCGCATAAACCAGTACATAGTGGAACCCTTCTACAATTACTGCTTGAGGCTTGCCTTTAACAGCTAGCTCAGGACTATGGATGTCAACCGAGGTTGCTACCCCACGACCTTGCAGATGTTCAAGCTCATCAACCTCATCAATGTGCTGTTCGAGTTGAAGGAGCCCTGCAGGTTTATGCTCGCCACTTTCGTCAACGTCTTCATCGTCGAACAACTCGTGGAAACCCTTTTCGAGTAAATCACCTTTCTGTACGGAAGGCTCCGGATTGGTTTAGAATATCGTGTGGGGTAGTCCCAACACGAAAGTGGAAATGGGCTGGCCGAGCTAGAAGTACTTCTGACTGAGGCTCAGTGCACCTATAAACGCATTGTTGAGTTCCATATGCTGTTTGGGAGTTTTAGTCGAAGTTGTGAGGTGGAGCTTCCCAACAAACCGAAGCTTGATAGAGGAAAACTTCGTTAATTACGTACAAATGAACGGCTGTACGAGCTATCTTCGTTGAAATCAATGAAATCGAAGAGATCTATGCCAGGCAAACCTTCCCAACACTTCATCAGCAAATTCAACTCTCGTACGGTATATGAAGAGGATGCCTCCAACATCTACTAAAACTCACGTATACAGGAGGACACAGTATAAGATAGAGCTAACCAGCGTCGGTGGGTTGAGGATGATTCCCAAATGTTCGGGCCATCGAAAATTCCAGGATATCGTTGCGAGGAAGCCAGTGATTAGGAAATATAATGAAAACTGATGTGCTTATCACTCTACTTCCTCGACGACGATAGTTGGTCTGGCGAATACCCTCCGAAGGGTGAGAAGAGAGTAGGAATCGAGTTCGTCCCCGTAATCGAACAACCGAATGCACAGTGAGCGGACCTGTTGAGATGTTACCTTTGGTTCCAGAAACTGAAAAGCTTGTAGAAGGCGATCCTCGTCGAAGTGTTCAACTCGGTTGAGTCCAGAGATTTAGTGACGAAGTTCGTCATGAAGACGAGGCATTGCCTTGGTGAGATTCTCCAAGTTGGACAGGTAGGCTTGGTACGAAAGAGGCCTTCCCACAGTATTGATCAGGATAGTTCTCATCAAGTTGTAGTCCACCTCACTTATTTGGTCTGGTTTGTCACTGTCCTCCATCACGAATCTTGCAAGTCTAGCGAGATTTGGTTCCTCACAAAGGAAGTCAACCTCTTTCAATCTTTCTAGGATGGCCTCCTAACTCAGTTTCCGATCACGTCGGATGATCGTATCAGCAAAGGCTTCGATAGACTTGTCTTGGAGAGTCAGCATAAATTGAATTTTCTTGCAAATTCTTTCAATTTCGTAGCGTTTGACGAGCCTTGTCTTGTTCTTCTTCGTCGTATGAACCTGAGGAGCCTCTTTGGCGCGTCGGATGTGTCGTTGGGCCTGGTCTTATATCAGTAGCGTCTTGTATCGACTATTCCATTCCTCGAACTCCTTGTTGAGCTGATTAATCTTGGATTCAAGCTTCTATTTCGCTTGCGCCTCCAACCGCTTCTTCTCGTCTAGCCGTTACTTCAGCTCATCAGTCCACTTTTTCATGTACTGGTGAGTGGTACTTTTATCTTCGAGGGTCCTTTTCAAAAGTTGGATCTTCTCCTGACGCTGCGTAATGGCCTCCACAGCCCGATGAAGCTCCTTCTCAAGCACTGGCAATTCAGATTTATACTTGCTGACCGTTGTCAGTTCATACTCAAGCCCTTCTGACAGGAACTGGGCTTCGGCGAGCTTTCTATGTAGTTCCTTTATTCGAAGTTGCATTGAGCTTCTCTTCTTCTTGTTCAAGCCATCCAGCGCCAATCGCTACTACTTATAGCTTTGGCTTCGAACCAATTAGTGAGTCAGTCTTCTAGACTCCCGCTAATGTAGGAGCCGCTATTGGTAGTTCACGTAGGCTTCACTTTGAGCACTGGTCAGGTCACTTTTTTCTCTGAACAAAGAATTGTTCTTTTTGGTTAAGATATCATGCTCCTTTGCTAGCCTTAGCCTGTGATGCTGAAGAGCTTCTTTGTATATCTGAGACTCATACAAACGAGTCGCTGCTACAGATCGGCGCAAGCTCGCCAATTGCTCTATCACTACCTTTTCAGACTCCTTCGCCAATTTGTTTTCCTCACCAAACGGCTGCTTAACTGCTGTAGCTATACTCTTCTTTGGGAGGATCGAGGATATTCGTGAGATGGCGTCCTTGATCTCACGGTGGTGCTGCTGATACATTTTCGACTCGCTCCTGAGTTTGTCTCGTTTTTCCATTAGTAGTGAGTACTGCTTGCGTAGTCTCATATTCTCATGAAACAGGTTTTCTTGGTCCCTGTACATTCTAACAGGTGTAGGTTTTTGTTTTAGGTTCGGCTCCACAAACATCACATGGTTGGTTAGGAAGCCTTCTCCAGGCTATTCTCTCTCCTCTGCTTCCTGTGATTCCTCAGCTTCCTCCAAGTAGAATTTCTCGAGCTCCCCAACACCCACTTCTGCCAACTGGAATGGAAATCCATTGTACGATCGCATACGAATGTTATTAATATGGAACAGCAAGCAACTGTCAAGCGGAAGGTCACACCTCACATGGTCTTCGCAGGCATACTACTCAGTTACAATATCGCGACCTTTTATGGGTGCGATCTGCTGAACCTACTTGATGACTTACCCAGTATGCTGGTCCTCACAACTCTATTTTCACTTTCAACTGCGATGTTGGTAGCGGCAGCAGTGGGAACAATCTGTGTGGATCCGCACTATCGGCCAACCCCACAAAACTCAAATTCCCTCCGAAATCGAAGAAAAAAGTCTGAGCACGATCTACATGCATTTTGTAAGAAGTGTCAGCGAACTCTTGAGGTCAGCACCAAACACTGTCGGTAGTGTGATCGATGTACTGATGGATTTGACCACCACTGCAAGTGGATTGGCAGGTGTATCGGTCGACGCAATTTCAAGTGGTTTCTTTGGCTCATTACTTCATTATTCGTCCATCTGGTGATGTACATAGCTGCGGGGATGGTGATGGCACTCAAATGGAGGGATCAGAAGCTTCTGCAGGTTATTCTTGTGGGTATTGGGATGTCAGTTAATGCGGTAGTGGCGTGTCTTAACTTATATCTGATTGGCTATCAAATCTATGAATGCGCAAGGGATGGGGTTAGCAACCGCGGAAGGAACTCAAGGGAAGCAGACAGTCTCTCAAGGATCTATCCTATGGTAAAGATCTAAGTTTTAGAACAGAGATCACCAACATTACCTTAGAACAAATAAATGACAAAAATTAGAAGGATGACTCCGGAGGACACCTAACCGGACGACCATGCCGCAGCGGGGCCGTCGTAAAAGGTTATGGAACACCTGAATATTCCCATGTCGGCATTCTAATTGAAGAATAGCAGCAATGTAGTTACCAACAAGTCAGAGCAAGGCGATCGGGAGGAAATGGATCGCCGTACTGAATTTCCTTCACCAATCGGCGAATAAGCTTAGTGACTGCAATAAACTTGATATTCATGCTGCGTTATTATGAGTTATTGATGTATAACACCCTGAGTGGAGAGCAGTACGAGCAGGTGCCGGCTGAAAAGCCCGAAAGCAGCCGCATCAGCAAGTAAAGAAAGCTCATAGGCAACGATCCTATGGAGGACCAGCGCAAGACTGCACCATACAAAAAAGTACAACATTGGTGAATTTTAGGCCGAAGAGAACGATTTAGTGGAGCGACTGAAGCAGCGTGTGATGGAACTTGAAGGTTAGCTTGACCTGGTGCACAGCGAGTACTAGAGCAAGATTCAAGAGCTATCTGCCAAGACAGTCGAAAAGAATGAGTTCTTCCTTAACCTGATCCAGCAGATGCAGCAGCGCCACAGCGAGTAGATTAACTACTACAGAAACCTGGTGGAGGGGTTTGAGGAGGAGAAGAAGCAGATGGGCAGTATAGAAGCAAAGATGAATCAAATTGGATCGGGGATTGAGGACATCCTCAGGGAATCTGGTGAGCTAACCCGTACCAATGAGGAGCTCGAGCGAAAACTCTGTGAGCGCGACAAAATCATCGAGACACTTAAGCGCGAGGCAAGCCGGTCGACTGAAAACATCGATAGCTACCAGCAGAAGATTGACGAGTACGAGAAGCTGCGCTTGAAAAACGCAAAGCGTAGTCGTGACATGCTCGAACTAATGGACGAAGCCGACCGCTAGCTTAGTTCACTGATCACAACATCTCGTCACCTCGGCAACTAGATTTGCCCGCAGTCCCGGATGCGAAAACGGGAATGCAACCACTGCTGCCTCTCCTCTCTTTCAAACAAGTACAGCGACATGATGAACGAGTAGTAGTGATATTCTGCTCCGCTTCGATTAATATTATTGTAAGGAGAATAATTGTGCAGGTGTCACTTGTGGCGGGCGAGGAACGCCGACAGCATGTCCGTCTCAAGATGCATGGTTGGCAGCCAAAAGGACTAAAGGTACAGCTCGAAGAGTATCTTGTACTGGAGTCGGTCGGTTGACTCGTCGGTAGACTCACCAGAGTGGTTCCATATGTCGTCCAGCGCCTTGGAAACTGCTCGCTTCCAGCTTTTCATCTTTACCTGAATCTCTTGGAGGCGGGTAATTTCGTCCATGGCGACTTCCAGCTCTTCGCCCTCCTTGACCAGATCGTCAAAGATATTTTCAGCTAGCCTCACGTGAAGCTACCAGAAGAATGTCTATTGGTAGTCCATCTTGACCCCCGAGAGCTTGGAGCACGCCACGCAAAAATATTCTTTGACATTCTTTACATAGCTTTTGCGGATGCCGACGCACTCGGTATGGAACCACTCTTCACACTGCTCGCACTGCATCATCATCGAGGTCTCGTTCATGAGGCCCATCCTACAAATGCAATATATTGCTGGGTTTTCATAGTACTCTTCTACTTCCTTTTGCATCTGCTAGTTCTTGTTCTGCTTACGTGACTCGGCCTTTGTTCGGCGGGGATTAGCGTCATTTTGGTTCTTCCTCCGCTGCTTCTTCAATTTCGGACTGTACATGTCTTCAGTGAGTAGCGTGATATCTTCATTGTTGTAAAGAGGATTTTGCTTGCGTTTTCGTTTCGTTGGAGCTGTGGGATCAACCGGAACAACAGTAGTTGTAGGTCTGGAAATATCCTCACGGTCGCGATCTTCGTCGGCTTGGGCTTCAAGCTCAAGCTCCTGCACACTGACAGGAGGCGGCTGCTTCCGATCATAAGTCTTAGCCTCCACAATGAGCTCCTGAGGCTTGACGACCTTGAGCTGCTCAAGCCTGAGTATCATCATGGAGTCGATAACATTGTTGGCCATCTGCTTCCAGTGGTTGACATAGTCACTCTTCCTCTTGATAACCTCGAACTCGATGCAGAAGATATTGAGTTTGGTGCCCTCCTGATCAAGCGACATAAGCTCACTAAACGTTGGTCTCTCCTTGCGAAGGAGAAACTCCCGAGCACGCTGAATGAAATTGTGGGTATCCTGGATCAAGTTCTTTAATTTGTTGAGTTCCTCCAGCACAATTTTCAGTCCCCTTGCATTGCTGAGCTCCACGATCAGGAGCGGCAGCTTGAAGAAGTACTCATAGTTGTTTGCTTGGGCACGTTTCTCAGTGGATTCTTCCTGCTCCTACTCGGCCGCTGGTGGTTTGTCTTCAGGACGCGTCTTATCCTCAGGGCGAGTTCGTTTTTTATCGGCTCGTCGGATGTGAATGCACCGCTACTTCCAAGACTCGCAGTGGCTGATCTCAGCCGAGAAGTTCCGCTTAAGTTCAGTCAGCTTTGAATCGTTTATGGTCAGCTTATCGATTTCCTTCATAAGCTTGGTGAGTTCGGGGAGTTTGTGGGTCTTCTCAATGTGTATTGGAGCTATCTTGGCAGTGAGCCTCATCAGCTTGGCAGAATGACTTCTGAAGTACTCCAAGGCCATGTTTTTGATGTTATTTTCTGGCTCGCTTTTCCTTTCTGCAAAGGCGAGCATATCGAATTGGATCGCAGTAATATCAGCTAAGTCTTGCTCGTCGAACACCCCCGCTAACACCCCTTCTTCCAGTTTGCTTTCTATACTGTGCTTCCATCGACTGACATTGTTGATGTCGTGCAGCCGATGAAGCAGCAAGGGATCGTACAAAATCCTTGTGGTCACATTGAGCAATTCCTCGAGCACCCTCATATCGAACTCACTGGTAGTCTCGTAGCAACGGATGAACTCATTAGCAACGTGCTACCAGTCCATGGTCTCTTCCATGAAGCTACTAAACATTTCGTATTCGATGAGCTTCCGCGGGAAGGGTCGAAGTTTGGCTTAGTTAAGCAACTCCTCGCCTTCAGACTTATGGAACTATTTCAGCTAGCGGCGATTGGCTAGCACTGTGAACAGCTCATCGTACTACTCCTTTTTGAGAAAGAAGGCGCTACGCTCTTCTGTTGTCATGTCGTACTGGTACAGCTACAGGATAAAACGCATTTTGCAGATTGATGACAGGTGGCTCCGTACACGTCCCATGAACAGCGTCAACTCTGCAAATTTGAATCCGAAACGGCAGCATTTAAGCACCTTCTCGATGAAGTACAGTAGGTCTGGTTCATCCCACAACAGCATCTCACGGATTCTTTGTTTCTCTTCCTGCAGCTGCAACAACTTTCGTTGGTACTCCTACACCATTGGAGCTTCGAAGTTAAGCTCTTGTCTGGCCATGTCGAACTGTCCTCTAAAAATCTCTTCGTCGACCAAGCTGGCAAATACTCTGTCGTGATGTTTAATGAGATCCACCAGTGTAACCGTTGCTGACTCGGCATCTTTGATGAGTTGGGTCGACTGGTACCACCCACGGTAGTAGTCTAACTTGGACTGGAACTCTGTCAGTTCTGGGCTGCTGTACCCCTTCTTGGTTGCTTCGGTTATGATCATTTGAGTATTTTCGAAGCGATTCGGATGGACGATGTCCCGACGGATGCGTTCAATGAGGTTAACATATTCCACATACGACTCCAATTTGGTGGTGATGTTGGTAGCTATTGGGAGATCACCCACTAGCTTGATAAGCGCTGTCATGGACTTCAGGTTCTTCTCATAACGGCTATCCTACAAGCACATCGATGTTCTCTCCAGCAATTCCATCGACTCATGTGCCTGCTTTTCGAATGCCTCGAAGTCGGGATGGCTGATGGGATAGTTCCTGACCTCCTCCAGCAGTTCAATGACGCTTGTGTAGCTCAGCTTGGAAGGTAAGTTGGTTCGGGTGCGAGTGGTCTTTGTAAATTGAGGCAATTTCTCCAACAGAGCATTGGTTTCATCAAACAACCGACGTGTGTTGGCTTCGAATGGCGGATGCAACACCGGAAGGTTCTGATATTCCTGCACCAGCAGGCCAATGCTCCTAAACTCAATTTTTTGGGTGAGCGCGCCATTAAGTTATCGTTCCAAGGTTTCCTCACCATCAGGGTTGGCTTACAATGGTAAGAAGAATTCGTTTTCGAAGTCGTTGGCTTTGTTGATCCAATCATCACAGCGGTTCACCGTTTCCTCGAAACTGATGATCTCGTTGGTGATGATGTTCTGCTCCGTTAGTGACTATCGCTTCTGCTTCAGTCTCTCAAATGGTAACTTATTCCCAATTAGCTTCTTGAGATCCTTTCCTAGTTTCGTGGCTCGCTCGATTTGCTCCTTGATATTCTCAGGAACATCAAACTTGTTTTGCTTACCCTGGTCGATAAGCTGGGCAATCTTAACGATGTTGACTCTACTCTCCAGAAGAGTATTGAGCTGCTCGATCCATCGTTGGAATTCCTTGGACTTACAATTACGCAAACTTTCCAAATGCTCGGTGATCTTGTTCTACATCTCAGCATCGGATATGCTGATTGGGTTGTTACTGCGATAGCGGTTGTAGTGCAGGTAGTATGGAAACACCACGAAGAACCGCGCTTTTATGAAGTTGTAGTTCATGTCGTGGAGGAGGTTCAGTGCCAGAGAGTGCATTCGATTGCGAGAGGGGTTGCCTAACATAGGAATACAACAAGAGAAAGGCAAGTGCAAAGCCGCTGGATGGGTGTCCTCCGCCGCTTGTCAATGCCATCCGCCATCTACAATGTGAATTGCAGCATGACACAAACAACAGTTGGCGAAGGAATCCATATGGCTAAGTACTTGACGGCGGACCGACCCAGCAGTGGTTTGAAAGCCATTGCTGGAGGGCGCTCGGCCCGCTCGATCAAAAATTTCTTACCTTGCCCGAAGCACTAAGGGTCTTTCTCGTCGAAGTACTGGTCGACGAACTGTAGGTAGGCAGTCAGCTGAGCTTGTTAGACTCGGCTGGCAGTAAAAACAGCGTGACGGTGCACCCGCCGAATCGGTTGCAGGAAGGATTCTAATTTACAAATAAGTTAACCTGTATTTTGGCGTAGTTCACCCATGCTGGCCAGAGCTGGCACCTAGCACTGGTGGAACTCCATTCCTACCGAAGTGGCTTTATGCTGACACTTGCTTAGGAAGGGTTTGGTGGAGTGCTGGCTGGTCATGGCCGGGTGGCACTCCTGCTCATTGTCCTAGAGAAGCGACTAAGGCTGCATCGGACTCTGTTACGGAGGAAATTACGTATTTTTATATTATATTTGATGAGCCAGCCCAGGATATATACTCGCCACGGAGGGTCTATCGCTGAGGCAGCAAGCAGCCTCAGAAGGGTCCCGACAAAAGCCAGGTTTGTTGCTTTCTTAGATCGTTGTTTGTTTATGTTGAGGGCTTGCGGTCCTTATTGTTTGGTGTTCGAAGCCAGCTATATTTCTCGAGTGGTGAGCTTCTTATAAATCCAATGATAATCGAGTCGGAGGCAGACCTAGCGGCGAAGGTGTGCGTCCTCACAAAGCGACTGGGCTCGCCAAAGGTGACCTAAACCAAAGACTACGTCAGCACGATGAGCTTTAGTCAATGCGGACGGTATTTCGCTCTCGGTGACCAGTTGGGTCGGCTGGTAATCTTCGACATCGAGTAGAACGGGGAACTGAACTTCATCACACAGGTAGTGCAGTGCTGACTTAGATCGGAGCGCACAAGCTTAGTCATGATTGGCAGACGAACCGAGAGGTTGCAGCCCGTATCAACTCTGTGCACTGGTTGGAGTGCCACAACAACCTGCAGCTGCAGATCCTCACTTGCAATCAGAAGTACATCAAGATCTGGCGAGTCTGCTAGCAAAATGAGAAGGAGTTGGACGTCAGTTCTGGCTTGGTGCCCGAAGTAATCTAAAGCGAAGTCGTTTGTTTCAAGCACACCCTCAAGTACGTCTCTTGGAAATTAGAACCGAACTACCTGACCTGCACTATGGACGCATCCTACACACTGCCCTGAGCAGTAACCAAGAGACTTTGATCTCTGTTGACTCCGACCGCTTTTTTCGCTGGAATCTGGAAAGAGTAGACACAGCGGAAGTTCTATTCAAACGGTAGCACAGTATTCTGGACGATGAGGATAAAGAATGGTCTGCTATACCAGACGTGACCTCCGTGAAGTTCCATGGAGCGAGTGATAACATGTACGGCTACTCCACCAAATACGGAGCAGTTCACTACATCGACCTCCGCTAGACTGGTAATGGCTTGCTGCTAACCTAGCTAAACACAAGGACAGCGTGTTGCTTCAAAGCGAAGTTCCTTTGATGCTCAAGGACTTCCCCAACTCAAAACTATTGTAGATTGTTTCTGACTTCTGCTTCACAGGATAGTACGAGGTGGTGACCCGAAACTACCTGAAGACAAAGATATGGGACCTACGCAAACCATCCAAACCGGAGTGGTAGTCACTCATCTATCCCGCGATGCTTTCGAAATTCGGAGGATTCGCATCAGAATACAGTCGCAACTACCTGTGTGACATCAATAAGATGGATAACGCTGGAAGGCGGCTGATAATGAACCACTACGACAACAGCTTTCATCTGGTCAATCTTTAAACGGTACGTACGGCGGCAAACTCAGCGCACTAATCACAGAATAAAAATAGCAGAGGACGGCAAGCCATCTGCACTCGAAATCAAGAAGAAAGGGAACCCTCCTGATGAAGGGCTTACACCGTAGCATCGAATCGAGTGTGTCGGTTATCATCCCGACGGCAAGAAGGTAGCGGTCTCGACGCGCAACTGCGTCTACTTCTTCGATACGTTCAACTATTGATTTTCAAATCAAAAGCAGCGGTCCCAATCCGGCAGATAGTCCTTTCTCGTGGTTTTGCGTGGAACGCTTGTTGACAGCTCGTCTTGAATGCGCGGCAATCTTTTATTGGAGAACAGTGTTTTTGTATTGGTTAGCTTGTTCAAGGGGATCAGGTAAGGCATCTTCAGCTTCTTCGCAAGCAACAAGTCCTATGTTACAAGGTCATGGTACCCACTAGATTGACGAAAACCAAGGGTTGTTGTACAAGGCTGCGAAGGAGCCGCCTAAACGGGTTTCGGGGATCTTGGAGAGGAGCTGACGCATCAGTGCCTTGGCCTTATCGTCATTGATGTAATTAGGAAATTCGATGTCTTTCTTGATGATTTCTGAGTAAATTTCGTAGGGGTCTTCGGCGTCCTCTCCGAAAGGGACGTAGCCCACCATGAACTCGTACATGCACACTCCGAGAGACCAGAGATCAGCATGGTAAGTGTACCCTTTACCAGACAACACCTCGGGGCCCATGTAATGGGGAGTACCAATGATCGTGAATGTCTTCGGGAGGGTAGCCTTGGTACTCATAATCTTGCAGGTCCCCATATCGATGAGTTTGAGGTACCCTTCCTTATCGACCATGATGTTCTCTGGTTTGAGATCACGATAGATGATGTTATTCCTGTGCAAGTAATCCAAAGCCTGCAGCATCTGAGCGATGTAGAGACAGGTATCGCGACTCTTGAGCAAGCCGATATCTCGGATTACATCAAACATCTCCATGCCATTGATGTGCTCCGTGAGAAAGTAGATGTAGTTGGCATCTTTGAAGGATCGCCCGTACTGGATAAGGAACGGGTGGTTGATTTGCTCGAGAACGAGTTTTTCGTTCTGCAGATGTTTCTCCAGCCTACTTTCGAGGATCATACACTTTTCGATGCACTTGAGCGCATACTCACAACTGCGTGTTTCATTCGTCACAAGATATACCCGACCAAACTGCCCATGGCCAAGACTCTTGGCACTGAATAGTTTGTCAAGCGAAAGCTGTTCTGTTTGCTGCTTGAAGGTTGCTCCGGTATCCTTATTCTCCTTGTGTTTCGTCTTGGCGTTTTTTCTAACATAACAATACACAGGTACTGTCTGTTCAGGATCTATTCGTATGAACCGCCTAAAGTCTGGGTCACCTGCGTATAGGTCGTGTGGGCGATTGTCCCGCAGTGCTCGAACCTGATGGTCGAAGTGTAGTTGAGCTTGGAGTGTTCGTTGAGCATTGATTTCTCTCCGAAGAAGGTGTTCCTAAAATCAGTTGTGTGATCTGTGTTGCTGCTCTCCGATGCAGGAGTGCCCTCCAGAATAAAAAACAACTTTTCACGACAATGATCGCCACTCTTGACGATCGTTCCTCCTTCCGAAAGCTTTTCGATCTTCAGAAGGTCAGTCAAACGTTCAAGTTGCACTGAGGATAATACTGAAAAGATCTGAGAGGCACGTAGGATTGCCAGTATCTTGTTTCGGATAACCACAGTTTGCAGGTTCTTTCCGAGAAGTTGCGTGAGAGTCTCCCTGCCTAGCGCCAACAAATAACATTGTCCCTCCGCTTCAACTGTCCATCTTCTGAGCCCACAATCCGATAGCAAAGCATTTTCTCCAAAGTAGTCACCAGCATTGAGCTGGCCAATTTATTTTCTGCCTTCTAACATCCGCAATTTACCTGATTTTACAATATAGAAGGAATCGGCAGGGTCTCCTTCGTGAACCACCTTATCGCCCTTCTCGTACTTGTGCAGAATGAGTTGCTCAGCGATACCTTCTCTCTGCTTTCCGCTGAGACATTAAAAAAACTTGAATTTTTCCACAAATTGTTTGTTCTCGTCGTATTGCTTCTATGCAGCCTAGGTCACTGCCTTCTTAAAGGCTGTTCGGTCGATTCCCCAAAGGCAGCAGTCTTCCTTAGCGCGAAGCGAAGCAGACCTTGGAGCATTATACAGTAGAGCCAGCTCTCCGAAGCCCTCCTGCGGTCTAATCTCTCGTTTCGATTCCCCATTGATGATGACATCAAGCCGGCCCTTCTGCAAGACGAAGAAGGAACTTGCATTATCCCCTTGCTTGATGATGTAGTTTCCTTGTTTCACCTAGCAGCAAAAGAAGCTCTTAAGAAGCTCTTGTGTGATGGCTGTGTCCCTGATGATCGAGGAAAAGATAAAATGGGAAGCCAAGCACTCCCTAATCAAACGTTCATCTGCTGAGGTCAGCAGCTTGTCGACCCTGCTAAAACTTTCGTAGATGGTGGTGTCTTCAATGGGTCCCTTTATAGTCAAGATCTTCTTGTGGGTGCGGAGTCTTCCCATAAGTAATTTGCTCTCCAACGGCAAGCCTTCATTTGGCTTACCCGACCCCACCAGTTTCAGATCCATGAGTGAGCTCATGAGCCTCACGGACTTTCGTTTTTCTGCCTCCATAAACTTCTAAATTATTGATTAGTCCCATTGAAATTCGAAGAAACATCTTTAGGTCAAATCACTTGTTGTGGTCGTTGCTCGATTTGTCTGCAATTATGGGGTAGCTTGCAGCATCGCACAACCCACAGGTATTTCCCTTCGCTAGCCGGATATGACCATACTCTCCCCAACTCTTCCCCCACGAGTTTCGAATCAACCAATAGTCCTTGGTACGACCGACAACTAACAGCCCGTGATTGACAAGTCTGCCGCAATTATCGAAGATTCCTTCTTTGTATGACACCCAATTGGAAGCATCGAGCTTCACTACGACTGGGCCTGTGTTTAACAGTCTCTAGATTTTGCTGCACTTGCCCCTCGGAATGTCAACGAGCTCGCTTATTTTGAATCTATGACTGGGCTTTAATGTACAGTTGTAGCTATTCCCATCTTTACTCCTAAAGCGGTATTCCCTCTCTTCATGAATGCCGTTCTTTATGATGTACTCAAATCCCTTTTCAATTGAGCCATTTTGACACCCCTTCCCGTATTCTGAGGCGCAATCAATTAGCTCCTGCTCGGACAACGAATAAACTGTCCCATTGTTGGCCTGTTGGGCATACAATGCTTCAACAG
>ERZ724508.1253-NODE-1253-length-15605-cov-4.799807_pt1 | contig 15605 bp, 34 predicted proteins | sample MGYA00376041_ERZ724508 | MGnify/ENA primary metagenome ERZ724508 (study PRJEB28724, sample SAMN07190887) | wastewater metagenome | isolation source: effluent of sewage treatment plant in Hong Hong | place: USA: Christiansburg, Virginia | collected 2016-03-01 ...
AGGTGTCCGAATCTAATTTTCTGGTTGTAACCTAAAGGAGTGTCAAAATGCCTAGGATCTATGTCGGAACGTACAACGCCTACAATGAGGGAAGCATCAAGGGCGCGTGGTTGGACCTGGAAGACTACGACAACCACGATGCTTTCATGACAGCGTGCCGCGAACTGCACGCCGACGAGCACGACCCTGAGTGCATGTTCCAGGATTTCGAGGGTATCCCTCGCGAGTTCATCGGCGAGTGCTATCTCAAGCCCGAGTTCTGGGACTACATGAACTGCGACATTGATGACGAAGTCAAGGAAGCCTACATGTACCTGTTCGATGAGTGGAACGAGGACCGCTGCCGCGACAGCTACTTCGGCGAGTTCGACAACAGGACGAAGATGGCCGAGCATCTCGTTGATGAGACAGGTCTCCTGGGCGAGATACCGGAGAACCTGCAATGCTACTTCGACTACGAAGCCTATGGTCGCGACATGGAACTCGGCGGGGATGTCTTCGAGCACAACCGCCACTGGTTCTGGAGGAATTACTGATATGACCCGACTCGAACAACAAACCTTCATCAACGACCTGATGGAGTCCTTCAAGCGCAGCGTGGACGCCGACTTCATGGCGGGCAGGATTCCGGAGCATTGGGACGGTCGTCAGTTGCACCTGTACATCCTGCGGCGGGTGGAGAGCGATGCCCGATGGGGGATGGCGAGGGATGTTGAGTGGGCGTTCAAGCGCGACTGCTTCATCAACAATTTGTAGCTTTGACACGGCGCGGGTACAATGCCTCGCCGACTTCATTCAGGAGAAATGACATGAAACTTACCAGCGGCTTCGAGGATTTCGGGTTCGGTAAGGATGAGGATGACTGCGTCCGGGACGCTGTGGCCAGTGGCTGCATCTCCTTGGAGCAGATCGAGGAAGGGCGTGAGCACTTCAAGCGGACCAACGTCCTCGGACAAGGTCTTTACTTTACGGAAGACGACGATCAAGGAGAATGAATTGAACTACCCGATCACCACTCAGAAAGAACTCCGGAGAGCCTTCTGGGAAGAGAACCCCGACCTGCAGCGCCACGGAAACAAACCTCAGAACGCGTACCCCGCCGATGTTCGTGCCCGGTGGGTGGAGTTCGTCCATTACATGTTCCGGTCAGGCACCATCAGCGAAGCGCTTGCTGACCGGGCAACACTTTAGGAGAGAAGCGTGACACTTGGCGAATTGCTGGAGCGCACATCCCGTGACCTACCTGACAACTGGCAGATCAGCGTGGACTTTTACGGTGGAGGAGGGTGCGAAGTAACCCTGATTGATCCGGACGGAGATCGAGTTGGGTACGATGAGTTGATGGAGTGTGGCAGCCTGGAAGAATCCATCGACTTGGCCATCTCAATTGCAAGGAGAGAAGCATGACGCTTTACGAAGCAGTCGAGTGTGCGGCGTCTGACCTGCCGCCCAACTGGACAATCGAAATATCCATCGAGCAAGGGTCAGCGAGCGTGTATCTCTATCACCAGTCGCACATTGAGGCCGGCGCAGACATCATTGATCCTTCGGACAATCTTGCCGAGCAAGTCTTGACCGCAATATCAATCGCAAAGGGGCAAGCGTGAGTTTCAAAGCACAGATCAAGATGATGGGCCAGCCGTCCTTCAAGGACGCTGGCATGAAAAGGTTCGCAACGCACAAGGAGGCTGAGTTTTACGCTGGACAAGCCTATAACAAGGCAATCATGGCAGTGGCATATCAGGTTGTCGAGTGCGACGACCCGGCCACCCACACCTTCAACTGGAGGAAGCGCACTTGTGAGGAGATCTTGTGAGTAATCTGCTTTGGGCCTGCATGCATCGCGGCACGATGCCGCAACTGCGCAAGGTGAAGCCTGCCGTGGGCGGGAACACCCTCATCGCCGAAGAGATGCTGGAGGGCAGGATGGAGTACCCGACTTACGTCGCGAAGCCTGTGCCGAAGGTCGAACTGCCGCCTCCCCCCAAGCCGTCCGGTGTTCCGGGGGTGACGTGGAGCAAGGACAAGCAGCGCTGGATCGCTCGCATCTTTCGGAACAACAAGCACTACTCGGCGGGCACACACGAAACCCTTGAGGGTGCGCTCGCCGCTCGCGATAGGAAACTGACCGAACTTGCCAAACTGGACCGCAGTGTGTAGGTTGCACACATCCAGGACAAGGCGTATTCTTCTCTTTCCCCACACAGGAACCACCCATGCACTGCATCATCAGAAGCAGCCCGACAGGGCACCGCTACGTTCACAGTGACGGCCAGCACGACATGGTCTTCACTACTTGGGAAGCCGCTGCCGCAGAGGTCGGCCGCATCAAGCGCCTGGGTTCTACCCATGACGCGACCATCCACTCAGAATTCAAAAACACCCGGCAGGCCCGTGAGTTCTGCCGGTCTACTTCGTAGGAGCAAGTCATGTATCGAATCGAAATCAACATCGGAAAGCCTGACGCACCAAAGTGGAAGATGGTGCGGGGTGCGGACAGCGGGCCGTGGGGTGCCAGCAACTTGGCAGATGCGCAGAAGCAGATGCACCAATGGTTCCCGAACTGGAACCCGTCGATGGTACGGGTTGTGAAGGACGAAGCATGACCATCACTGCCCGCGAGATGTACCTGGTGGAGGCCGCGTTCGAGATGGGGCAAAACTCCCACTACATGAACGGGGGAGATCAGTTCGGCATGCCCGATGCCGAACTGATCGAGTCCGACATGCCTGAAAGTCTCAAGGTCGCAACTGCATCAAAGATCCTTGAGGAGATCCACCGTGAGAGCGTGCTGCTCAGCAACGCCACCTACACCTACCCGCCAGAAGCACAAAGAGTGGCGGGGAAGATTCTCAAACACCTTTGGCTCAGACTGGCCGACGTGGTGCGGGGGTGCGAATGATCGCCACCTGCATCGAGCACCCTCAAGGCCAAGGCGGGCTGCAGGGGTTCAACGTCGGCGAGCGCTACCGCGTGGAAGAGATCGAGCCGAAGAAGAGAACCCCGTGGGCGCGCATATACTGGCGAGTCTGGCCGGTCGAAGGCTCACACTACCAGACGTGCGGAGTCGCACTGTTCAACCAATTTTTCAAGGTGATTGAATGAGTCTTGAGGACAAACGCAAGCGCAAGGGGCTGCTCAAATGCCGTGCTCCGGTCAAACTTCCTATCGGCTACAGAATCTGCCTGTGGCTGAACGCGCAGGCTTCCGTTGTCGAGGTCTTCACCCGGACCTACGAACGCAAACTGAAGGAGAGCATGGATGTTACCCGGCTGCGGGGACCAAGCGACGTGGGGTAGATGCTGCGGACACCCACATGACCCACGAACACCTGAATACGACGAGGAGATTGACATGAGTTTCATACAAACTACGCACGAACTGAGGAAGGCGGCAAACACCCTGGACACTGTCGACTCGCTGCTCAATGACATTGCCGAGTTCCTGGACGACTTACTTGAGAACACCGCGATAAACTACAACGAGGACATTTGCTGCGACATCGCCTGGCTGATGAAGCGCATGAAGAACATCTAACGGTTTCGCTGCCCGCGTCAGCCAACCTGAAAGGGCAATTGGCTGCAGTCGGGAAAACTGTAATGCGGGCAGCACCCAACACAACTCGCTTCGGCGAGTTTTACTTTGGAGGTTCAAATGGAAAAGACCCCGATCATGTCGAGCCACATCCTGGACGTGGGCTACGACGACACTCTGTTCATCCGATTCAAGAACGGCGCGGTCTATCGCTACGACGCCGTGAACTACGCCGTGTTCGATGCACTGCGCAAGTCCGAGAGCGTGGGCAAGTTCTTCCACGCATTTGTGAACAAGCGGTTTTCCTACGTGAAGTTGGATAGCGACCCTTTTGTTGGAGGCTGACATGAGTGCGGGTGAAACCTTATACACAGGTACTGAGCTGTTCTTTGACTTGTACGGGTCGAAACTTCTCAGCTTGTACGATTGGGATGGCGGGGCCGAACCCATAACCGTCAACGAACTGTACGAGGCATTCAAGGAGAGAATGCTTTCTGAACTCAAACAGCAAGCAGCACAGCAAGTCCGCGCCCCAAAACTATAACGAACCAAGGACAAGTATGGAATTCCTGATCTCGAAGAACGAAAACGGCTGGAATGTTTCTCCCACCACGGGCAAATTCCAGGACCAGACCGTCGCACAATGCGACAGCGTGAACCTGCAGGGCGTGAGGTTCATAGGCAAGGCAATGCTCGGGACGATCCGTGCCTTGTGGGGCACGGTTATTCTGCAGGAGGATGTGTATGGCGACCAGTACACGCTTCGGGGCCTGAAACTCGACGGTGTCTTTGACACCAACGTGAGAGAATTGATGGAGGCAGACTTCGACGGGTACAACAATCGGGCCGACAAGCTGTGTCGGATGGCGCAGCGGGTCTTGGCAATTGGGCACAACGTTTATGCGAGAGGAGCAATGTGATGGGTAAGCACTTTTGGATATACACGATTCTTGGATTTTTAAGTGGTGTGGTGGTACAGATCGCTCTCCAACTATTGACCGGCAGATCCTGGTAAGGAGCAATGTGATGAAAGAAAGGGCGGTTATGTTCGCAGGGTTCGCCCTGTCGGTCTTCATTTATGTAGTCTGCTTGACAATCGCAGCCCACTACTTTGTGGAAAGGATCTTGAGATGAAGACCGCAACATTCGAGCGTGGGGTGTTCTACGCCACAATAAGCCTTGTCATCATAGGCTTGACCCTCATAAGTTACGTCATAGTGGAAAGGATCGTGCAATGAAAGAGGTTTTGATCGGGGGTGTTGCCACTGTTGTGGTGTTCTGCCTAATGATGGCAGGTGCAATTTGGCTGGCTGACGTGGGGTGCGAAGCGCGCTGGAAGGACAGCGGCATGAAATCGAACTACAGCTTGACTGGTGGGTGTCGGGTTCAGCGAACGGATGGTACCTGGGTGCCGGCATCCACCATCCGTGACCTTGGGCAGTGAGCATGGGCGACAACTACGTTTGCATCATGCACCCTAAAGGGGCACGCCTTGTGCAATATCCAAAAACAGGGAGTGATCCGCAACTAACCACCGACGAGGAGATCATGCTTTGGCAGGCGCATCGCATAGCAGCCTTGGAGTATCAAGTGCTCTGTGCGCAGCGCTCGACAGAAATCTGGCCGATCATTCCTCCTGTTAGCTGCGAGGGTTGAGCATGTCAGAAACCCACATCATCTACAACCCCGACGGGTTGTACCAAGACTCCCCGGCGTTGGCCCCAGAGCAGAGCCACCTTTGCTTCACGCCCTGGATAGCGAACCTGTTCTGGCTGGTGGAGCCGCGCATCGACACGGAAGGGATCGAGGCAGGACGCGGTAACCCCTTGTTGCTGTCCATTCGGGACTTCATGGACGACGACACGCAGTACAACCTGAGCAGACTACCGCTCCAGTTCATGGAGTTCTTCATGGAGTTCAACAAGGACGACGACCTGGCCATGACAGAAAAGTGGCCTGCCGCGTACATGCAGACCATGCTGCGGAGAGCGAAGGAAGCGCAGCGCAGGCTGCTCGGTATCCAGTGTTACGGCAATGTCATTCGTGTAAATTTTGGAAGGAGAGCGGCGTGAGAGAAATTGGTGATCTTCGAGTGTGGCACATCCCACAAGTGCCGGGAAAACCATTCACAGCAGATGTGGACAGCGTTGAAGACGGCGTGAAGTTTATGCTGCTTCTATCCGGATACGACCTGTTCCAGTTCGAGAACAACATCAAGCCGGATTACTGCAACGCGCAGGGTCTATGTCGGTGGTGTGAAGATGCTGGCGACGGGGTTCCCGGATGGGAGGACTGGTACGATGAGGAAACCGGCGAAGATGACCCGCTTGTTTATCTGAAAGGAGAGCCGCATGACCAAACGATTTGAAGCGTTCAAAGCGGAGTTCGTTGAACTCTGCCTCAAGTACGACCTGTGTGTTCTGACTGACGAGGGTTACCCACCCTACGTTCATGATCTGCGCGGACGTGAGGGTTTTCCCTTTCTCGAACTTTTTGACGTAACGGAGGTTGGAGATGACCAAACGATTTGAAGCATTCACAGCAGAGTACGAGGCGTTGTGCAAGAAGTATGGAGTCTATCTGACCACCTGGCACGACGGGGAGATAGCCCTTTACGACCTTGACCACAGCAGAAAATGGGCGCCGGCATTCCTTGAGATCACCAACATGACGAGCGAAACTAATGACCCCTCTTGAAACAGTCCAGTCAGAATGGGGGCTGCCGTTCACCCCTTACTGGTTCCAGGCAGAAGCTATCGACGACCTGGCCGATAAACAAAAGGGGGCGCTCTACTTTGAACCGGGACTTGGCAAGACCGTGACCGCAACCTGTATCGCCCTGCACAAACTGGTGCTCGGAGCGGACACCGTTCTGGTTATCATGCCCCCGCAACTCATCACACAGTGGGGGCGGTGGCTGTCCAAAATCAAGGGCAAGGACGGGAACCCGCCCAAGGTCGTGGCCTATCGCGGAACTCCGACACAACGAGCAGCGCTTGATCTGAATGCTGACTTCGTCTTGATGGGCATCCAGATATTCAAGCGGGACATTGCCAATATCTCGTCCAAACTCGGGGAGAAAACCCTACACGTGATCTTGGACGAGGCGCAGTGCATCAAGGACGTGGGCACGGCCAACTACAAGACGTACCGCGACTTCGTGGAAACGCAGTCGCACACGTTGCTGACCGGGACGCCGTTGAACAACCCGATGGACGCCTACGCCTACGTCAAACTCATTGCCCCCAACGTCTACCGCAACCTGCACCACTTCGAGCAAGTGCATGTGGTCGAGCGTGATTTCTTCGGCAACCCGACAGGGTATGGGAACCTCGACCTTCTCAAAGAGAACCTGTTGGTGAACGCGCACCGCCGCACGAAGGAAGAAGTGCTGCTTGACCTTCCGCCATGCACGGTGGTGCCGATTGTCTACGACCTGGCACCCCGTCATCTCGACCTGTATCGTCAACTCGCCGATGAACAACTGCTCAAGCTGCCGGACGGCGGAAAGATCGACGCTACTCAGGTCACCGCCCTGTACCATGCCCTCGGCCAGATCGTGTGCAACTGGGGCTACTTCGCGCAGGACGAGAGCAAGGTCGCTGCTTGTTTCTCCATGATTGACATGGTCCTGGACGAGATCGGCAGCGCCAAGCTGGTCGTGTTCGCGAACTACAAGATGACCAACCGAGCGATCATGGAAATGTACAACTGCCCCGGCGTGTGGGGTGAGATCTCGGCGAAGGAGAAAGACAGGGCTATCGACAAGTTCATCACCGATCCGACATGTCGGTTGATCACGATGAACCCGCGAGCGGGAGGGGTAGGTGTTGACGGACTCCAGCACGTATGCACTGACGTGCTGTATGTCGAACCGCCGATCGCCGTCATGCACTGGACGCAAAGCCTGTCCCGTATCCATCGGGAAGGGCAGACGCAGCCGGTTACAGTCAGGATGTTGATGGCACTCGGTACCATCCAGGAGCACCTGGTCGCGTCACTCACTGAGAAGGAGGACTTGGTCAACCCGCTGCAGGGGAGCAAGGCGATGCTGCGCGAGGCGATTTTCGGTAGTCTCAAACCGCGTCAGAAAGCCGCGCAGTGTGCACTGTAGCGAAAAAGCTGCCAGAACTCGGGAAAAGAGAGTAGAGTGACGGGTTCTGGCCCTTGGCAGGGCTGTCTAGGGAGACAAGATCTACCGAGTGCTCGCCCCTAGCGAGTCTGCCAACGCGGGGTTTGCGCCCCGTGACTCGGTAGATCTTGTTTTATTTGTCTGGAACAAACATGAAAATTGATGTTAACGAGGCCCTTGGGAAAAGGTTCGGAAAGTTGGTTGTGTCAGAGGTATTCAAAGGTCCGCAACGCGCCATGGCGAGGGCCACATGTGATTGCGGGGTTGAGTGGGTTGGGATACTCAACAGGCTTAGGAGCGGAAACACCAAGTCCTGCGGCTGTCAGGTGATGAAATTTGAAGACCTGGCAGGCGCTAGGTTTGGTAGGTGGAAGGTCTTGGCTTGTATAAGCAAGAGCAGCAAGGATACTTCAACCTTGTGGTGGTGCAGGTGTGACTGTGGGAATGAGTCCGCAGTTCAAGCATCAGCCCTCAAACGCGGGGCGAGTCTGTCGTGCGGGTGTCTAGCGGCAGAACTGACAAGTCGGCGTGCAACTGTTCATGGGATGTTGAACTCTCCAGAGTACAACACGTGGCAGGGGATAAAGGGTAGGTGCCTTGATCCGAAGGACAAAGACTACAAGAACTACGGGGCGCGAGGCATTGCAATGAACCCAGAATGGGTCAATGACTTTGCAGCGTTCTTTGCTTATGTGGGTCCAAAACCTTCTCCGGATCACAGTATTGAAAGAAGTGACAACGAGGTAGGGTACTTCCCTGGGAACATTTCCTGGCAGACGAGGAAGGTGCAGGCCAATAACAACCGTGGCAATCACCTGGTGACAATAGATGGAGTCACCAACACCTTGGCTATTTGGTGTGAGATATACAACGTCAACTATCCGGTTGTCCATCAACGGATCACCATCTCGGGATGGGACCCGCTGAAAGCACTGTCGACACCAACCCCCAGACCAAATCGAGGGACCAGACAGAGAGGCAACCATCAAGCCGACCCCGCAAACAACACAAACCATGTACTTTCTACGGCAGCAGAGCGGGTCGAACAATAACAAGTCTACCAAGGGCTGAAGCATGACGATGTACTGTTGGTATCAAGATACGCCTAAGTCCACGTGGAATCTGGCGTTAGCTAGTGAACGTCAAACCATTTTACGGATCAAGAAACCGGCACTCATTACCTGCCTGGACGCCGACAACGACTTCGCATCCCCACTCTCCCCAGAGGACGCAGCGGGCGTCAGGTACATAGGAGACTACTACGCCGACTTTGATTCAGAGACGATAGACGTAGCCATTGAGCAGTTCGGAAAGTTCTTGGCCATTTTGCAGGGAAAGGGTGTTGATCTAAACCAACTCAGGCTTTACGCAACAGGTGGGCGAGGCTTTCACGTCCATGTGCCGCAGACCATGTTCATGCCCAAGGTGATGCCGGCCGGGGTAACGAACTTGCCGTACATCTACAAGGAGATGGCGTTCTCGATGTATGTGGACGACCTTGACTTGAGGATCTACACCGCAAAGCGAGGCCGGCTTTTCCGTTGTGCCAACCACAAACGAGAGAATGGAAAGTACAAGGTCGGCATAACCGCAGAAGAAGCCCTGTGCATGACGAGCGATGTGTACGAGCAACTTTGCTCTGCGCCCCGAAATGAACTCCCTATTGAACCACCTGTGTTCAACTCCGAACTGGGCCTGCTCTTTGCCCAAGCCAGAGACAAAGTCGAGAAGGCGGTCAGCAAGAAGAAGACGCGCAAGGCGGCGAACGACCAACTCCAGAAGTACAAGGGAGAATGGCCGCAAACCCTTGAAGGTGTACTGAACGGGAGCGCAATCAAGGATGCTGTAGGGTGGAACCTGATCTCGCTGCAACTATCCATCGTTGCCGCAGAGTTGGGCAAGTCGGAAGAACAACTACTGGCCGACGCCGATGGCGTCATCCAGAACCACGAATCGGACTCCACCCGGTACAACACCCCGAACAAACGGCGCAGAGATTTGCGCGACATGTTCCGGTACGTGTCAGGCAACCCGTGCTATGAGTATTCGACAGGCGGCGTCCTTTCCCTGATCAAACCGGACATTCGCCCCACCTGCGACATCGCCCTCGGCGAGTACGTGCCAGAGCAAAAACCCGAGAGCGAGCAAGAGAAGGAAGAGGAAGAAGACCCGACCGCGCCAATCCAAGTCAACCGCAACGGCATCTTCGTCCGCACCGACGACGGGTACAAACGGATATGTGACCTGGGTCTGGAGAAACCTATCGCCATGTGCGGGACAAGCCGCGAGCGAATCGGGTACGAAGTAGTAGTCACCCTCGACGGGAAACCAGAAGGGAAGAAGTTTATTCCGATGAACGCCTTCACGTCGAAGGGCAGCATGAACAATTGGGCACTTACCATGGGAGCTAGCATGAGAGGCACAGACACACAAGCCAGCAGTCTTGCGGATGTGATGCGCAAGACATCAAGACAGACAATCTATGCGGTGGAGCGGGAAGGGATTGACGTGGTCACCCGGCCCGGTGCCACCGGACTCGATGAGTACGACATCATCTGGGCATCACCTGCGGGAGTGGTCTGCAACAACGACAAGATCAGCTACCGCTATCACGGAGTGTACACAGAGAAGGGGACGTACAAGTCGGACCTGATGAACGCCCCCGCCCTGTCCTTGGGCGATGAGGACTTTGTCCGGGACCTGCTCAAGATCAACACATCACCGAACCTTGCCAAGATGTTGGGCTGGTTCTCTGCCGCCTTCCTGACCCAACTCATCCGACGCAAGTTCAAACGCTTCCCGTCGATGCAGATCTTCGGGCAAGCAGGGTCGGGCAAGTCGATGACCGTGATCCTGCTGAACCACCTGCATTACTACCTGGTCGAGCCGCGCCAGTTCTCTGTAGCGGGCCAGACCATGTTCCCGATCATCACCGCCGTTGCCACGTCGGCCTCGCTGCCCTTGGTGTTCGAGGAACTGAAGGCACGGCAGCTCACCAAGCACGCCAAGGATTTCCTGCAAGGCTTGCTGCGCTCGAACTACACCGCCGACCAGTACAGCCGGGGCGGCCTGAGCCGGGACCGTGCCCAACGTGACATCACTGTCACGGACTACAACAACGCCGCACCCTGCCTGTTCGTCGGCGAGGCGATGGAGGATCAGGCCGCTATCCTGGAACGGTGCGTGGTCGTGGCCCTGTCCAAGACTGACCGCAGCGGGCGAGCAGCGCCGTTCGAGCGGTGTCTGGAAAATGCCACGCACATGGGCCACATCGGGAAAGCTCTGGCGATGAACGCCATGGCCACGGACCTGGACGGGCTGCATGCCCAAGTCAATGCCAACTTCCGCGAGATTACCCACCGGGTTGGGCAGGCCATGGCAGATGATGCGACTCGCCCATCTTTCAACTTGGCCGTCACGGTCACCGGCTTGGACTTCCTGCGCGACACGCTCCGGCAGGTATTCGGGAGCCTGTTCGATGAACGCATGGCCGAACTGCGGGACTCGATCATGGACAACATCATGGACTCCATCCCGAAGAACATGTCGGAAGCCAGCCGTGTCCTCGACACCATGGCTGCCCTGTCCCGGCATGCCGACCCGCAGTACCAACTGGCCGCTGGCACGGACTACGTCAAGTCGGCGGACGGTCGCTACCTCGACCTCAAACTGCGCAACGCGTTCGACAAGTACGTCAAGTACCAGCGCAGCCTGGGCTTGGAGGTTCTGTTCGACACCCACAACACCTTCCAGGTGTCGTTGGGGAACTATGGGGGTACGGTGCAGCGCGCCGTACCTGACAGCCCGATGTGGGATTCTCCACGTGCCGTGATCTACCGATTGAGCGGGACGTACCTGGAGAACGAGGGCGTGGATTCTTTTAAGTAAATATATGGGGTGGCATGAAGACAGAGCAACTGACACTTTTTCATCAACAGCACGGCAACGGTACGCCATGTTCTTCTTGGACTGTCGCGGCATGGCGCTGGAAATGGTCCCTGACGTGGCGGTGGTTAATTACGTGGAGCCCTCGTGCGGGACCAAGCTTTGGCCCGTACTTCTTACGTGTGTATCGGGGCCGAGGCTTCAACTTTCAATGCGGTCTTAATCTCCCGTTGTTTGGTTCGATTTCGATGCAGACACAACCGAACATGCGTCTTTGACAAAAAGAAAGGAGTGTGCACTATGATTCAATGTTGACACTGCCCTATGTACAACGTACAATCCACCCCTGTACCACCAACTGCAATAAGGGATGCGTGTGAAAGCAGCAGACATGATCGGTGTCAAGTACGGGAGACTCCTTGTTACAGGGGTCGCCAACTTGTCTACCGTCGGACCTGAAGGCAAGAACAATTTTTGCAAACTCGCCTGCAGGTGTGAGTGCGGCAAAGAAACGACTGTGTTTTCCAGTTCACTTCTGCGCAAGAAGCACCCAAGTAGGTCGTGTGGGTGCTTGACTGTCGAAGCCACAAAAGCACGCTTGAAAACTCACGGGATGTCTGACACGTTCGAGTACAAACTTCTCAGATCAATGATAGATCGTTGCCACAACCCTGCCAGCAAAAAGTACCCGTTGTATGGGGCGAGAGGCATCTCTGTCTTTGATTTGTGGAGAACCAAACCGCACACATTTGTGAACTATGTGCGGGAAGAGATGGGAAGCAAACCTGAAGGCTGCAGTTTGGACAGAATTGATAACAACAAGGGGTACGAACCTGGAAATATCAGGTGGGCAAGCGTAAAAGTGCAAAACCGAAACGCTAGGTCTAACAGGAATCTTGAGTTCAATGGCGTAACAATGCTCCTAACAGATTGGGCCACCCATCTTGGTATAACAAAATCAACACTCTCTTACAGACTCAAGAAATGGGAGATTGAAAAAGCTCTCACAACGCCGGCTGCAACTGGCAAATCGTAACTATCTATAACCTCATGGAGAATCAAATGCCCGGACTGAAATCGCAACCTGAATTCGAGTCGCAAGACGACACCACAACCAAAACCACCACCGCAACCATGGAGAAAACCATGACGACACCCGCCGTTGACAAAGAAGCCATCGCAGCCGGCGTCGCCGCTGCTCAAGCCATTGCCAAAGCCTCGACCAGCACCGCTGTCGGTGCACCCGTACAACAAGCCAAGTTCCAGCCCGCCTTCAAAGACAAGGAGAACGTCCTCGACATCGGCACCGTCGAAGACCTCGCCCTGTCCATGCCTCGGATCAAGGGCGAGCAGGGATCGTTCTTCCTTGGCCAAGAAGACCTCGGCAGTGAGATCCAATTTGAGATCTTTTCCTACAATGCTCGTTGGGCCATCGGTAATGGCACGAACGACAAGGAAAGCAAGGACTTCTTCCGTGTATCTTATGATGACAAGACGATTGCCGGCGAAGGTACACTCATCGAGGATTACCTCAACGACCTGCGTGCACAAGGTTTCTCGAAGGCCAAGAAGGCTCCTTACCTGGACATTTTTGGCTTCGTGACGTGGTCGAAGGAGAAGGGCGAGATCCCGGTCGAGGAGCGTGAGATGGTTCTTTTGCAGTGCTCGCAAACCAGTCTTGGGGCTTTCAAGACCTTTGCCACCACCCGTGGTGTGATGGAGTCGCGGGGCATGGCCAAGCCCACCGACGTTGTCACGGTCAAGGCCATGAAGCGGATCAAGGGCGACATGAAGTATACGAATTTCGAGTTTTCCGCACCCAAGAAGTAACACACATGCATATTGCAGATGTGTCCTATCAGGAGGGGCACTAGCCGGTTCCGACGTTCAATTCATCGAACGGACCTTCCCGAGCACAACCCGAGTTGACAGGGGAATCTGCTAAGTCAATGTCGTGTGGGCGGACATAAAACGCCCACCATCACAACAAGAAAGACAACCATGTACAGATACATCTTCGGTGACACCGAAACCACGGGCCTGGGCAAGGACGCGGGTATCGTCGAAATCTCGTGGGTGGAAACCGATGAGAACTTCAACGAGGTTGACCGGCACTACAGCCTGATCAATCCCGAGAAGCCAATTCAACCGGGGGCCATGGGGGCGCACGGCATCACGGAAGCCATGGTCGCGAACTCCCCGACTATCTTGGAGTTCATGGACTCTATTGCCTACCCGCTTTATCCAAAGGTGGGGATCAAGAGCGTGTTGGTGGCGCACAACTGCGCGTTTGACATCAATTTCTTTGGCGGGTGGATGGATGACCCGCTCACACTCTGCACGTTGAAAGCGGCCCGCGTCATCTACCCGGAAGCTGACAACCACAAGCTCACCACCCTGAAGTATTACCTGGGCCTTGAAGGTTGCCACGACCGGGCGCACTCGGCGGACGAAGACGTGAACGTCCTCATGCAACTGGTCAAGCGCATGTGCCAGGACGCCGAGTGCGGATTGCCCGAACTCCTGCACATTCAGAATATCCCGAGGAAGATTCACAAGATGAGTTTCGGGAAGCACCGTGGGAAGAACCTGAGCGAACTCCCGAAGGACTACGTGAACTGGTTGTTGACCAAGGCGGACAACATCGACAGTGATTTGCGGGCGTCTTTGCTCGCGCTGTAACAAGGAGAAACTATGAAAACTTTTGAATTTGAACTCGGCCAGCGTGTGGCCTTGAAACGTGGTGTGGATGAAGTTGGAGACGTTGAGGGGCGGGCCGAGTACCGTGAATCCAACCCGCTGTATCTTGTTTTGTACACTGCGGCAGACGGACGGACGGATAGCGGATGGTTCCACGGCTCCGGCCTGATTCCGTTGGCATAAGGAGAAACAAATGGCACAACCAATCCTGCGATACCAAGACGACTTCGGGAATGAGTTCCCAACCGAAGAAGCAGCCGAGGCGTCCAACGCGGAAAAGGGCGCATCGAAAGAAATTCGTGACTACGTGCGGCGTCACTTCCCGATCAAGATCGGGAGCAAGCGGGGCAACCCGCACTACGGCACGGCCATGAAAGCCATTGCCGGATTTCTCAAAGAGTACAACCTCAGAGTTGATCTGAAGGCGTAACAGAACGCTGCTCCACCTTTTGCCCGGACTTGTTCCGGGCTTTTTCCGATGATAAGAAAGACAAGAATGGAACTCAACGAATACAGCAAGAAATCCCTGCGCACCATCCGCACCTTGGAAGGTGACCCGGCTATCGCCAACGCCTCGATGGGGCTTTGTGGAGAGGTTGGCGAACTCGTCGATCACCTGAAGAAGCACGTGTTTCACAAGGCACCGCTCGACACGCAGCATGTTCTCAAAGAAGTTGGTGATGTCATGTTCTACCTGAACTGGATCGTGGTCATGTTCGGCTTGTCATGGGACGACATCCTCTCTGCGAACTTCGCCAAGCTGATGGCGCGCTTCCCGAATGGGTTCAACGAGGACGACGCGAACAACCGTGACCTGAGCAAAGAGGAAGCCGCCATCCGTGAGGTGCTGTAATGGACCCGGCACAACCCCTGATCAACCGCATCGCCTTCTTGCTGAGGCACGCCTACAAGATCGAGGTCTGGCCCCGCAAGCGTGTGGTGTACCAGACCCTACCGCTGCTCAACGACATCGTGTTCGAGGACCACAAGCTGCGCGACGTGATGGCCCCGCACGTGCCGGGAAACGGTGCGCAGACCGAGGACGCGTTCGATAGCTGGCTGTGGCCCATGAAGAACCCCGGCGACGGGGACAGCGTCCAGGACCTGCTCTCGAAGTCGTCGCAAGACGTGGTCGACTTCGTGACCCAAGTCAGCGATGTGGGCGAGCAGACGGTGCGCCTGCTCTACTGCCTTGGCAATTCCGGTGGGGCAAGACTGGAAGTGACGCCGACATCCATCATGGTCCATCACGACGACGTGGCCTACGGCATCATCGACGGCATCGTCTACAGCCGATTCTGTGACGGCATGAAGATCGCCGCCGACCACATGAAAATCCTGACCGAGACGAAGC